>Ga0172367_10000742_pt1 | contig 49862 bp, 42 predicted proteins | sample Lak10m_FD_114542 | JGI IMG/M metagenome (GOLD analysis project Ga0172367, IMG submission 114542) | Freshwater microbial communities from Kabuno Bay, South-Kivu, Congo - kab_022012_10m | ecosystem: Environmental > Aquatic > Freshwater > Lake | place: Democratic Republic of the Congo: South-Kivu...
AATGATGCGGAGCTGACGTTCCATCTCAGTCCCGGTACACCCGCTATGGCGGCTGTCTGGATTCTGTTGGCAAAGACACAGTTTTCAGCGCAACTGATCGAATCATCTAAAGAGCATGGTGTAAAGCCAGCCAATGTCCCGTTTGATATATCCGCCGATTTCATACCATCCTTGTTAACCCGTAGTGATGAACGCCTGGAACAGCTTGCCGCCGGTCTTCCCCCAGATGCTCCTGAGTTTGACAGTATTATTCATCGTAGCCCGATTATGCAGCGACTTGTCGCCAAGGCACGGCTTGCAGCACCTCGCTCAGTTCCTGTGTTAATCGAAGGTGAATCCGGGACGGGTAAAGAACTCCTTGCGCGAGCTATCCATAAGACTAGCCCCAGAAGTTCCAAACCCTTTGTGGCCGTCAACTGTGGTGCAATTCCTCCAGAGCTTGTTGAATCAGAGTTTTTTGGTCATAAAAAAGGTGCCTTCACCGGTGCCGTGAGTGATCGCAGTGGATATTTCGAAGCAGCCAATGGCGGCACGTTATTTCTTGATGAGATTGGTGAATTGCCTTTAGCAGCTCAGGTCAAAATTTTAAGGGTGCTCCAGGAGAAAGAGGTCACGAGGGTTGGTGACACAAAGACAATTAAAATTGATGTCCGAATTGTCGCCGCAACTAATAGATCGTTATTGAAAGAAGTTGCTGAACAACGATTTAGAGCTGACCTTTTCTACCGTTTAGCGGTCGCAGTACTACACATCCCGCCTCTACGAGAACGGCAAGGTGATATCAGCCTGTTGATTGATTACTTCCTTGAACATGATGACAGCGAACAGGACATAAACACTCATAAGAAAATTTCTTCTAGTGCAAGAAATCTTCTGCTTTCTCATCCTTGGCCCGGAAATGTTCGTGAATTGCTTAACACTCTCCGTCGAGCATCTGTGTGGACTTTAGATGAAACTATTCAGGTCGATGATGTCCGTGAAGCCTTATTTTCTGTGGATTCTGTGTCAACAGAGTATGTCCTTAACCGCTCCATCAGCGAAGGATTCAATATTCAGGATGTGATTAGCGAAGTTGCCCGACATTACCTGGCGAGAGCCATGGAAGAAACAGGTGAAAATAAGTCTAAAGCCGCAAAGAAACTGGGCTTACCTAACTATCAAACCCTTACCAACTGGCTTGTAAAATATGGTCTTGAACAATAATGGCACGGTGGTTGCTCTATAGGAGGACATGTCAACGGTTATGAATTCCATAAACTTCGAAATACTCCGAAACAGCTACCCTGAGTTGTCAGACCTGGGCGGCTTTGCCGAACAGTATGTCGGCCCGGACCCTTCCAGTGCTCTGGTGAAGATGCGCTCCTTTGCGGAGATCATGGTTGGTTACGTGTATCAGGAGTATGGAATCCCGCGCCCTTGGCAACCAAGCCTGAACGATCTCATCAATAACGAGGCGTTCCGTTCTGTCATCCCTTCCGTTGTGCTCGACAAATTTCATGCAATCCGTATCCACGGTAACAAAGCTGCACATGGAGATAAGCAGACCACTCAAAAAGGTTTGTGGTTGTTGAAGGAGTCCTTTGACTTGGCTTGCTGGTTTCATATTGCCATAGCAAAAGGGGTGCGTGACGAATGTCCCGCATATAAAGAACCAACCGCAGTTGCATCAACTGGTGGACTTGAATGGAATGTTGATAATAAGCGGATTCTTGAGCAGTTGGCTGCCCAGGAAGCACACATGCAGCAGCTCCTGCAAGAGCTGGAGGCCAAGCAGGCTGCCCTGCAAGTCGTTGAGAAAAAAACTGCCGAATTGGAGTCACTTTCTAACAAGGGCAAGTTAGCAGCAGATGCTCTGGAATTTGACGAGGAAACCACCAGGCTGCGCCTGATCGACAGCATGCTGGTTGATGCCGGGTGGGAAGTCGGAGCACAGGGAGCAAACACGGAGTTTGTGGTTCAAGAAGAAGAGGTACAGTTTCAGCCGACTGCAACCGGTATTGGATATGCTGATTACGTTCTCAAGGATGACAGTGGCAAACCTCTAGCGGTAGTAGAGGCCAAGAAAAGCGCCAAGGATGCCAATATTGGGCGTAAACAAGCCCAACTTTATGCTGAAGGACTTGAGAAGATGCATGGCCAGCGCCCTGTCATTTTCTATACCAATGGCTTTGATATTTGGATGTGGGATGATGCCAACGGCTATCCACCCCGCAAGCTATTTGGTTTCTATTCCCGCGATAGTTTGCAGTACCTGGTGAACTTTCAGCGCGCGTCCCGTAAACCACTTGTTGATAACAAAGATGTCGCCCCCAACCCTGCCATTGCAGGGCGGCTCTATCAGATGGAGGCGATCAAGCGAGTAGCTGAAAAATTTGCTGGCGGTTATCGCAAAAGTCTCATTGTTCAAGCTACCGGCACAGGTAAGACCCGTGTAGCGATCGCATTAACCGACCTGCTCATTCGAGCCAACTGGGTAAAACGGGTGCTGTTTCTCTGTGATCGTAAAGAACTGCGCAAGCAAGCCAAGAATGTATTTAACGATTTCATCAACGAACCACTGACTATTGTTGGCCGTCAGACTGCCAAGGATCGTAACAAGCGAATTTATCTGGCAACGTATCCGGCCATGATGAAAGTGTTCCAGACTTTTGATGTTGGGTTCTTCGACCTGATTATTGCCGATGAATCACACCGCAGTATCTATAATCGCTATCGAGACATCTTTCAGTATTTCGACTGCCTTCAGGTCGGACTTACTGCAACACCGGTTGACTTCATCAGCCGCAACACATTTCATCTTTTCAACTGTGAAGAGAAAGACCCTACCGCATACTATCCTTTGGAAAAGGCGGTCGAGGAAGGTTATCTGGTCCCCTACGAGGTTTACAGTCACACCACTGCATTTCTGCGTGTCGGTATCAAATACTCTCAGCTCACTGATGAGCAAAAGCAGCAACTGGAGGATGATGGCGAAGATCCTGAGAGATTCAACTATGATGCAGCAGAAGTTGATCGACAGATTTTTAACAAGGAGACCAACCGCTCTATCCTGCGCAATCTTCTTGAAAAAGGTATCCGTGAGGCATCCGGCCAGCATGTGGGCAAAAGTATTATCTTCGCTCGCAGTCATCAACATGCACTGTTACTGGCACAACTGTTTGATGAAATGTATCCGCAGTACGGTGGCAATTTCTGCCAGGTGATCGACAACTACGATCCCCGTGCCGAGCAGCTGATTGATGACTTCAAAGGGAATGGTGGCAACAAGGAGCTAACCATCGCCATTTCGGTGGATATGCTTGATACCGGTATCGATATTCCCGAGGTCGTCAATCTGGTATTTGCCAAACCGGTCAAATCCAAGGTCAAGTTCTGGCAGATGATAGGGCGCGGCACGCGTCTCTGTCCGGATCTCTTTGGGCCTGGGCTGAACAAGACGGTATTCCGCATTTTCGACCACTGGGGTAATTTTGAATACTTCGAGCAGGATAAACCCGAGGCGGAGCCTACTCAATCAAAACCGCTGATGCAGAGAGTTTTTGAGGCACGAATCGATCTGGCTGAAACCGCTCTCAATAAAGCCGAGATCGAGATATTCAATGACACCATTGAGCTGATTGCACAGGATCTGAACACCCTTCCCGAGCAGACTATTGCCGTGAAAGAGAAGTGGAAAGAAAAACGCAGTGTATCCAATCAAGATGTATTGAACCAGTTTGCACCAGCGACTGTATTGGTATTGCGCAACGACATAGCTCCGCTTATGCAATGGGTCAATTTACCAGGTCATATCGAGGCATATCAATTTGATCTGCTGCTCACTATGATGCAGTCAGATCTGCTGAATAAAAGTGGGCGATTTAACGACCTGAAGGACGAATGTCTTGGCAGGGTTTCTGAGTTGATCATGCACCTTAATTCGGTGCGGGCTAAGGCTGAGACCATTAAACAGGTCAATGATCCAGTTTTCTGGGAGTCGCCGACTGTTGCCAAGCTGGAACATGTTCGTCAGGAGTTGCGCGGCATCATGCATCATCGAATCAAATCTACTGGCCCCGGCAACCCGCCACCCAAAACCGTTGATGTTGAAGATGGTGAAGTTGAGTTCAAGCAGCGCAAATCCAACCTCAAAGAAGTGGATATGGTTGTCTATCGTCGCCGGGTTGAAGATGCTCTCCGCCAACTGTTCGACAAGAACCAGACCCTGACCAAAATACGCAATGGTCAAGCTGTCAGTCAAGCAGATCTAAATGCCCTCACCTCAATGGTGCTGACCCAGAATCCAGGAGTAAACCTTGACCTGCTCAAGGAATTTTATACAGAAACGGCAGCGCCACTCGATTTTCTGATTCGCTCAATCATCGGCATGAACCCCGATGCGGTTAAAAAGCGCTTCGAGCGATTTGTCAGTAGCTATCCGCAGATTTCTGCTACCCAGATCCGCTTTTTGAGCATGCTGGAAAATCATATCAGCAAGTACGGTTCAATTGAACTTGGCAAGCTTTACGAAGCCCCGTTCACTACTATCAACAGCGACGGCCTGGATGGCGTCTTCAGGGATGAACGCCAGATAGAGGATCTCCTCAGCATCATTCAGACCTTTCAACCGCATACATATAAGGAGAATGCAACAGCATGATTACAGGTGATTTGAAAAGCCGTGTCGATAAACTATGGGAAGAATTCTGGACCGGTGGCGTAACCAACCCTCTGACGGTCATAGAGCAGATATCATTCCTTATGTTCTCACGCATGTTGGATATAACTGAATCCCGCAATGAGAAGAAAGCTCAACGCACTGGCAAATCGTTTCGTCGTCTATTCAGTGATCAAGAGCAGGAACTGCGCTGGCACCGCTTCAAAAACGAGGCTGCTGATAAAATGCTACCGCATATGCGGGATAAGATTTTCCCTCACTTCCGTAATGTTGCAGTGGATGGTGCTAAGTTTGGCGAGTACATGAAAGACGCCCAGCTCATGATCCAAAAGCCGAGTCTGCTGGTGTCGGCAGTGAATATGATCGATGCATTACCACTTACCGAAGGGGACACCAAAGGGGATCTATACGAATACCTTCTCTCCAAGCTGACTACCGCCGGAATAAACGGCCAGTTCCGTACACCGCGTCACATCATCCGCCTGATGGTTGAACTGCTCGACCCGAAGCTGGAGCATAACGAAGTTGTGGGTGATCCCTCCTGCGGTACTGCTGGCTTTCTGGTGGAAGTGATGCACTATCTGCAGAAGAAGTACACCTCACTCGAAGGGATCATACCTGGAGAGGGGGGAGAGCCGATCTACACCGGTGATCTGCTTGAGCCTCACCGTGAACATTTGCAGAACAACCTGCTACATGGTTTCGATTTTGATGTCACCATGCTGCGCATTGCCGCTATGAATCTGTTGCTGCACGGCATTGATGCCCCAGATATCCATTATCAGGACACCTTGAGCAGTAACTTCCCTGACAAGTTTCCGCATCTGGCGCAGAATTGTTTTGATGTTATTTTGGCAAATCCTCCGTTCAAGGGGAGCCTCGATTTTGAAGATGTCCATTCGTCACTGTTGGCACAGGTAAAAACCAAAAAGACGGAGCTGCTGTTTGTGGCGCTCATTCTGCGAATGCTCAAAAATGGTGGCCGCTCCGCCACTATCGTTCCTGATGGCGTTCTGTTCGGTTCGTCAAAGGCTCATGTTGCTTTGCGTCAGATGCTGGTGGAGCAGAACCAGCTTGAGGCTGTCATCTCCCTGCCATCCGGCGTTTTCCGCCCGTATGCAGGGGTGTCGACCGGTATCCTGATTTTCACCAAGGGTGGTAAAACGGAGGATGTCTTCTTTTACGATATGCAGGATGACGGCTTCTCTTTGGATGACAAGCGGACGCAACTGTACGACAGCAGCTTTGCCGGCGATCTGCCGGACTGTCTGAGTAGTTGGAAGGAAAAAGACCCGAAGAAGGACACCAACCGCACCGCCAAGGCGTTCTTTGTGAAGCCCGAGGAGATTCGTGAAAAGAATTACGACCTCTCCCTTAACCGCTATAAAGAGACGGTGTATGAGGAAGTGAAGCATGACCCGCCCAAGGAGATTTTGCAGAAGCTGAAAGAACTGGAGAGTGAGATTATGCAGGATCTGGATGAGTTGGAGGGGATGCTGGGATGAGTGCGCACTGGCAGAAAATCATGCTGGCAAATATCGCTGAAGTTGCTGCTGGACAAGGTGCTCCACAGTCTGCATCTGACTTCGATGATTTTGGAACACCTTTTATTCGAGCTGGGAGTCTTGATGCTTTGGTAAAAGGCAGTAAGGAGTCTGATTGCGAACGAGTAACCGCCGATGCAGCACGAAAATATAAGCTCCGTTTGTTTGAGCCCGGAACCGTCTTGTTCGCCAAAAGTGGCATGTCAGCCAAGCTCGACCGAATCTATCAACTTAAGTCACCGGCATATGTGGTTAACCACCTTGCTACTGTGATGACGACAAACAAATGCGATGCGTCATTTTTGATGCGGTGGTTACAAGCTAATCCGCCCAGTCGTCTTATAAAAGACGACGCATATCCTTCAATTAGGCTTTCTGATATTGAAGAAATTGAAATCCCTCTCCCCCCTCTCAACGAACAGCGCCGCATTGCCACCATCCTCGACAAGGCCGACGCCATCCGCCGCAAGCGGCAAGAGTCCATCCGCCTGACGGAAGAATTCCTCCGCTCCACCTTCCTGGAGATGTTCGGCGATCCGGTGACGAATCCGAAGGGGTGGGAGATTAAGTCTCTTGAGAATGAAATTGCATTTATGACTAGCGGTTCAAGGGGATGGGCAAATTATTACAGCAATGAAGGGAAGAAGTTTATCCGAATTCAGAATGTAAAAAATGGACAGCTACATTTCAACGATGTCCAGTTTGTGAATCCACCTAATAATAAAGAGGCTGCAAGGACTAAAGTTCAAGAAAACGACCTGTTAATAAGCATCACTGCCGATCTAGGAAGAACAGCCGTAGTTGACGGAACGACAGCAAATGAAGGCGCTCACATCAACCAACATCTTGCATTGGTAAGGTTAGCTAAATCATTAAATCCGCACTTTGTAGCTGCCTACCTAGAAAGTCAAGGTGGCAAAAGGCAATTCATGTCTCTTGACCAATCTGCTGTTAAGTCAGGTTTGAATTTCGATTCAATAAAATCATTACAGGTGGTTAGCCCACCATTAAAGATGCAAGAACAATACGCTGCTTTTGTACTCAGCATTCAGAAGACTAAAGCTCAACTAAGAATAATGGAATCAACAACCGATACACTTTTCAACTCTCTCACCCAGCGCGCTTTCCGGGGAGAACTGTAGCCATGCCAAGAAAACCGTTCAAAGCCATCACAACACCGCACCAATCCCCCTTCGAGCAGATCCGCCGCACCAACGATGCCGGCAACGAATACTGGTCAAGCCGGGATTTTGCCAAGGTTCTCGACTACAGCGACTATCGAAATTTCGAGAAGGTCATTGTTAAGGCCCGCACCGCCTGCTTCAACAGCGGTCAGCGGATCGACGATCATTTCGTTGATGTCACCGATATGATCGAAGTCGGTAAGGGGGCGAAACGACCAGCAAAAACAGTCTATCTTTCTCGCTATGCCTGCTATCTGATCGTCCAGAATGCAGACCCCAGTAAGGAGATTGTCGCTCTCGGTCAGACCTATTTTGCCGTGCAAACCAGAAAACAGGAACTGACTGAGCAGGCTATCGAAGACGAACGGCGACTCTTGTTGCGTGATGAAATGCGCCTGCATAATGTCAAACTGGCCGATGCCGCCAAGGACGCCGGAGTCATAGAACCGAAGGACTATGCCATCTTTCAGAACCACGGCTATATGGGGCTGTACGGCGGGTTGAAGGCACAGGACATCCACCGGCGGAAAGAACTGAAAAAGAGCCAGCATATCTTGGATTATATGGGAAGTACGGAGCTTGCTGCTAACCTGTTCCGCGCCACCCAGGCAGAAGAGAAGCTCCGCCGGGAGAAGATTACCGGCAAGGCAAAAGCCAACAAGGCCCATCAGGAAGTCGGTGCCAAAGTACGCCAAACCATAAAAGAACTTGGCGGCACCATGCCGGAAGATTTGCCGACGGCGGAAAACATCAAGAAGCTGGAATCAGAAAGCAAGAAGCTGACCGGTTGCAAGCCGAAGGATCAAATAGAGGAATCACCATGATTATCAAAGCTCTCACCATAGAAAACTTCAAAGGTATCCGCGAACCGGTACGGATCGAGTTTAAGCCGATTACTCTACTTTTCGGCCCCAACAGTGCAGGGAAAAGCACCATCATTCAGGCAATACATTATCTTCGCGAGATTCTTGAACGAAGTAACTTTAATGCTGACAGTACAACAGCTGGGGGAAATTTTATCGACCTCGGTGGATTCCGTAATTTTGTTCACAAACGTAAATTGGATCTGCCCATTCGTTTTCGGATTGAAATGGATTTGTCTGATACAGATCTTCCGGAATATGTTTCCTGGCCTGGCTATGATGAATCAGAGCAACTATCCTCACTTGTTTCTGGAGTAACCCTCCGCAGTTATTCGTGGAATCAGAATAGTGTTGTTAATACTGCCTGGGTTGGCATAACCGTCGCCTGGAGCAATTTTTTCCAAAAACCGCAGCTTATTGAATATGAGACTGGAATCAACGGGCACCTCTTTGCCAGAATTAGTGCCTCTGACGACGGTAGAAGAGTGAGAATTTCTCATATCAATTTCAAACATCCTTCCTTCCCCGCTACTGGGTTTGATGTCGGAACCGGCCCTCAATCATCTATCGAGTTACTTTATGATTTAGTGATCAATGAGGCCGTTGTGAAAAAAGGCGACGAACTCGAATTGGGGCTTGAACATCTGCGCTCGGCACTTCCAAAATGGAACAGCTCGTTGGAGTTTAATGAGACCTGTATTGTTGACCCTATGATTAAGACAGGCGAAGAGAGTAACAAAAAATATGTGCTTGAAATGCAAGCCATGCTTAGTCAGTTTATGGTAGGGCCTGGTGAGCTATTGCGAGACGCATTATGCAATTTCCGTTATATCGGCCCACTGCGGAAAATTCCTTCTCGTGGTTATGTTCCGATGAAATCACCAGTTGAAAATCGCTGGGCAGATGGCATGGCCGCTTGGGATCGTCTTTATGCAAGAGAGCAAGCCTTTACAAATAGGGTAAGTTCATGGCTTCTTGGAGCGAAAAAGCTTGATAGCGGTTACAGCCTGAAAATGAGAACTTATCGCGAGCTTGATTCAGATAACTCAATAGCTATCAACTTGGTAGCGGGCAGTATGATTGATGATGATGACGCTTCTAAAATATATTCAGAAATACCGGATAAATGCGAACTCCAACTTATCGAATCACGGAATGGGATGCCAGTTGCATTACAAGATATCGGTGTTGGTATCTCGCAAATGATACCGGTTGTTGTTGCTGCATTAGATGATAAAGCAGAATTTATAATGATTGAACAGCCTGAACTGCATGTCCATCCTCGGCTACAAGTAAACCTTGGTGACCTTTTCATAAGTCAAATTCAAGATACTCCTGAAGCAAATCAGTTTTTCCTTATCGAGACCCACAGTGAACATCTGCTGTTGAGACTGCTGAGGAGAATACGAGAAACATCGGGAAAAGACCTAGAGCCTGAATTTTCTCCTCTTACGCCAGAACAACTGTGCATTATGCATGTTGAACAAACCTTTGACGGTTTAAAACTTCGGCAACTTTATGTCAGTTCAGAAGGTGATTCATTGGGGGAATGGCCGAATGGCTTCTTTGACGAACGCACTACGGAGATTTACTAATGTTCTTCGAATACGCACTTGAACCAGATTTGGCAGCTTTATGCTGTGGTGATGCTGCTATGTACCATGCATGCAAATCCTCTTTTGGAATTAAGACCCAAAGGATTATTTCGAGATATCCGGATCATTGGAGTAAACTTTATCTTGATGCATTTAATAAAATATTTCCTGCGCCATCGCTTCAACAGAAAAAGGCAAGGGATGATTTACATTCTCATATCACGAAGCGTTCTGTGAAAAGAAAGATGGCATATTTACCTCATGAGACATGGAGCAACAATGCTTCAAGTATTGCATCGTATTTCTTGTTGATCCTTGTAAACTCAAATCCTTCTGAAAATCTCAAACTAACAACAATCGCGTCTGTTTCAGAATGGTATGAGAAACTGCCAGAGCATGATGGGCATAAAAAAGTTCGACGTCGCTCTGAGGATATATCGGCTGAGCTTAGGCCTCTTATGCTGTCCGCTCGACATATTGTACTGATAGATCCGTATTTTAATGCTGTTAGGAACCACTTTGTTGAGACATTTAAGGCATTGCTTGACATTGTTGCTTCACGCCCAGATAAGTCGCTGGTCACTGTTGAGCTACACACAGGTATTGAGCGAGAGTTCAAAAAACCTAAAATTATGAGGGATGAACAAATTGAAAAAAGATGTGCATCTGAAATTATTGAAGAAATTGAAAAGAGACGTAAATATCTTATCCCTGCAGGCATAAATCTACGAATGGTCGTCTGGCAAGAATGGAAACCAGAAGTTCGGAAAAAATGTGAGGAATTACACAACCGGTATATTTTTACTGACATTGGAGGGATACTCATGGGACATGGATCTGATGAAGAAACGTGGGATCGTGAATCAACAGATGACTTTGTGTGCTTGACAAGTGAGGGTAATTATCAAGAACGCTGGAACGACTATCTGGGATCTCAGCCAGTTTTTGAAAAGCTGCAGGACAAACGTTTATTGTAAGTTGACCTTCCAATCGTAAATAGTCCCTCGTACCTTTTTTGCTATCACAAATTATTTTATATAGTAGTAAGTTAAATTATCCATAGCTGCTAACGCCTTTTTGATGCAGCCAGCTGTTATTCAAGTATTTCAGCGTGTTATCTTTTTGGCACGGGTCTTGATATACCGATAGACATATTCGATTATCAAAACAAAACAGGAGAAAAAACATGGCTACTAAAGTTACTGGAGCGAAAGCCGCAAGCAGCGCATCGAAAACCCTCAAAAGCACTTCAACAGGTTCTGCATCAAAGACGGCAGCTGCAAGCGCATTAAGTCAAACCGCTGCACCAAAAAAGACGACTTCTGCTCAAGCAGCGTCTGCTGCCTCCAAAGTTCTTACAGATGGTCGTACAAGCAAGCAATCTAAAACAGCTGCCGCAAGTGCACTTTCACAAAGAGTAACATCCCCCAAAAAAGGGAAATAGTTTTAGTCAGCTGTACGTCTAAATTGGAGACATCATGAAATCAATAAAATTAGCCGTATTTGATCTGGAAGGAACAATTTTCCGCAACTCTTACCGAGGGAAAGATTTTCCGAGCCTGTGGGCTGTAATCTGCAACCTATGTGGTCCAGAAGCAGCCGAAGAAGATGCTGCTAACAGGGAAAAGTTTTATGCAGGAAAATACGCTGGCTATTCTGAATGGGTTATTGACACCCTGAAGATCCACCAGAAGTATGGCCTGAAGCGAAATCAGTTTGAGTCATTGATTAACTCCATTGACTACTACCCAGGTGTCGCTGAGACTTTTGACAACCTCCGGCAGAAGGGGATCAACATCGCTATTATCTCTGGTGGATTGAAGGCGCTTGCTGATCGCGCCGCTATTGACTACAAGGTTGAACACTGCTTCGCGGCAGCAGAGTATTTTTGGAATCAGGATGGTACTATCCGGCATTGGAATGTGATGCCGACAGATTTTGCTCACAAAAAGTCTGTGTTGGAAATTCTTTGCAGGGATCTTGGCATTACCTCAGATGAATGTTTATTTGTGGGTGATGGTAGAAATGACCGAGCTGTTGCCGGTCACTGTGCTTTAAGTATCGGTTTCAACCCCCATGATGAGTTGCGGCAAGATGTTGATGTAATCATCGAGCAACCCACGGGGGAAGAAAATCTTGCTGCTGTGTTGCAGCCAATTGCTAAATTCCCCCAGTTCACACTGGATGATTTTTGTGATTATAAAATCTGGAAGATTCATGGAGCTGACGTAGCACCCAAAATGGTTGGTACGCTCTCCAAGAGCGGCCAACGCGATGCTTACCATGCATTTCTGGTACGTAACGACTTAACCTCCAAATCTGCGGACTCTTATTGCTCATATATGAACAACCTCTGTAAGAATATTGCCGAGATAGGCTGGAATGGCGCAAACGCAAACACAGCCTTTACTATATTGGCTCAAAACGCGGCTGCATCCCGTACTGAAGAGGAATTCATCAATGCACTCCTGGCACCACTAGCAGGTAAGCATGGTCGTGAAAACGACAGCACCTCAGCAGCCAAGCAGTTCTGGCGCTTTGTCCAGTAAATCATAATCTGGCAATTTGGAGATAAATTATGGCGGAACTATCAAAAGAAGCACGATTAGCCAATTATATGATCGGTCGCTATCGCCTGGGTTATGGGTATCTGGCAATCTACCTGGCAGCGGTATTGTTTGAGCAGGTGATAAACCAAAAGTATGACACTCAGCTGAAGCGTCTCCAGTCAAACGATTCCAGAGATATCATACTCGATAAAAAAATTCTGGCCTTGGATGATCGAACCCTCTCAACAGATTCCATAATGTCATATAAGAATCTGTATCCTGTTTTCAAAGATAAGTACGGACATGAGCAGCCAATCAACAATCGCTATGGGCATATTGGCCGCCTACTTAACTTCAAGGAAGTGCGGAACGATGTTGTGCATTCACTGGATCTCGACTACATAGCCAAACATCAGCCGATTGTTGAAGAAATGATGGTGTACATCTGGAATGAGCTTTCACCTGAGCAATTCAAAGCAGCGTTCAAAAGAGCAAAAGACGGGAGTCCCGGAGGAATAATCAATATTCTTTTTGAAACCACGGCTGACTACATGACAAGAGCGGTTGATGAAACCATGACAAAAATGAAAAGCCCTCCGTTTAAGGGCATCACAGCTGCTGACTTCGAAAATATGTTCGATCTGAGACGGGCAATGGCATCACTGCAAGTCGAACTGGGCGAGTGGATAGCCAAAAATGCTGACTTTCTTTGTACGGATGTACTGACGACAATAGATACAACCAGCGCATATATCTGGCTGCCGCTGGTGCCGCGAAGAGATGATCTGGGGAAGATTCGTCTTGGCATCCGAGGAGCCTCCGTTTCAATACTTGCTACTCCATTGGATTTCAGGATTTATCTTGAATTTGGTGGGTGGGCCAAGGAAGACCGGAAAGCATACTATCGATTCCTCACCAGTGCTGAATATGATGACTTTCATTCTTCCATCGGCAGAAAACCGGACATGATGGTCTTCGATGTTGATTGGTATAGCGCTCGCTTCAACGAACGTCCCTGTGCTGGTTGGCTTGATGAGCGAGAACGGTCCATCGGGGAAGCACTGGAGAAGCTTAACACGACCTCCAATCGTCCTGTCACCTGGAATCGCATGCTGCACGGCTACATAATCCCTCGGAACAGCCTGAACGGCGACAAAACCATTGATATGGATCTGATAGGTCCTAAATTAATTGACATTATCGCCCTCTACGAAGTTTTCGTGGCTTTTTGTAGCAGGGAAAGAGAGAAACAAGATGCAGCATAAAAATAGTATATTTTCTAAACCAGAATACGATGCTGAGACCGTTGATCGCTTTCACTCGCTTCTGGCTGATGCCCATAATGCTAAGGAAAATGCCTACTGTCGATACTCTGGCTTTAAAGTTGGCGCAGCACTCTTGGCGAAGGATGGCACTATCATAACCGGTTGCAATGTCGAGAATGCATCATACGGGCTCACCATCTGCGCTGAACGATCCGCTATTGTTAAGGCGGTGTCTATGGGGTACCGGCCAGGTGATTTTGTGGCCATAGCAATTGCCGCAAGTAGTCCTGATTTTTCACCCTGTGGAGCCTGTCGTGAAGTTATCAATGAGTTCGGGGATGAAATGATTGTTGTTTTTGAATTTAGAGGGGAAACTGTGGTTTCTGTGTTGAAGGAGCTCTTGCCATTTAATTTCAAGCTTTAAGAATCTTTATGATTGACCATCCCAAGAAACGAGAAGACAAGAGTGATGTAGAACCCCACTCACAGGAGTAAACCATGTTCACATTCATACATGCTGCTGACATCCATCTTGACAGCCCTCTAAAAGGACTTGAAGTTTATCAGGATGCTCCTGTGGAACAAATTCGAAACGCAGCGAGAAGAGCATTCGACAACCTCATTGATTTGGCAATTGATGAGGAAGTCGCATTTGTTCTTTTGGCTGGTGATCTCTATGATGGTGAATGGAAAGACTACAATACCGGCATCTACTTCGTAAATCGCATGGGTCGCTTAAGAGACGCAGGTATCCGGGTTTACATGGTCTCCGGCAACCACGATGCTGCCAGCCAGATCACTCGCGCACTGAACCTTCCCGATAACGTAACCCTATTCTCCCATAAAAAGACAGAAACACGCCTTCTTGAACACCTGGGGGTAGCTATCCACGGTCAGAGTTTTTCCTCGCGGGCCGTGGCAGAGGACTTGACACAGAACTATCCTCAAGGCAATTCCAGCCTCTTCAACATAGGGCTTCTTCACACCAGCCTGAATGGACGTCCAGGTCATGAACCTTATGCTCCCTGTACTCTTGATGCCCTCCGTTCAAAGGGGTACCAATATTGGGCGCTGGGTCATGTACATCAACGGGAAGAAATTGCCAAAGATCCCTGGATTATTTTTCCTGGGAATATCCAAGGAAGGCACATTCGCGAAACCGGAGCGAAAGGCTGCACCTTGGTGTCAGTCGAGGATAACCGGATTGTATTGGTGGAGACGAGGAAGTTGGACGTACTGCGTTGGTCCCGATGTCGGCTTGATCTTGCTCAATGTGATAAACCCGAGTCATTACTTGAACTGGTTCGAGAGGCTTTCGAGTCTGAGCGGGAGCAGTCTGATGGGCGTCCGCTAGTAATCCGTCTTACTCTGGAAGGGACTACCCCTCTGCACGGTAAGTTACATGATCATGCAGCTCACTGGCAGGAAGAGTTGCGAGCCATTGCTGCGAGCCTTGGTGATGTATGGCTCGAAAAAATTGTATTCCATACAAGTAAGGAACAGCAAATCAGCGAAGCGTTTGCTGATGACTCACCACTAGCCGCCCTCCAAAAGTCTGTTGAAGGAATTGAGTTTAACACCTCACGTCTACTTGACCTGCTCCCGGATTTTGAACAATTACGCAGTAAGCTGCCACCTGATCTGTTGATTGATGATGATCCATTTTCGCCAAGCGAAGAGAAAATTGCATTATTGCGTGATGAGGTCAGAGATTTACTCACAGCCAAGATTCAGCAGGGAGGTCGTCATGCGAATTAAACGGCTGGAGCTAAAGGCGTTTGGGCATTTCACAGATAGAACCCTCGACTTCTCTTCCGATCTGCCGGGATTACATGTCGTGTACGGCCGCAATGAAGCCGGGAAGAGCAGTTCCTTGAGAGCGCTGCAAGCTCTTTTCTTCGGTTTTCCAGCTCGATCCAGCGATAATTTCCTGCATTCCTATGATCAACTTCTAGTGAAAGGGTGCCTCCAAGGATTTGACGGCAGTGAACTCGCTTTCGCCCGCCGCAAGAAGAACAAAAACAGCCTCTTTGATGAACACGATAACCCTCTTGACCCTACTCTTCTCCATCCTTTTCTACATGGACTCGAACAGGATCTCTTCACGACTTTGTACGGTATAAACCATGAGACTTTGGTCAAGGGCGGACAAGGGATTCTGGATCAACAAGGTGAAGTTGGACAAGCTCTGTTCGCTGCTGGAACCGGTCTGGCTTCTCTGAAAACCATCGTGGATGAATTGGAAGCAGAAGGAGATAACCTTTTCCGACCGCGGGGGTCGAGTCAGGCAATAACATCGCTTGTAACCCATTACAAAGAGTTACAGTCTCAACTGAAGCAGGTGACGCTTTCGAGCCGAGAGTGGCAGGACCATCAGCGAGCGCTTGATGATGCGGTGAAGAAGCTGGGGGGTGTCAATGAGTTGCGTAGTAAACTGACCAGGGAGAAAAGGCAACTTGAGCGATTGAAGCAGGCATTGCCGTACCTGGGGCAACGTAGGAACATTCTTGATAAATTGGCTGAGCTCGGTGATGTAGTTGTACTCCCTGCCGATTTTGGTGACCACCGCAGAGAGTTGGAGCAACAGGCCCGAGAAACAAGAAACAATTTAGAAACTGATAACAACCGCTTGCAAGTTCTCGAAGATAATCGAAACGCGATCTCATTTAATCAGAGTCTTCTTGATCGTGTCGATGCTATTGAGGCGCTACACCAAGATCTCGGCCAATACCGGAAAGCTACAGCTGACCGGCCTCAGTTGGAAGGACGGAGAATTGGTTTCCGCACGGATGCGGCTAATCTGCTGAAACAGATCAGACCGGATCTGTCTATCAACGATGTTGAAACATTACGCCAAAGTTTGGCGAAAAGAAAAACCATTCAAACCTTGGGTACCAAACATGAAGCCCTTGTTCTGAGCCTGCATAAGGCAGAGCGTCAAGTCCAGTCTACCTCCAAAGAGCTTGAAAAATTTCAGGCGGAGTGCCAGCAACTGGCACAGGTTGCAGACATAAAAAAACTTTCTCAATCGGTAATTCTCGTACAGAAGGTCGGCGATCTGGATGGAGAGATAACAACGAAGCGTCAAAGTCTTGAGCGTGCTCAAAAAGGGTGTAACGAGGCTTTGCAGCGTCTCGGGCTCTGGAGTGGCCCATTGGAAATGGTGGGACAACTGGCGATCCCCCTCCCAGAAACAGTGCACCGATTTGAAGAAGAATTTCGTTCCTGTACAGATAATAACCGGCAATTACTTTCCGATTGTGAGCAGCAGGAAATTGAACTGGCCCAGCTCACCGAACAGCTTAATGAAATTGAATTCGCAGCAGAGGTTCCCACTGAAGAGGAACTGACCCAGTTTCGAGGTAAGCGTGAACATGGCTGGCAGTTATTGCGGAAACAATGGCTGCAGGGAGAGGATGTATCTGCGGAAAGCCGTGACTACGATCCAGAACAACCGCTGCCTGATGCTTATGAAAAGATGGTGGGCATCTCGGATCAAACAGCTGACCGTATGTATCGGGAGGCTGATCGGGTACAAAAACACGCTTCACTTAAAGCACGAGCCAAGGCAATCGAAAAACGACGGCATGATTTGCATGCACAACTAGAGAAGAGCGACTCAGTATTGCGTGATGCCTCTCGGCGCTGGCAGGAACTGTGGACACCTTGCACCATTACCCCGTTACCTCCACGTGAGATGCAAGCATGGCTCAATAATTTTGAAAAACTCCGCTTTCAGGTAGAGGAAGCTGACAAGATTGCCAAGGATATTGCGGAGCGCGGAACTAAACGCTCCGATCTTCGTGCCATTCTTATTGCTGAGTTAGCCGTATCAGGAGAAAAGCTTGAATTCCCTGGAGAAGATCTCTCGTCACCTTTACTGTGTGCTGAAGAACTTATTCATAGACTGCAAAACGAACAATCTCGCTGTGAGGCGTTGGAAGGCAAGCGTAGTGATCTGGAAAGCGATCTGGCAGCCGCCTGTCAAGACCGCGATGATGCTGCTGAAGAGCTAAAACAGTGGCAGGCATTGTGGGAAGATGCTCTGGCCCCGCTCGGAATTGAGAGCAAGACCATCCCGGCCGAAGCGATTGACTTTATCGAAACGCTGCAAAGTTGTTTTGATAAGCTTAAAGAGGCGGATGATTTCCGCAAGCGGATCGAGGGTATCGACCGGGATGCCCTAAAGTTTGAGGAGTCTGTCCTGGCACTGGTTAAAGAGGTTGCTCCAGATATCTCAGGCACAGACGCTCCCCAGGCTGTCTCACAATTGAAAATCCTTCTGGGAAAAGCCAGTCAGGATCAGGCGTTAGTGCAGCAGTATGCAGCAGAGATCGACGATCTGAACGTTTCCATCCTTTCAGCTCGAACCAAGTTGGCTGGAATTGATGAACAAATTGCAGCGCTACGACAACTGGCCGGTAGCGAAACGGAAGAGCAACTCAATGAGGCGGAACGGCGCTCCGGTGAATTACTAAAATTCAGGGAAAAGCTGGAGGATATGGAGGAAACTCTCGCTAGTATAGCTGAAGGACTTTCCCTCACTGACCTCGAAGAGCAAGCACAAGAAATAGATCCGGACGATCTGCCGGGTCGAATTGATAATTTGGCTAACGAAATTGAAGTGAGAATTGATCCTGAGATATTACAGTTATCTGAAACCATAGGCCGGGAGAAAAACGAACTGGCACGAATGAATGGCAGTGGCAAGGCGGCTGAACTGGCTGATTCTTCGCAACAAACATTGGCAAAGATTCGGCGGCATACAGAGCGCTATATTCGAGTAAAACTCGCCACGAAGATACTCCGTGAAGAAATTGAACGTTATCGGGCTGAAAATCAAGATCCTGTCATAAAAATTGCCTCCCGCTATTTTCACGAACTGACCCTTGGTTCTTTTGCCGGTTTGCGCACCGACAGTGATGATCATGAACAACCTATTCTGATCGGAGTCCGTCCTAGCGGCGCATGGATTCAAGTCGAAGGTATGAGTTCCGGCACGCGTGACCAGCTCTACTTGGCCTTACGTCTTGCAACTCTTGAATGGCGGGTTCAGTCCAGCGAACCAATGCCGTTTATCGTTGATGACATCCTGATCAATTTCGACGACGAACGTTCACTCGCCACCTTGCAGTCATTGTCCGCATTGGCCGAAAAAACCCAGGTGATTCTCTTTACACATCATGCGCAAATAGCTACAGCTGCTCAATCCTTGAAGTTGAACGATAAGGTTTTTATTCATAAACTGTAAAGCCTATAGATCCATATATTGTGAGAACTGACATGACCATAACCAGCAAGAGAATATTTATAAGCAGCGTTCAGAATGAACTAGCGGCCGAGCGTCAGGCGATCAAAGGATTCATCGAAAGAGATCCTTTGCTGCGACGGTTTTTTACGGTATTTTTGTTTGAAGACCTGCCGGCCAGTGACCGCCGGGCTGATGAAGTTTACATTGCAGAACTCGACAAGAGCGATCTGTATATGGGTATTTTTGGCAACGATTACGGTTTCGAGGATAGTGAGGGTGTTTCGCCCACGGAGCGTGAGTTTGATCATGCCACGGATACCGGCATACTGCGCCTCATTTATGTCAAAGGTTCGGATGATACGAAGCGCCATCCCAAGATGCGCTCTCTCATCGGCAAGGCCGGCCAGCAACTGATTCGGCGGCGTTTTGTCGATACGCACGCCTTAACCGATGCCATCTATTCAAGCCTTGTTGACTACCTTGCAGAATGCGGCGCAATTCAGTCAAGCCCTTTCGAAGAAAGACCCTGTGCTAACGCCACGCTGGATGATATTGATGGCGATGCCGTTGCCAGTTTCATGAGATCGGCTCGGGAAGAACGGCAGTTTCCGCTTCAGGAAACTACTCCAGTCCATGATCTTCTCGCCCATCTTCATCTGCTTTCCGGCAATCAGCCAACAAACGCTGCTATTCTCCTCTTCGGTCGCGACCCTCAGCAGTTTTTCCCCGCTGCAGAAGTCAGATGCATGCACTTCCATGGCACGGAGATCGAGCGACCAGTGCCGTTCTATCGCATCTACAAGGGAACAATCTATGAGCAGGTCGATACGGCCGTGGACTTTGTGCTCTCCAAGATCAACCGAAGTGTCGGCACTCGTGCCGAAAGCATTCAGGCTCCAGTCCGCTACGAAATACCGCCAGACGTAATTCGTGAGGCTGTCGTCAATGCCATTGCCCACCGGGATTACACTTCCGCTGGAGCCGTGCAGGTTTCCGTATTTTCCGACCGAGTCGAAGTGTGGAATCCCGGCAATCTCACCCCACCACTCACTCCAGAGAGTCTCCGCCACCCTCACGGGTCTATTGCCCGTAATCCCCGTATCTGCGAAGCGCTTTTTCTCGCCCGCTATATCGAGAAATATGGCACAGGCACCCTGATGATGATTCGCGAAAGCCTTTCCCATGACCTACCGGAACCGGATTTTATTCAGCGTGGCGGCGAATTCACCACTACTATCTGGCGTGACTGGCTGACTCCGGATCGGCTTGCCCGACTTAACCTGAATGACCGGCAGATGAAGGCAGTGTATTATCTAAAAATAAATCAAATGATTACTAATACTATTTATCAATCAGAATTTTCAACATCGAAGCGAACGGTTTCTCGTGACTTGGATGAGATGATATCCCTAGGGGTTATTGAGAAAATTGGAACCACCGGGAAGGGTGTCTACTATCGATTGACTAAAGGGGCCACAAAGGGGCCAAAGGGGTCATGAAAGTCAAAGGGGCCATAAAGGGGCCAAACGAGCCATTTGTATGAAAAATGCTTATTGAGAGGACGGTGGCCTATTGAATAGAAAACTGAAAATCAACAAACGCTTCATGCCATGCCCTGAAGAAGATGATGACGAACTCTATCCGAACGGCATCTTCGTCTTTAATATCACCAAACTGGCCGAATATATCCAATGTAACGGCATCCCTTGCACAGAGGTGCTGGTAGGCGATTTCAGCAGTTTTTCATCAAATTTCAATGAGGAGCATCTCCCGTCCGTTGACGTGACCAAGCCGGTTATCATTGCAGAAATATCCCCCGGTCGCTTTAACGTGATCGACGGCAACCATCGGATGGAAAAGGCTCGTCGCTTGGGATTAAAAAAGATGTCAGCTTACAAAGTTACCCCTGAACAGCATATTCAGTTCCTCACAACTGAAAAAGGCTATCTGGCCTATGTCGAATACTGGAACGACAAGCTGAAGAACTTATAAGACATCTATTTTACAGGGGCAAGCACTCTGCTCACTGATTTTGCCGTCCATCGTCCACCGCGAACGGTAACAACTTTCTGCTGATTAAGAATCCTGGCCGTCGCATTTAGACTGTAACCTGCTTCCAGATAATGTTGTATCAATGGGATAACATTTGCTGAGTATTCTTTTGCTTTGATTTGTCGAGTCATCAAAGCATTTCGTCGTATTTCATCAGAAATTGATGTCCCCCGGTAACCACCGAGAGTTATTCCCTTTGCCTTTGCGGCAGCCAGAGCTTCTCGAGTGCGCCGACTGATCATCTCTCGCTCGTGTTCTGCTATTGCTGCAAGAATGTGAATAGTAAGCTTGTTGGCATAAGGGTTATCGCAGGCGATGAAATCGATCCCGGCATCCATGAGGTTGGCAATGAAAGCCAGGTTTCTGGACAGTCTATCGAGCTTGGCAATGATTAAAGTTGCCCTGGACATCTTGCAGCGACTGATAGCCTTCTGAAGAGCAGGTCGTTCGTTTTTTTTGCCGCTCTCAACTTCGACATATTCTTCAAGTAGTTCACCGCCACATGCGACCAGGTAGTTTGCAATGGCCTGGCGCTGGGCGCTGATCCCGTGACCTTGCTCGCCTTGTTTGTCAGTAGACACCCGTAAATATGCAATATACATTTTCAAGGTTTCCCCCTTGTCATTTCAGTCAACGGACATTGATTGAAATGACACAGTATCAAATTCTGACATTTGTCGGTTTGCAGAGGCATGACAGATGTGACCCCTTGTTGAGAAATCCGTTGATCCTTGCTCGTAATAGCCGAAGGTTATCAGAAGTTATTTGCATTTCGTTTCGGACATGCCATTCATCTATGGTATTGAGCTCCAGGACCAAAAGCCCCGCCCGACTCAGTGCTTTACGTTTCGCGTGTCCTGTTGGATGGCAGTCGGTTACCTCTATGCCTATTCTACCCCCGGATTCTGTATAAAGATCGGAATCAGGCGTTAAATTGAGCATACAGTCGAGATAGTAGTTTTTTCCGTGCGCCGAATCAGTCACGCACCACTCATCCTCTGACGAGTCGATTCTGAGATTGAATTTTTTATCATAAACTCTGATATCCCATTGTGGAAGTTTACATACGTATTCCTGGACAAGTTCATGGGCAATGCCTTTTGATCCCATTCCATGACCGCCCCCACTGCCACCTTGGAAAGCAAAGCTGGATGATTTGTCGCCACGATTTACCGGCGTCATCTGGCGTAAACGAATGATGTCGTACAACGGTTTGCCTTCCCATTCTTCAGGACGATTCTTCCTCAAGGCAAGTGCCCGGTGTACAGTAACTATAGGGCTTCCGAAATTTGGTTCCGTATGTGCGAGCAGTTTCATTTTTATCCTCGATCTAGTACCCAAACAACGGATTGCTTTGATGATTGTTGGGTGTCAGCAGATTTATGGCTTTGGAAAGGGCAATGTCCAACATGATGGCCTCTTGGCCGTCAATGTAGATTTCATTCACGGTTTTTCCTGCGCGTTGCAGACATATCTGCAGGTAATGTTTTTTGTCTTTTTGTCGAGCGACGAAATATAGAGACAAGCGACCCTCTCTGGCGTCTTCTTGGTGGAGAGCTTTGGCCAAATCAATCTTGCTCCCTTCTTTGCTTGCGCGCTTCCAATACCCTTGCATAAAGTACTGCAAACAGGATTTTACGAAAGATAGTTCCTGCAGATTGCCGTTCCAGATGGTGAAGTCCCAAAAATGCACGAAAACTCTGACATCCCGCTCAAAACGGGTACGATGTCGGTTTCCTGCATCCTTGTAGTCAATTTGCTGGTTATCGACTGATGCTTCGACTCGAATCCCATTATAATCAAAATCAATCACCCTTCTACCTCCTTCCATAATTTTGCCAGGTACGTTGCTGACACCTTTAGTTTTCGCTTGCTGGTCAGGTAACCTGCAATGGGACGGAAGCCCATGCCGTCAGTCTTCAATTCCTTGACCTCTCCCCAGTAAGCCAAGACCTTGCGGCGTAATACCGGTATCCTCCCTCTGCTAATCAGTATTGCTGCGTTGGACTTGCGAAGATGAGAGAAGTCGTTGTATTGCTCCTGATCTGCCACCCGGTAACCTTTACCCTTAGTGGAGTCCCAGCCCCCCTTGCGGGCAGCGATGATGAAGGCGCAATACTTATTGATCTTGCCGTGGAGATCGGGACGTTCCTCCTTGAGCTGGAACGACTTCTTCACTCCCTCCTGGAAAATTTCGATGATATTCTCCTCCGGCAGCGAGGCCACCCAGGAAAAGAGCTTTTTCCGCTCATGCTCAGTCAGGCCGGTTATCAGGTTCAGTTGCTCGATCATTTCATCCTCTCGTGTAGGTCAAGGTTTCCCGGAGTCGGAAGTGAGAAGTTTCCAGGGAGGTCTGCTGCAGGGCCTGTTCGTGGCTCATCCCGTAATTGATGCACTCCAGGTAACGCTCCTGGGCGAAGTTGTGTTTCAGGCCATGACTGCCACGCCCGCGAGCATATTGTCCGGTTTTTTGAGCCGCCTGATTGATTGCCTCAACGTATGAATTGTAATCACTTTCCAGGGTGCCATGATTCATGATGTACCCCAGCAGACGCTGGTAGGTCTGCGTTGAAATATAATGTTCCGTTATTTTTCCGCCTTTCTCTTTTGAGGAAACAATTCCTACCTGGTTACCGGTTACAGGATCATTCCCAATTCCGCACAGACCTTCCAGAGTCAAAGGATTTTTCATACGTCGGTTGGCAGGAGCGCCTACGCCCTCAGCCCGCAGCCCCCCCTCATACTGTATTGATGCCTGAAGTTGAAACGTCCCATTGTTGATGGCGGCGATCAACCGGACCGGGTCAGGATAGGCTCGGTTGTCAAAGAGCTTGCTCGACTTCCGGAGCAGCTTTCGGCTTATGGCGTAGAATTCCATGCGCAACTGTTCCGTGTTCAAGCGGGGAATATCCAGGGCATGGATCTCGATATAGCGATTGATGGCATATTCAAACTTTCCCAGTGCCGACAGAATTGTCTCCATGGTCTGCCGTGACCGTTTCTTTTCGGCGTAGTGAACCAACAGCTTTTCCAGGTGCACCGCCATATTGTCGTGAACGGACGCGACATCAAGGATGGAAGTCTGTCCGTTTCCGATCATGAACGCTGCAAAGCGATGGGCCTCATACTTATATGTCTTCCATGACCCGAAAGATCTTAGCCCTGAGGCATTGTCCGTCTTTGCCTCCCTGAAGGAACGGATGGAGTGGAATATTGCCTCCACTTGGGAGTGGAGTGAACGTGGCCAACGATGTTTCATGATTTCTTGTACCTCTGGCCGTTTGGGCCTGCGAGTTGAGATGACATGCTCTTTTTGTGGCACACCTGCCGGCGGTAGCAGTTCCGCCTTTCCTCTTTTTCGAGTCTCCTATATGTGGATCAGCAAGATTTTGATCGGTGCCAAAGATCTTGCAGTCCGCTGTCAGTCATGAACCGAGACTCGATGATGGTTCATGTCGGACAGGTCCTCAATTTCATTATTCCGGAAAACGCCTCGCCACTGCGTCCTAGACTCAGGAGCTGATACCTGGTCCGCCATCTGGTTCCGTTGAAATTTACGATCATGCGAGGGTGAGGAAACGTGACCTCGATAATGAAAGGGCTCTGCTGAGGTTGGCCAATCCCTGGGTTGGTGACCGGTCTGCCAAAGGGCAAAGGACTCGGGATCACCGTGCGAAGATGCTGCTAAAAATCTCTCGTATCTGAAAAGTTGTAATTGTTTTGTTTGTCTCCTATATCTGCGCAATACAGCGATAATCAATAAGTTTTCCATATTCAGCTAGGCTGTGTTGCTGGGAATTGTGTTCATTTGTCGACAGTTGTCCCAGGCAATCAGTTTGGCTATGGCGATAAGAGGACTGCCATTGAGATCAATAAAGAGCGGTGAGGATTCCCTAGCCTTATCACGATACTTCTGCTGTTCTTCATCCGATAGCGAGAGCCAGTAGTCATCACGTTCCTGTGCCTGACGCTCCTCTTCAACAATTTGCTCTTCCATCATCCTGGCCTTAGAACGCTTTCTTTCTAGTGACTCTTCTGACTTGGCGTTACGAACTTCGGGAGGCTCATACCATTCCGGTACGACGAGGTCCTTACAAAGCGTCTGGAGATAGCCACCAGGGTTCTCGATTGCATTGCGCTCGCGTCGCCATTTTTCAGCGGCAAAGTCAGCAGCCTGAATAACCCTCTCGCTACGGTGGCGCTTGATCAGAACCCTCAACTCCTTTTCAGAGATTTTTGACAACGGCGTTCCGGATAACAACAATCTGATTTCTTCTGTTGTTGTCATTTCACTATTTGATTCTCTTGTTTGATTCTCTTTGGGTGTCATTTCTGACACTCCGGAGTGTCGTAGATGGCACTGGGCGGGGGTGACTTTTCTGACACTCCCCCCTGTGTCATGTTTGACACCCGGGGTAGTAAGCATTCCCGTGATAAAGATGTCATGCCAAATGAATTCATAGATATTGGATGTTGAGCCGCCATCCGGACGATTCTGCTTGACCGGACGGATGAGCCCGAATATCACCAGTTCCTTTACCGCCCGAATTGCCTGACGCTGTTTGACGCCTACTTCTTTTGCTAGTGAGCTGTAGCTTGGGTAGGCTTTGCCGTTTTCACCTGCATATTGACAAAGTTTTCCGAAAACGAGTTTTGCTGTCGAAGACAATTCAGTACTCCTAGCTATGGCGTTCGGAATGATGCAGCCAACAAAGATACGCCATGGGTTGTAGGATTCACCTGCTGACGGCATCTACACAAGTCTTTATCATAGCGTAACCCGGTAGGTAAGGAGGTAGGCATCCAAGTCCTCGACAAGGTAGAGAATTTTGCGCCCGAGCTTCAGATAAGGCACCGGCGCCATGCGGTTATCACGGCGGCCTTCGCATCGACCCTGACGTAATGTAATTCGGGATACGCCGAGATAAATTGAAGCTTCTTTTTCTGATAATGTGCGTGATGTAATTGGCATAGCTGTTTCCCCTTTATTTCTTATTTACACCATGATATGCTTTTGTATGCATGTATATACTTTTTTAAGAACAGGTGCAACAAAAAAAGAACGCATATTATTGTTATTGTGGGTCAACGAAAATTGGTGAGTTCCATCGAAAAAAGCTATGGGAGTTAACTTGGAAAATATAAGAGATAATTTTACTGACCGATTAAAAATCGCTATGGGAGCTAAAAGTGCACGTGCATTTGCTCTCGAGTGTGGCATTTCCCCCACTGGATTCCACCAAAATTTGACAGGCAAGACAGAACCTTCGCGTTCTTCATTGATTTCTATTGCTAGAGTTGGTGGTGTTAGTGTTGAGTGGCTTCTAACTGGTGAAGGATTTAAAAATGTTGGAGCAACACAATCACTTCAGCTGTTGCAACAACTTATCGAAATCATAGAGATAATATTTCAGGAGGAAGATTTAGAAATGTCACCTAATATGAAAGCAGAGTTTATATGCATGCATTTCAAAGAAATTCTTGAAGAGCCAGCAAAGATTGCGACAACTGAATCAGAAATCAGAAAGTTTATAAAATACAAATTCAAATAATTGGGGAAAACTAAATGAACAGCACTGATAATAACAGGTTCTTATCCTTCATAATTAGAAAATCGTATTTCTATAAGGTAATAATTACTCTCTACATTCTCACAATTCCTGCTGCACTTACGTCATTACTACTTTATTATATTGCTCCTGATCCAGTTGCCAAAAAAATTTATATTAGTATTTTTACTTTTTTGGGGGCATATTTTTTTCTCGTTCTGGTGCCACTTCAATACGTTGAGCTTAAATATAATTTTTTTCACAATCTATTGGATAAAAAAAATTAAACATAAATTGTATGTGCCGTCCCTTCGTTGTATACCTTATCGGCCACATTCGTCATAAATATCACTGTAGTGGTATAAAGTGCGGTTTCTCCATGCTACTGACAATATATATCACTATAAAAGTATTTTATTTGATTTTATGAGATGTTTATGTAAATATATCGCCTAGATGATATTTTAGTTCCGAGGGTTGAAGCATGTCAAAATCCGTAGTCCCGCTTCCTGTCCCAGAGCCGCAACAGCTGATAGATGCAGCTACGCTGGGAAAATTTGTCCGTGCGAGAAGAACACAGGCCGGCATGACCATTCATGAAGCTGCCGCCTTTTGCGGTGTTGCCGTGGGTACCATGAGCAAGCTGGAAACCGTTGGTGGTGATGTGAAGCTGAGCAGCATCCTGACAGTCTGCTCCATGCTGGGGGTCACAATCACTCTCGAGGCCCGGGAGGGATAATGTCTATGTATCTCACGACAGATCTCAATCGCAGACACCTCGGGAAGATCCTTCTTGAAGAGAAAAGCGAACAGTATGGGCTGGAGTATGCTCAGTCCTGGCTTGACGGGGGAGGTTTTCCCGTCTCTCCACATCTGAAACCGGGCGAATGCGCCTCCGAATCGGTAAGACGGTTTCTTGCCAATCTGCTTCCGGAGGGAAGATGGCTGGAAGAACTTTCAGTCTCCAGCCACATCTCACGCTCGAATGTGTTCGGGCTGATTGCTGCCATCGGAGCGGAGACGACAGGGGCACTGTCGTTCAGAATGGGGGATGAGCCGGAGGGTGGACTGCCGACAAGCTTCAGGCCAGTGACGTCCGACGAGCTTGCGGAGCGCATCGGCCAGCGCCAGAACGTGTCGATTGCGGTATGGGACGGAAAACCGCGACTCTCGGTCGCAGGCGTACAGGACAAACTGCCGCTGCTGATTAGGAAGGATGGGGAGATGGGGTTCGGCGAAGGGGAACTGGCATCGACTCATATTATGAAGTTCGGTACCGCCCGCGCCTTGCACCTGGTGATCAACGAATATATCTGCATGCAGCTGGCCAGGATCGTGAAACTGCCGGTTGCGGAGGTTTCGCTTGCCCGTTTTGGGGAGCCGGTGCTGGCCGTACGCCGCTTCGACCGTGTGTCGACCGGCGATACTGTTGTTCGCCGGCACCTGATCGACGGCTGCCAGATGCTGGATCTGCCGCCTACCTACAAATACGAGCGTCCTTTTGGAAAGGGTGGAGATGCTGCCGTCATCAGGTCAGGTGCCAATTTGCCGGACCTCTTCGCCTCCTGCCGGCTATGCCGGGTTCCCGCTGCCGCCATGCGGGATATGCTTAATTGGGTTCTGTTCCAGCTCCTGATCGGCAACAGCGATGCCCATGGTAAAAACATCTCTTTCTTCGTCGGGTCGGCAGGCATCGATATGGCTCCTGCCTATGATCTGCTCAATCTCGACATGTACGCCGCCGAATATGACCGTGATTTTTCCATGGCGATCGGCGATGCCTTTGCTCCAGAGGATATTTCGCCATGGGAGTTGGCGGAGATGTGCGAGAGGTGCGGCCTGCAGAAACGGCTGGTTGCCAAGACGCTCACAACAATGTCTGAAAAACTTATCAAAGCCATGGATACACTCAATTTGTCAGGCCTGCTACCCGGAGAGGAAACTGAGTTTGCTCGTGAACTCCTCGACAAAATCAGGAAGAATGTCGAGCGGTACTTGCCGTATGCGCAACAACTGCCGAAGATCGTGGTGTAATGCGGATTGTTGGCTGTCGAAGAGTGTAGTTATTTTTTTCGATCAGCCCATGGAAACAGTTTCCCGTTGAAACGTTTCTGCCAATAGAGTACATTGGCAGAAAATTGATTCGAGTGCCCCCATGGACAAAATAACTAAATATCTTTCGGCAGCTGGCGGTTACGCCCGAATGAAGGAACTGCGCGCCGCCGGTTTTCAGACCCGGGATATAGCCGATTTGGTATCCAAGGCGCACATAGAACGGGTAAAGCCTGGTCTGTACCGTCTGGCGATGCATGGCACCTCCGTCGAAAATGCCGGGCTGGCAGAAGTCTGTCGTGCTCTGCCGGACGGCGTCATTTGCCTGCTGTCCGCCCTTGATTACCACGGCCTGACCACTTTCAACCCTTCAGAGGTGTATGTCGCCATTCCCCACGAGGCAAAACCGCCACGGCGTTATTATCCCCCTATCAAGCCATTCTATTTCCGCGAGCGCTTTTACACCCCTGCCATAGAACATATCAAGACGGCAGCCGGTGAGATCCGGGTCTATGGCCGTGAGAAAACTATCTGTGATATGTTCCGGTACCGCCAGAAACTGGGCGAGGATCTGGCTCTGGAGGCGCTGAAGACATACCTGAAAGTGAAGGATTCCAGTACAGCCCGACTGCTGGAGTTTGCCTCGACCTGCAAGGCGCAAACCGTGATGATACCCTACCTAAAAGCACTGGTGGCATAAGGCTTTTATACAAGTAGCCTAACAGCCGCCGCTTTGTGCTCCTGTCCCAAATGGGCATACCTCAAGGTCATCTTGAGATCGCTGTGCCCAAGCAGTTCCCGGACGGTATTCAGATCCACTCCGGCCATGACGAGTTTGCTGGCAAAGTGATGTCTCATATCATGCCACCGGAAATGGTCGATTTTTGCCAGCTTCAGCAGGGAGTGCCATGACCTCTTCGTATGGCTGAATTGTTCGTTCTTTTTGCCGGGAAAAACGACGTTGCCTTCGGTCTGCTTACGCCAGCTCTTCAGAGCAGAATAGGCCAATGTATTGAGCGGGATGTGCCTGGTTACGCTACTCTTTGCCTCTTCGCCGCGCACTGTGGCGATCTTTCTTTTGAAGTCTATATCGCTCCAGCGCAGACTGAATACCTCGCCGCGTCTCATGCCGGTATTCAGGGAAAGAATCACCATCGGTTTCAGATGGTCGACATACGTGACCTCTTTGAGATCGGGCAGCAGAGCGTAACCTCGTGCACGCCGCCATTCGTTGGCGCTGTCCCGTTCGCTGCGGAATGTCCCTTCCCTGACGTCCAGCGCAGCAAGCAGACTCGCTTCTTCCTTGCCGTCAAGAAAACGGATAATGGGATTTTTATCGATTTTGAGAGGCTTCACCTTGTTGGCAAGAGGATGAGCCTGGAGGTATTCCCATTCAACTGCTCGGGAGAGAGCAGCGCGCAAATTCGCCAGATCGCGGTTGATGCTGGCTGGCGAAAGCCCCGACTTCAGCTTGCTGGTGCGCCATTGTTCAATCGCCCTGGGATTGATTTCATCAAGCTTCGATTCCAATAAGTCTGGAAAACATGTCTTAAGCCGGGCAGCCGTCTGCTCACCGGTCTTAAGATTTTCGATCAGCCAGGGTGAATACACTTTTTCCAGATATTCATTGAGAGTATTCACCTGCTGCTTACTGTCGTTGGGAACGGTGCCATCTTTCACGGCCCGAAGAATCTTTTCTGCTTTATCTCTGGCCTGAGCTGGTGTAAACAACGTATGTCTGCCGATGACGGTTCTTGTCTGCCTGCCATCTGGCAGTCGGTACCGGACAAGGTATGTTTTGGAGCCCGGTACTGCTTTGCCGTTTTTTGAAACAGTATCCGGATATATTTTGAGGGTGAAGCCCTTCAGTTTCGTATCGTAGATTTCGAAGGCCTTTTCCCTGGCGTTGACCTTGTTGCTGCGCAATAATTCGACGCCGATATTCTCTTTCATATCAACACCTCTGATTCCATGGAGCACGTATGGAGCACATTTTGAATATATCATGGGGTGTTGAGATGTACAACCGGATACACCTAATAGCTCATAGAATATTGATATAATTGATTTAGTTGTTTTTTGATGTATGTGGAGATATGCCGGATTTTCTGCAAAAAACCCACTCCTAAGGAAGGGGTCGGACGTTCGAATCGTCTCGGGGACGCCAATAAAAATAAGCACTTACAAGGCTTCTTGTAGGTGCTTTTTTTGTTTTTATGGGTATAGGGTCAATATAGGGTCAATGGTAAATAGAATTAGGTATAATTTGATGGCCTTCAATACTCATCTGGAAACAGAACCGTAGTAGCTGACCTGTCCACCTCTGTAATAATCCAAATCTTCGGTAATCCCTCTCGCAGATACGCAGACAACAATCTGTCGGTGTCTTGCAGTGCCATCTCATTTGCCACCCTGTCGTCATCCGTTATATCACCCCAGTCTCCGGCAAGGTGTCGCCTCAACGATAGCTGGACATGCATGGCAAAATCATCATTGACATCTATCAGGTCACTAACCCCTCTGGTCATCATCAATTTTCCCGGATTGAATTTCATGGTTTACCCCTCCTATCCGTCAGCAGTACCTCCATCACCCCGAACATGGCAGCGGGCAACTCCTGAAGTGTATTGATGACTCGATTAGTATCCCAGAATCTTTTTACAGAGTCCTCCATGATGCCGATAGCCGCTATCTCGATACCGTCCTTCATGGTCCTTCTGGTAGCTGCCTTGGTCGCCGCATCATTATCGGGGCAACCGTCGGTCAATATCAGCAGAATCTTTCGTGGTTCTGACCGCTGCAATAGCATCACCCGTGCTGCCCAGATGGCATTATGGGTGGGAGTTCCGTCGAACGGTCTGTGGTTGAAGTTTTCCGACAACGGTTTCCTGCCGAACTCCACCAGAATGTTTACCTCCGGTTTATTGCTCTTGCCGCTGAACTCTGCCGAACAGACCGCAACTCCCTTCAGTCCATATAATGTATTGTGGAGTGCAAAGGCAGCAGCATTGGCAACCTGGCACTTGCTGTTCATGCTGCCGGATAAATCGAGCAGTACGATGACGGCGGTATTGATATCCCTCACCTCAACTTTCTTTCTGAATATCCTCGGGTCACCAACTGCCAGTTTCACCAATCTCCCTGCCGCCAGCTTTCTGCCTGACAATCCATAGGATTCCGGTTGCCTCTTTATGGACTGGAGCATCCCCATCAGTTTTGCCCGCATCTTCGAGGTAGCTGATATGGCATCAACTTCATCAAGCTTGCAACTGCCAACCTTCAACCTGCCAATCTGAGGCAATAGCGGAATTCCCTCCTTGGTACTCTCCGGTGTCTCTGCCGATAACTGATTCAGTTCTGTCTGGATAAGCCGGGACAAATCACCAAAGCCTGTAGACCCCTGCAGCATCTCCTCTATTTCTTTAGCAGTCGGCACAGTCTTTTTGCCGTTACCGGCACCCGTACCACCTGCACCGGATGTACTGCCTTCTTTCTGCTGACCCTTCCCCTGGCTTTTTGCACTACTATTCCCGCTTCCGTTCTGACTGCTGTTGCCCTGACCATTCTTTGCTGATTGCTGCTTCTGCTGTTTCATCTGCTGCTGAATCAATAATTCGACAACTCGCTGCGCCATGTCCCGGGAGTCTCTGGTACTCTTCAACTTTGGCAGGTTGGTGATGATTGATTCGACATCGCTGATGAAGTCAGGACCAAAAGCATCGTCCATCATCTCGTTGCACTCTTCTTCCAGTTTGATGATGGAGGAATGGTTCAGAATCCTGCCGAACCCGTAGGCCATGACCTTGCCGAGCAGTGCATGCGGCAGATTATGCGGTTTGAGACTCCCTTTGTTGACATAGTGTGTGGTGACCGCCTCAAGGTTGAAACAGGTACCGGGTCGTGCCTTGATAGTCTCCATGTCCACCCGGATATCCTCAATGACATTCATCATGTCACCGAGCAGGCCATCAGGCCTGCCACCTTTCGTAAAGTTCTTGTGTCCTACTTCATGGAACACCAAACCAGTCATTAACATTCTTCCAAGTGGTGTTGACGGCATCCGTGCAATATTGATATGCGAACCATCAGGTTTGCAGTAGGAACCGTCACCACCCACGGTAATCGTTATCTTTGCATCCTTCCCCAACGTCATTGCCAGTCCGGCAAGCTCCTGGTCTCGTATCATATGGCACCCCCTAGAAATCCCAGGTAATCGGCGCAACTTTGCCGGTATTCTGATTGATGAGTGTTTCTGCTTCTTCCGGTTCATCATCAACGTCATCACTCTCCAGTTCCTGCTGAACCACACGTCCCATACTGGCAAGCTGACTACCAACTAGACCGGCAATCATATTCAAATCCGTACCTTTGATGGTCCCTTGCGCTGGAAGTTTACTGAGGGTGTCATCTATTATCTGAATGGCTTGAGCGATGGATGGGTCAAGAAACAGCAGACCATTGAGCTTTTCCCTGATGGCCTTGATGGGACGGAGTGTTTTGTGAGTGATTTCCTGTTTACCGACAAAAGAGTTATCGAAAGTCTGGCGGGCGGTTACCCGTACTTCATGGCAAAGTTGCCCGTACAGGCTGTTCACTTCCTCATCGAGGCCATTCTCAACAATGTCAGCAGGAACTTTCACATCGAATGCAGAGTAGCTGAAGGATAATGCTTTCTTGATATGGCCTAAAGAATCAACCGAAGCCCGAATGATTGGTGCCCACTCTGTAGGATTCGAGTCAATCCACTTTTCAACTTCTTCCTCATATACCGAGAGAAAATCTGCTTTGGCAGTCTCGAATTCACCTTTCAGTCTCTTCAGTTCAAGTGTGAGTGGTTCCACCCGCTCTCTGGGAATTGCGTAGCCATCGCCGCCGAAACGTACCCCGTTACTCAGGCACAACTTCATGGCCTGCCGTTTCAACTGCATGAATATCCTTACTGCATCAGGACTGATAATCCGTTTACTCCCCAATGTTGCCAGTGTACCCGGAGGCAGTTTACCGACATCAACGCCATTTGCTGCCAGGTCACCGCTCTTCAATGCCTTGCGTCCCTGCCAGAGTGTAATATTCAGGACGACGAGATTCATCTGGTCGAGTATATTTTGCGTATTCATCGTAGTTCTCCTTGTTAGAAATCCCAGTTGATTGATTCATTCGGCGCTTCTATCCAGTCAACAGCGGGAGCAGCTGGCTTCACTTTTGGTTGCGGTTGAACTGGAGTCTCTTTTTTCTGGCTAAGCCAGCCATGTTGCGGGGTGAACTCGTCAACAGGAGAGTAGCTGTCCTTGCCGTGCTTCTTGCTGTCGATTATTTTATTGAGTGCCGACATATCCCCTGGCTTGGCAGCGTGCTGGCTTATCTGACCGGTACGTCCCCAGTAAGTATGAATCTCGTTGTTTGAAGCTACAGAACCGACCCAGTCCTTGCCTCCTGATACTGAAGATGCCCGAAGGTGTACTGCATAACTGGTATTCGGATGGAGATTTGGAATCATGGCGTCACCCCCTCTATCTGTGGAGCCGGTACGCCGAAATTGGTCTGAATCAGCGTATGCAGCATCGCCCTGACATGCGGGTCAACACCGTTACCGAAGGCTTTATCAAAGGAGTGGTACAGTGGCGCAACATCCTTGCGGTTCCATGCCTGAATCAACTTGCGTCCCCACCTGAGCAGGTCACGGATGGAAATTGGACCGGGACAGTTACCGTCCTGATACGCCCGTCTGATGTCAGCAGCGGTCTTCACCATTGCCTTGATGATGTTCGGCTGCAGTTTCCCGCTGAAACTGTTCTCCAGAATTTTTTCCTCTACTTCCGGTTGCGGGTATGTCATTTCCCATTTCTCGAAACGATTGAGTGACGCGAGATTGAAGATGTTGGTGGCGGTATAGATGTCGCTCCCCTGACCATCACCTCTGGTATTGGCGGTTGCAGCCATGTAGATGCGTTGGGCAGGATGAATCACAGAACCGTCATCGAGGGTTACTACTGCCCGTTCTAGCAGACGGTGACACGCCATGAGTACTTCCGGATTGTAGCCATCTATTTCGTCAAAGATGATTGCAAACCCCTGCTCATACGCTTTAAGCAGGTCTCCCGGGATAAAGACCGTATCGCCTCCCCGCAACTGTACCCGTCCCAGAATATCGTCCGGTTCGGTGGATGATTTTGCACTGACGATGACGGTCGGAATATGGAGAGCGGCAAAGACGTTCTTCAGAGAATCAGTCTTTCCGCAACCTGTCGGTCCTGAAATCCAGAGCGGGTCAGGATTCGGCTCCGTCAACCATTCAATGAAGTCTTTTGCTATGCGAACATCCCAGACATATCCGGGAGTAGGTTTCGGCACAAGGGGATGACCTGGTGCAAACCCTGCCAGTGGCAGTTGTGACGGAAAGCCGAATACTTCCTGTACGGTATAGTTGGCTTGTATAAGACTGAATCCTTCCAGAGTAGTCTCCATGCATATCTCCCTGTGATTATCTGAACTGTTGCGTGTCATAATAGCCCCCGTTCCACAAACGACACGTACTGACCGTCACCGATGATGATATGGTCAAGTACCGGAATGCCGATAAGTTCCCCCGCTTCCTTGAGGCGTCTGGTAATTGAGATATCTTCCTGACTTGGATTGGGGTCACCGGTCGGATGGTTGTGTACCAGAATGATTCCCGCCGCAGAAATGATGCAGGCAGATTTGAAGACTTCCCGTGGGTGAACGATTGACTGATTGAGACTGCCGACTGATACCCGGTCAAGACTGACGATGCGGTTCTTGCCATCCAGATGCAGGCAGAGAAAATGCTCTTTGGTCTCCAGTGCCAGGTCTTTGAACATCTCGAATACCTGTAACGGTGAAATAAAGCGTTCCGTTGCCAGATAGAGCGGCATACACTCCCTGATAACTTCCCTGCTGTAGACTGGTTTGATGACTCTCAACCGCAGCGTTTTGGTGCGATTATCGCCAGAGTATTCTTGAAATAGCTCTTTCATATTCATAAATCCCCTTTAGAGTGTTCTGACTGCAACAACTATTGCCAACGTCACCAGTGCTACGATTACGGGAAACAACCACAGCCTGTGTTGTGCCCTGAAGCGGTTTCTTGTTGAACGACTGGATTTTCTGCGGGGCTTGACATCAATTCCGATAAGACCAGTTACAAAGTGCGACATATAAACCTCCAATAAAAAAGCCCTTGAACCGTTGGAACAAGGGCTTTTTATGTAGTTAAGAGTAGTTACAGTAGTGATTGATAGATTAGGCAGTAGCTGTTTTAACCGATTTGCATTCCAGCTTGGTGTAACCGGCACGCTCCTTCAGTACTAATGGATAAATATCGGGGAACTGACATTTCAGCAGTTCCCCATCAATCGTCATGCTTGGCGCAACGGAAGATACCAGCAGGTCAACTGTGTTGCTTCTCCCCTTGAATACCGGACCGGTGAAATCCACCAGTTCCTGTCGGATACTCTTCATCTCCTTTTCAGCTCTGCCTTTAGTGCTATTCAGATTCGCATACTTGTTGGCAAGAGCTTCTATTTCCGGTGGCAATTCAACTTTCGGTATTGCCATGGCAGGGCAATCGACTCGGTACAAGCAGAAGGAACAGGATTGACTTACTGACGGTCTTGCCTCCTCCTTTTCCTCTAAACAGTCGAGCAGGTACAGAGCACGGCAGTACAGGTAATTGAAGACGGCATCGTTGTACTCAAAGCCGTTGAACTGGTGAACCTTGCCAGCGTTCAGGTCGATTGCCAGTATCGAACCACCCAACTTTCCTTCCGGATACTGAATCCGCAACAGACCAAGCTGGTAATGTAGCTGGTCAACCCATTGCGGATACGGTTCATCAGGGATTCCGGAAACAGATTTGACCTCAATGACGTGCAGTTCCGGTTTGCCGGCTAGGTTGGTATAGAAAAGGAAGTCTATGTGTGCTTTTAGCGGATAGTGTGGATGTCGTACCTCAACCTGCGTGTCATAGAGATGTTCCGCTCCACCAGCGTCAAAGATGTTTTCAATTAACATCTCGGCAACATGACCACGGCTGAATTTGAGCATGGTGCTGACGGAAGGTGTTAATGGCTGTTTCTTCTGAAGATAGACTTTCCTGGGGCAAGAGCCAACTTCGCTTGAACCGATATACAGCGTCCGGTTGCCAAGTTCAGAACTTTTGTTGCGATTCAATGCTGCGACTGCAGTCTCAAAAAACGGCATGAGGTCCATGGCTAATCCTTTCATTGGTAAGTGTGTCAAGACGCATGAATAGCGACTTTACGTTTAAAACGGTTCATTTCTGAATTTGTAAATCCACCTTTTCTGGTCGGGACTCCAGCGAAAGCCTGACGATTTCAGTACCTCTTTCTCGTTGAACGAGTTGGCACTGATTATCCCGTCAATCCCTTCAATGATAGTGTCGTAGGAGATATTTTTGCCGTCGAGTAAATCGAGTACCTGCAGTGCTACTTCATCAATGACTTTTATCCGTGGCGGTGGTACGTCCGGCCAACCGTCATCGTCGTCTGGCAGCGGCGGCGCAGGAGGTTGTGGCGATTCCGGTTGTTGCGGAACTGGTACGCTTTTCTGTTTTGAATACTTTGGATTTTCCGGCTTGACGATGGCGAGATGGGATTTATCCGCTTTACTTCTGCTGCAGTCGGTTTCAATGGTCTGAGTGACAATCTCTCCGTTCGCCAGTTCGAATCCGGCTCCCAGTTCCTCAGGGCAGTACACACCATGAATATTGAATGCCTTCCGCAACGCCTGACTTTCAGCAACTTTCTTAAGCATGGTCTCTGGTTTCTCCAACCAAAACTTTGTCGGATTACCTTCGGCGGTTCTCTGACAATATTCGTTGTAGGAGACCTGTACGGTGAACGGCTTGGGACTGTCCTTGCGCCAGACTGAACACTCTGCAACCAGTTGCTGATTCACTATCCATTTACCATTCTCCAATGTGGGTACTTCACGGATACCGGCAGTTGTCTCAATGCCGGCAAATTTGTTGGTGCGGTGAGCGATGGAGAGAAAGCCGTCCCTACCCACCATCGGCTCAACCTTGCTTACGAATCTGTCGCCAACCCGCTGACGGCGATTGACGAAGAATATTTCCTTGGTGATGGGATTTAGGCACAGTTCCCGTGCCACGGAGAAGCAGTACTGCTGTTCCGCTTTGCTTGCCCCCTGGGGGAAGAACTGAGATTCGATGACTGCCATTTGCTCCTTATCGAAGTCTATTTTTGCTAATGCAGTGCTCATGGTGATGCTCCTTTCGTGTGATTGGTTTTGGTTATTCAGTAGATAATCATCAACAAATACTGCTACATCGGCTTCACCTCCTTCATGACAGACGAATGCACTCTTCGGAATGTCCCGGAAATGGAATGATTGCTTGTGGTGGTTGATTGGTACTGCGGAAAATCTCTGAAACTGCGAAGTACTGCGTAGAGGCTATACTTGACCGAAACCTATTTTTCCTGCTGAACCGTTGCGTTTCATCCGGCTGGCAATCTCTTCTCTGGCAATATCGGTGATGGTCTTCTGGTCAATGGATGAGTTGCCACGGTAGGCAATGAGGCGTACCGCCCGCTCAATGACCAGTCTGATTTCACCGCCTGACAGATTCAGTTCTGCAAGGTTTCCGATGTCCACATCTTCAGCCAGTCGCTGCAATGGCAGATGGCTTTTCCATAACTCCATTCGTAATGTTTTGTCTGGTACCGGCAGTTCCAGTTTGTAGGTAAAGCGTCTGCTGAATGCCTCGTCCAGTAAATCCTTTCTGTTTGTTGTTGCCACCAGAACACCGGAGAACCGTTCCAGCCCTTCCAGTAGAAGGTTCTGCATATTGTTGTTCATCCGGTCTACCGAGTTATACCCAGCGTCACGGCTACCGAGAAGCTGGTCAGCCTCGTTAAGGAGCAGTACCGGAGAGATTCCCAGTTCATTCTGCAGTTCGCCATAGTCATCGAAGATGCGTCTGATGTTCTGTTCTGATTCACCAACCCAGCAGGAGAGTATACGGGCAGCGTCAATCTTAAGGAGTGGCAGTTTCAGTTCGCTGGCTAGATACTGTGCCGTGAGACTCTTGCCGGTACCGGCAGGACCATAGAGCAGAACCGTGGTGCCAGTCGGAGTTCCCCAGGCGGATGGTAGGGACTGATGCCATTCAGTGCGGATGTTCCTGCCGTGTTCCGATTCACTGAAGATGATGGAGCGTACCGCCTCCATGACTGGTGGTGGCAGCATTACTGAGTCCTTGTTGATGTTCGGTTCTTCGAAGTCGAAGAGAGTATTTTTCCTGATGCGACTTTGCAGGTCATGGCTGTTCCTGCCTGATAATGTGCCGAGCAGAGTGGTAATGCCCAACTGGGTCAGACGAACTGATTCCCCGAACTCGCCGCTGGTTCCTTCCATGAGCTTGCTGCGGATAAGTGGACTTTTTTCACCGAAGATGTGGGCACGCATCCGCTGGCGACAGACTCTCCCCTGTGCAAAGAGCCGTACTACATCCGACGGGTCGCTGAAGTCATAGTCCAGGTCACGCTCCCGCATTCCCAATAGTCCAATTAGGGCAAGATGCTGGTAAATGCTCAAGGAGTGAGTCTTTTGCGCTTCCGCTGCCGGTAACTGGCATGTGGAAGTATCCACTCGCTGGACGATGCGCCGGAACCAGCCGAACGGTTCTGTTGCCGACAAGTCTGCATCAGGTTCAGTCACCCGATACATTTCCGAATCGTCATTGATGACAGACTGCAGATAGCCAAATACGGCATCAAGGTAGGTGTCGTTGGAGGTGAAGGAACGGCAGACAATTTCGGTACTCCCCATCTCACGATGGAAGGTATCGCCAAGCTCGATGCAGGACTGCAGATGGCTAAAGGGAGGTTCATCGGTGAAGGAGCGACCAGGTGTTTCTATCAGGCGTATCCACCCCTTCTCCTTCAGTTCGCAGAGACTTTTCAGATAGACGATGGTCAGTTCAGGGTCGCAGACCAGTTTCTCGACAATTTCGTGTCCTTCAATAATCGGGTCGCTTTCAACTTTCGCCATGAAGATGTAGGCAAGTGCTCCTATTGCTGGGGTTGATAATCTTTTCAGGCTTGCAGGCTTACCACGGACAGAACCGATGACGCCCTTGAGCAGTGCGATTTCGTCTGCAAATGTCAGTTCGACGCTGCGACCTCCTTTGCGGCTTTTCTGTTTCCTCCATGCTTCCTGTAACTCTTCCTCATGTTCATCTTTACCCTGCTTGTGCCTAGTGGCGACACAGAGGAGATATTGAGCCAGTTGCATAGGTCCTCCTTTCTGACGGATTTGATTGTGATGTTTGATGGTGCGAACTGCGGACAGACTTCAACCGTTGATGTCTGTAGGGACATTCGGTTCGGTCAATTAAGTCGTGGTGCGGACAGGTGTTTCAGGATGGGGTTTTCGGGAACTACGGAATTTCGACAACTTTCCGGGGTGGTTGGAGCTAGGGGTATGGTAACCCCAATGTAGGTACTGTATCAAAAATACTCTGTTAAGTCAAATAGATGCCTATTTTGTGTAGTTACAATCAGGTCGGCAATTCTGACAACTTTCCTGCTGATTCCAGTAGAGGTGACAACAAGAGTGCCATTCATTAAAATCGACGTCATTTCTTTAAGTTACGCCCCGTAATCCTATTTGCTTCTGCTGTGCATTTGCTGTATATTGCTGCAACATTCGGAGGTATATAGATATGGCCATTCTAAAGTCCACTAACCTTAATCTCAGAATCGCTCCTGAAGTGCGTGAAGCCCTGCGTCAAGCGGCAGAGCGTGAGCATCGCAGTGTCAGCAACATGATTGAGTTGCTGATAGTCAAGCACTGTCAGCGAAATGAAATCCCCATCATCAAACAACAAACAGATAGCAGGCCGTCCTGACAGAGGGGTTTTAATGTTAATGGAGCTACATTAGTTGATAGAACCGAAACAAATTTATAACGCTGAAATAACAGCGGGGTCTCTCCTCCTCAAGGAAAGCCGTGCCATCGTGCAACTGCTCTTGCAGGATGCTGATGCCAAAGTGTGGCAGCGGGCACTCGCCGTTGACAATATCCTACAGAAAACATCCCCGGCTACTGCGAAACGCATGGCTACACTCATCAGGAAACGGCTTGAGCTTATGCCACGGGAGTTGTGGGTAATGGTTGCTGATGGGACAACGGAAGTAGCGACCCAGTGTCTGCTCGCAGCAGCTATCAAGCATAGCCGTCTGCTTGGAGACTTTATGCAGCAGGTCTTACGGCGTCACTACCGGGCATTCACTCCCAAGCTGGAAACGAGAGAATGGGAAGCATACCTTGTCGAGTGCGCTCATATTGACCCTGCAGTTGCCACATGGAGCGCAATAACGAGAAAGAAAATGGGACAGGTTGTCTATCGGATACTGTCCGAGGCCGGGTATCTGGATGGTACACGGTCGCTCATGCTGCAACCGGTACATGTCACCACTGAAGTCAGCAAGTTCCTGTATAACCAAAATGAAAACTACATCCTGAAGTGCATGGAAATAACCCATGAATGATGCCCTTAAAGAGCGATTGAACAAAATACTGGACCGTATCACTTCCCCTGAGTTCCTTAGTAATGCCGGACTCGGTAACGAAATTGGTTTCTACATCTTCGATTACCCCGCTGAATACGAAATTGAGGTTCGTCAGCATGTGGAATTTGTCGTCGATAAGGCGTCCAAGCGCAAACCGGAACTGAAAATAGCTCATATCAACCTTTTCAAGGTGGTTGTGGATTATCTTCAGGAGCGTGGCTATCTGGATAAAGCGGTTGCCCTGCAACGGGACAAGGGTGATGAGGCTTTGTTCAAGGCGTTGAAGGGATTGCTGCACGAAGAAAAGATTGCCAAAATCTTTGCCGAGCTTGCCCAACCGGAAAAGCATGACTTCGTATTTATGACCGGCATCGGCAACGCTTATCCGCTCATACGTTCGCATACGCTGCTGAACAATCTTCACCCTCTCATGGGTGGGACACCGTTGGTGGTCTTTTATCCGGGCGCATACGATGGGCAGGGCTTAAGTCTGTTCGGCAAAATGAAGGATAATAATTATTACCGGGCATTCCGGCTTGTGGTGTGACTACTTGATATAAACAGAGGGAATCCATGCATATCAAAAACATCTTTGAGAAAAACCTGTTTCGCACCATCAATGGTGTCGTAAAAGCCGACCAGAGAGATGAGACAGTCGTCTGGCAGGAACTTGATGAATACGTCGTCACTAAAGAGCTGAACAGGTATCTGCACCAATTCTTCACGTCATACCTTGGTGCCATAGATAACCCCAATGACACCGCCGCCTCAGCACGTATGGGGGTCTGGGTATCCGGATTTTTCGGTTCCGGAAAGTCACACTTTATCAAAATCCTTTCCTATCTGCTGGGCAACTGCCAGGCTCATGATGCTGAATCAAATCAGTACCGCAAAGCAGTCGAGTTCTTTGAAGAGAAAATTGCCGATACTATGTTCCTTGAGGACATCAAACGTGCGGTTGCGTCCGACACGGACGTCATTCTGTTCAATATCGACAGCAAGGCTGACAACAAGGACAGCAAAGACGCCATCCTTGCGGTATTCCTGCGGGTATTCAATGAGAAGCTCGGCTTCAGCGGTGATGACCCGCACATTGCAAATATGGAGCGATACCTAAAGAGCAAGGGTGTTCTGGATGCTTTCCATAAAGCATTCAAGGACACATCGGGGAATGAGTGGCTGAAAGAGCGTGATGCCTATTCGTTCAATCGGGACCACATTGTCGATGCCCTTTCCCACGCATTGAGTATGACAACGGAATCAGCCGGGAAATGGTTCGACGATGCCGAAGACAAGTTTCGCATTAACATTGAAGGCTTCAGCAAGCTGGTCAAAGAGTATCTGGACAGCAAAGGCCCACAGCACCGGATTGTTTTCCTTGTAGATGAAGTCGGCCAGTTTATCGGCAGCGAAACCAATCTTATGCTCAACCTCCAGACGGTTACGGAAGACTTGGGGCGCATCTGCAACGGCAGAGCGTGGGTCATTGTCACTTCTCAGGAAGATATTGATGCCGTATTGGGTGAGGTTCGAGGTTCCAAGGCTAACGACTTCTCCAAGATTCAGGGGCGTTTCTATACCAAGCTCTCCCTGTCCAGTGCCAATACCGATGAGGTTATCCAGGCACGTCTGCTGGAAAAGACCGGTGATGCCCGCCGTGCTCTTGAAGATTTGTGGAACCTGAAAGGTGATATTCTCAAGAATCAGATAAGCTTTACCCACAGTGCCACCCTCAAAAACTTTTCAGACAGCAAATCATTCATCGACAACTACCCCTTTGCTCCTTACCACTTCCAGTTGATACAGAAGGTGTTTGAGTCGATTCGCAAAGCTGGCGCTACCGGTATGCACCTCAGTCGTGGTGAGCGTTCCATGCTTGATGCTTTCCAGTCGGCGGCGACGAGTATTTCCGACGAACGCATCGGCGCACTGGTGCCGCTGTATGAGTTCTATCCCGCCATTGAGAGTTTCCTTGAAACCATCGTTAAACTGACAATTCAGCAGGCAGACGACAATACCGGTCTTGAGCCGTTCGACACCAAGCTGCTGCGTGTCCTGTTCCTGATTCGCTATGTGGACATTATCAAGCCGAATGTGGATAACCTTGTCACCCTCTGCATCGAGAAGGTCGATGATGACCGGCTCACTCTCAGGCGGAAGATTGAAGAGAGTCTTCAGCGATTGGAGAAGGAAACCCTTATCACCAGCAATGGCGACCTGTACTTCTTTCTCACCAATGAAGAGCGGGATGTATCTCGGGAAATCAAGAATGTGGATGTCGCCAGCAGCGAGCAGACCAAACAGCTTGCGGCTCTGATATTTGAAGAGGTCTACAAAGACGACAACAAGTTCCGTTATCCGGTCAACAAGCGGGATTACGGCATTAACCGAATCTGCGATGGACAGTTCTTCGGGACAAATGCCGGTCACGACCTGACTCTTGAGGTCATCACACCCTTGAACGACGATTATGCGGCCTTCACTCCGGCAAAATGCATCATGCAGAGTGCCAGCACCAATGGTGGTTGCGTGGTTATAAAGCTCGCCGACAGGCAGGAGTTCGGTCGAGAGTTACGGACTCTACTCCAGACAGAGAAATACAACCGTCTAAAAAATGACCCTTCCGCACCTGATAGTCTCCGAAAAATCCTGAAAGACCGGATTGAACAGAACCGGGAGCGCAAGAACCGCTTGATTGTATTGCTCGAAACTTTGCTGCAGGAATCTGATTACTACGCATTTGGAAAGACTCTGCAGGTGAAAGCGACTTCTGCTAGGTCAGCCAAAGATGCAAGTATCAACTATCTCATCGAAAACATTTACTCCAAGCTTGGTTATCTCAAAGTGTTGAAGGATGAGCCGCTGAAAGAGATTGCAGCTATCCTCAAGAGCAACGACATCGGACAATACTCCTTACAGGTCGAAGGTGGGGATGCCAACGAACTTGCCGTCAAAGAGGTCAAGCAGTTCATCGACCTTTCAACCGGGAGTAATCAGAAAGTTCTGTTGAACGAGCTGGTAGACCGATTTGTCCGTCGTCCGTTCGGGTGGTCAGAGTGGGAAATCATCCTGCTGGTTGCCCGGTTATTCATGGCGGGTGACATAACCCTCATGTCAGACGGTGCAGCCCTTACCCCAAAAGATGCGGTTGACCCGCTGTCCAAGCAGGTTAAATGGAAGCAGGTCACCATTATCAAGCGTAAGGCTGTTGGTGAGGAAGAACTCAATAAAGCCCGGATTCTTGGCAAAGACATTTTCCACGTCATCGGCCCTGATGGTGAAGACCAACTCAATCAATTCCTGCGTTACCAAATGCTGGGATGGCAGGATAACCTGAATTCATACAAGCCACTTGCCCAGAGCGGGAAATACCCCGGCGCTACAGCTATCGCAAACGCTCTCAAGCTCGTTCAGAAGCTGCTTGCTATCCATGACAGCTATGAATTTTTCGATGCTTTCAATAAGGCGAAGGATGACCTGAACGACCTTTCAGACGACATGCTGGAACTAGCAGGGTTCTACACTACTCAAAAGCCGATATGGGACAAGCTCCAGATACATATGTACGGCGATTTCAAAGCCAACAGGCAGGAGATAGAAAAAGACGCAGATGCAAAGAAGGCGCTGATACGTTTAGATGAAATACTGAAAGCACCACGCCCGTATGGAATGATAAAGGAAATAGAAGGTCTAGTTGCTGCCATCGCAGTTGTAAATACCCAGTGTCTTGCCAAAGAAAAGGAGCTTCTCCTTGTGAAGCTGGAGAAGGAAATCGCAGTAGTTGCCGAAAATCTGCGGGCTTACAATGCATCGGCAGACTTGTGTAATCAGGCATTGAAGCCGCTTCAGGACATCAAAAAGCAGGTGCAGGAAGAATCACAGATACCCAACATGCATTACCAGCTGAATATAGCAGTTGATGCAGTTGATACCGCAAACGAGCTTATTGAGAAGAGTGTTGAACCGACGACGACATCCGTCGGAACTGGCGTAATTCCACCAAAAGCGAAGCCGGTGAAGTATGTAAATGCAACAAGTCTTTCTCAAAAAACATTTCTTGAGTCGGAACAGGACGTTAACGATTACCTGGATGTATTGAAAAAAGAACTTTTGACAGCAGTGAACAGCAGTATGAGAGTCAGAATCAAGTAACCGGAGATTCCATGAACAAGGCAAAACTCAAATCATACGCTCCCGCAGCACGTCGGGATTTTATACAGGCAGTAACTGACCGTGCCCATTTTTTCGGAATATCTGAAAAGGAAATTGTGCCGGTCGATGAGAGCGGCGATGTTGCCATAATCGGTGGTCGCCCCTTTCCAAGAGCTGTTGCTGCTCAAAGAAGAAAGCTCGATGCACGGGTAAAGCGGGATGGTTTCAGTCAGGTCATGGAAGCGGTTGCTTATACGTGGTTTAATCGCTTCCTCGCCTTGCGCTACATGGAGCTTCACGGATACCTGGAGCACGGTTTTCGTGTTCTCAGCAGTACAGGGAGCAGCACTACCCCTGAGATACTCGACCATGCTGCCACATTGGACTTGCCCGGTCTGAACAGGCAGAAGGTTACTGAACTGAAGCTTGACGGTAACAAGGATGCTGAACTGTATCGAATATTACTGGTAGCGCAGTGCAATGCCTTGCATTCAGCTATGCCATTCCTCTTTGAGAAGATTGAAGACGAAACCGAACTGCTTCTACCTGATAACCTGCTGCATTCCGATTCGCTCATTCGCAAGCTGGTAACGGAAATTGATGAGGAAGACTGGCAGGAAGTCGAAATCATTGGTTGGTTGTACCAGTTCTACATTTCTGAGAAGAAAGACCAGGTTATCGGCAGTGTAGTCAAGAGCGAGGATATCCCTGCAGCCACCCAGCTCTTCACCCCCAATTGGATTGTAAAATACATGGTGCAGAACAGCCTTGGGCGACAATGGCTGGCGACGTACCCGGATTCGCCGCTCAAGGCGAAAATGAAATACTACATCGAGCCTGCCGAGCAGACCGAAGAAGTCAAGGCGCAACTGGCGATGATAACTCCGGATTCCCTTGACCCGGAAAAACTGACCCTGTTAGACCCAGCCTCCGGTTCCGGTCACATCCTGGTGGAAGCCTATGATGTATTCAAGGAAATCTACCTTGAACGTGGCTATAGCAACCGGGATTTCCCTCGTCTAATTCTGGAAAAGAATCTCTACGGACTCGATATTGACAACCGTGCAGCTCAGATGGCTGGCTTTGCACTGCTAATGAAGGCACGCAAGGACGACCGACGCATTTTGCGGGATGACACTCCAGTAAAGTTAAATGTAATGGCAATTCAAGAGAGTGGAGATATTTCTGTTGAAATTGCCCAATGGGGTGAGCATGCAAGTACAATTCGGGAGTTAGTTGATTTATTTGTCAACGGAAAGACGTTTGGCTCTTTAATTCATGTGCCTAAGAAGTTAACTGAAAAGTTGTGTGACATTGAGGAAGTACTGAATCAAGCAAAAACACGAGGAGATTTGTATTCTTTGCAGGCTTCCAGTGAGATATTACCACTACTTGAACAAGCGAAAATATTATCGTCTGGGCAATATGATTGTGTAGTAGCTAACCCACCGTATATGGGCAATAAAGGAATGAATCAAGTACTCAAAGATTTTGCTAAAGAAATATATCCAGATAGTAAAGTAGACCTTTTTGCAATGTTTATAGAGCGTGGTTTTGAGTGGTGCTTACCAACAGGATTTAACGCAATGGTGACAATGCAGAGTTGGATGTTTTTATCCTCATTTGAAACTATGAGAGAAAAGCTTCTTAGAAGCAAAACAATCTCATGCCTAGTTCATATGGGTAACGGAGTAATGGGTATAGCATTTGGAACGGTAGCCAGCATATTAATTAACAAGGAAATTAAAAAATACGCCGGTAGTTACTCGTCTTGTGAGCTTAGTGAATTGAACGGTGATGGCATTCCAAAAATATTTCCAATTCAAAACGAGCGACTTAATACTGCACTATCAGATGATTTTAAGAAGATACCAGGTAGTCCGGTAGTATATTGGGTAAGTAATAATTTTAGGAATATTTTTTCTGCTGGGGTTTCTTTAGAAAAAATAGCAACCCCACGTCAAGGGCTTGGAACCACAAATAATGATAAATTTGTTCGTTCGTGGTCAGAAGTCCCATATTTTTCGATTGGTCTTCATACACAAAATAGAAGCGTAGCATTAAATAGCGGCAAAAAATGGTTTCCTTACAATAAGGGAGGGCCGTTTAGAAAATGGTATGGGAATAATGATAGTGTAGTAAATTGGCTTAATGACGGAGAGGACATAAAATACTATATAAAAGATAAAAATCCAAATATTGCCAGGTCAGAATCCCACTATTTCAAAGAAGGAATTACATGGGGATTAATTACTTCTGCTATATTCAGCTGTCGTTATATGCCAGAAGGATTTATTTTTGACGTCGGAGGTGCTTCAGCTTTTCCGCAAATAAAAGATTTATATTTATGTTTAGGTTTTTTAAATTCCAGTTTATGCGGAAAAATACTCAAATGTATTAATCCATCTGTAAATACACAAGTTGGTGATTTACAGAGACTTCCTATTATAATATCAAATGCTAAATCTAATTATCTTATTGATAAAAATACAAAGGAACTACTAAATATTTCAATGACTGACTGGGATTCATTTGAAACATCATGGGATTTCAAATCATTTCCATGGATACAATTTCCACTGAAGTCTACAAATATTGAGGAGTCTTGGCATAATTGGAACTTACACTGTAACAAACAAATTCAACGAATGTTGGAGCTTGAATCCGAAAACAACAGTCTTTTCATAGAAACATATGGCCTGCAAGATGAACTTGCCCCAGAAGTGCCAGAAGAGCAGATAACACTTGCACGTGCTAGCCGGGAATCAGATATAAATCGATTTATCTCTTATGCCATTGGCTGCATGATGGGCCGATACAGCCCCGACCTGTCGGGCCTAGTGTACGCAAACTGTGGCAACAAAAACTTTGACCAATCTCAATACCGGTCCTTCCCGGCTGACGATGACGGTATTGTTCCTGTAATGGATATGGACTGGTTTCCAGATGACGCAGCTAGCAGGTTTGAAGAATTCTTGAAAGTGTCCTGGCTACCAGAAACCCTCGAAGAAAATTTGAAGTTTGTTGCAGACAGCCTTTCTCCAAAAGGCGGCGAAACCCCTCGGGATACAATCCGCCGCTACATCAGTACTCAGTTTTTTAAAGACCACTTGCAAACTTATAAGAAGCGTCCCATCTACTGGCTCTTCTCCAGCGGCAAACAACGTGCTTTTGAATGCTTGGTCTACTTGCACCGCTATAACGAATCCACCCTTTCCCGCATGCGCAACGAATATGTGACCCCATTGCAAGGCAAGTTCTCAGCTCAAACCGATTACCTATCCAGTGAAGTGAATGCAGCAACATCCACTGCCGAGCGCAACCGGTTGCAAAAACAACTTGATACTTTACGAAAGAAACAGGTTGAACTTGCTGCATTCGATGACCTGCTGCGCCACTATGCTGACCAGCGCATTAGTCTTGACCTTGATGACGGTGTAAAGGTGAACTATGGAAAGTTTGGGGCGTTGCTGGCTGAGGTGAAAGCGGTTACAGGGGGAGAGTGAATGAAATCTTTTGACCCGAAATACATTCAGCAACTGGTCATTCCTCACCGACTGATTACCATAATACGGCAGATTGGCGAATATAAGGGGAAACAAGACCTCTACAGACAGCAGGCGCCAGAAATGCTGGAAAACCTGCGTCATGTCGCCATGATTCAGAGTACCGAATCATCCAACCGCTTGGAAGGCATTACCGCAGATATCAAAAGAATACAGGAACTGGTAAAGGAGAGTACAACCCCAGCTAATCGCCCTGAAGCTGAGATTGCCGGTTATCGTGATGTGCTGAATACTATTCATGGCAGCTATGCCCACATCCCCTTCAAGGATTCCATAATTCTCCAACTGCATCGTGACTTGATGAAATATGCCGGCAAAGAAGGTGGGTGCTGGAAATCGGTTGCCAATGAGATATCTGAACTGTTGCCCGATGGCACCAAGCGTATTCGCTTTATTCCCGTTCAACCTTATCAGACCGCCGAGTATATGAAACTTCTGCATGAGCGTTTTGATACCCAATTTGCTGAACAGTCGCTCGATTCACTTTTGCTGATACCGCTCTACATCCTTGATTTTCTCTGCATTCACCCTTTTCTCGACGGCAACGGACGCATGGCGCGACTGCTAACGGTTCTACTGCTCTACCATAATGGCTATGAGGTCGGTCGCTATATCAGCCTGGAACGGATTATTGAGCAGACCAAGAAATCATATTACGAAACGCTACAGAATTCCTCGCAGGGGTGGCATGAATCCGCTCACGATTCTCTCCCCTGGATGGAATATTGCCTGTCAACCATTCTTGCGGCCTACAAGGAATTTGAAGGTCGCTTTGCCCGCATTTCATCCGGGCAGGGGAGCAAAGCGGATATGATAATGAATGCTATTGATGCATATATCGGGGATTTCAGCATTTCCGAATTGGCACAAGCTTGTCCTGTTGTCAGCAGGGATATGCTCAAACACCAGCTCTTCAAGATGCGGGATAACGGAATTATCGAAGCAACTGGTAAGGGGCGCTATGCACGCTGGCGAAAAGTAACCAACAGTTAATGGTGTAATTGCTGT
>Ga0172367_10000744_pt1 | contig 49814 bp, 45 predicted proteins | sample Lak10m_FD_114542 | JGI IMG/M metagenome (GOLD analysis project Ga0172367, IMG submission 114542) | Freshwater microbial communities from Kabuno Bay, South-Kivu, Congo - kab_022012_10m | ecosystem: Environmental > Aquatic > Freshwater > Lake | place: Democratic Republic of the Congo: South-Kivu...
CTGCCAAGGCAACCTTGGCTTTAAAATCTGCGCTGTGACGTTTCCGATGTTGTGGCATTGAATCTCTCCTTTTTAGGTCGATTCATTGCTTATACACCTGTCCCAATAATCGGCGCCACTTCAACATCAAGAGGGTCTATGGCCATCTTTCCCGTGAATGGGTCATGTATATGCAGCATCTCAAACAGGATTACCCGTACCTCTTCTCTCTTGCAGTCCGACTGAACCCGATGATAGATTCTCCAGATCCGGCAGTGTATTAATTGCCATCATACCGTTCGTGTGATAGAGTCCTTTCCCTTATTCAGAAGCACATGAGGCATGACGACAATGACGATCGCACGTAACATAGATACGACGCTGCGTGAACGGCGCCGCATCAACCGCCTGCTGGATTTTCTCAAGCGTGACGACCTGACCGGCGAGCAGATGGAGCGCATCGGGCGGCGGCTACAGAAGTCCGGCAAACGGGCGCTTTCACCACTGGTGCGCAAACTGTGGCGCGAGCAGAACGGCACCGCCATCTACCGCTACACCTGCATGCTGGACTTTTTTGACGCTTCGGCCTGGATGGATCAGCTGATCCAGATCACCCTACGCCGTACGGACCTTGAAGAGGATGGCAAACTGGCGCTGCTGGATGTGCTGCATGAGAGTGGCATTGACGTTACAGCCCCTCCGTTTGCAGAAATGACCGGCTATGGTTCTCCGACGCTGGAAGGCTTTACCGACGATTGCCTGAAAGATGGCGAACGCGGACTGGTTCGCTTTATCGACAGTTTCCTGGATGTGGCCGACGAGTATCGCCTGCGCATGATGCGCCATCTCTCGGAAAACAGTTCCGCAGAAGCAATTGCACTGCTTGAAATCCTGCTCTCATTTGAAAAAGAAGAGATCATCCGCGAGGCAATCCTGGCTTTGGGACGCGCCACCAACGGCTATGCCCTGGATGTCCTGAACCGGGCACAATCACGGTATCAGGGAGATAGCGCCGTACTGATACAGCGCAGTATCCGCCGACTCTCATTTGTCGGCATTCGCGAAGCGCAGGCACTGCCGAACTCGTTCCAGCAACCGATGCCGCTCTACCAGGTCTACGCCGGGCCGATTGACTTCTATGGTTCCCGCTCGCTGCTGTTTTCATGGCAGCTGGACAACAATGCATTGGCCGCCATGCTGATCATGACGGACGAATCGGACGGAATACTCAACGCCATAAGCTATCGCATGAAGGATGAAAAAGAATATGGTCACGTGCTCGCCGACGTGGCTTCCGGAGAAATGTTAGTCCCGGTTGATCCGGACTATGCCTTGGCGCTGTTGCGGGACGCACTCAATCAAAGCCGGGCTGAGGGATATTACCTGCCGCCAGATTTTTATGTTGATATGCGCCTCTTCCGTCCTGATTCACTCAAGCCTGAAAGCTATATTCCCCGTTTCAATCTGGCAAGCCTGGAGGGAATTGTCGAAAAGATCCCGGACTTCATCTCGACCAGCAACGACCTGCTGGACTCCCCGGGTGTCGATGGCTGGCTGTTGACAGAAGCTGCCGTCTACGATGCCGCCGACCGCTTTACGCTGCTGGAAGGGAGCGGAGGTCCGGAACAGGTCGACAGCGAAGCGCTGGAGAGTGAGATCTCCAGGTGCTGCGACGAACTGATTATTCCACGCCGCGCTGATATTATCAAACGACTGCTGTTGGCTGCGGACTATATGCAACAGACCGGTACCGAAGAGACCTCCGTACAGCAAACCCTGGCAACTGCGCTCAGCCTGGTGGGTGGATTCCTGCCCGACAGCCGTCACCCGTTTATTCGGCGCCTGCTGCTGGACAGCATTGATGCGGCCCGCCAGACGCTGGCCGAGGGGTATGATCCGCGCCTGGAGGAAGATGATGACGATGAGTATGATGACTGACGGGCTCAGCGAAGCGGCGCCAGACGGTGCTATGCCTCTTGAACGGATTGCCGTTATCGGTGGCGGCAGCTGGGGAACTGCGCTGGCCAGCCGACTGGCGGCCAACGGCAACGATACGGTGCTGTGGGCCTACGAAGCGGAGCTGGTATCCGAAATCACGACCCGTCATACAAATTCGCTCTATCTGCCCGGCATCAATCTGCACCCTACTCTGGCCTGCACCGGTAACCTGGAGCAGGCGGTCAGCGGACGCAGCATCGTGCTGCTGGTAACACCGGTACAGGTCATGCGCGGCGTAATCAAGCAGCTGGCCCCCTTCATTGCAGCCGATACGATTATTGCCAACGCTTCCAAGGGGATTGAGCTGGAAACCCTGCAGACGGTATCCCAGGTCTGTGGCGAGTTGCTCGGAGAAGCGGCACTGGCACGCTATGTGGGCCTCTCGGGCCCGACCTTTGCCCGCGAAGTGGCTCAGGAGCTCCCTTCGCTGATCGTGGCTGCGTCCCGCAACAGCAGCGCATCACACCGAGTGCAAAAAGTCTTCAGCTGCCCCTGTCTGCGGGTCTATACCAATGGTGATGTAATCGGTGTTGAACTGGGGGGGGCGGTCAAAAATGTGATCGCGATTGCGGCCGGTATCTGTGACGGGCTTGGCTTCGGCTACAACGCCCGGGCAGCCCTGATCACGCGCGGCTTGGCCGAGATGAACCGCCTCGGTCTGGCGATGGGCGCTCAGGCAGCTACATTTGCCGGGTTAGCCGGCATGGGAGACCTGGTTTTGACCTGTACCGGCGATCTCTCACGTAACCGCACGGTCGGGTTCAAACTGGGTCAGGGGATGAAGCTGGCTGATATTCTGGCTGAAATGCGCATGGTTGCCGAAGGTGTTAAAAGTGCCGAATCGGTCTATCAGCTTGCCTGCAAACTGGGGGTGGAAATGCCGATCGTCGAGAAAACCTATCAGATCCTGCACGAAGACAAGCCGGCCCGTCAGGCAGTTATAGAGCTGATGGCGCGCGACCTGAAAGCGGAAGTATAAATTTCACCCCTCACTCCTCAAGCGCGCCCTATCCAAGCAAACATTTCACATATAATAAAAGTAAGCGAATCTTCAGACGGGAGTTGTCGCGGGTTCATCCAGCAGGATGACCTGACTCAGGGCTTCATCAATTTTGGCCGCGTCCACAAGGGTATTGAAGCAGGGCCCGAAGGGTCGTTCATTGAGGATACCGATTACCGGCAGCGGATAGCAGTCTTTGATACCGGCCGTCAGATCGCGCTCACAGGCCACGGCCAGCACCAGCTTGGGCCGTTTCTCCACGATCACCTTGCGGGCCAGCGTACCACCGGTGGCAACCGAGATATCGATATGATATTTGCGGCCGATTTCGACCAACCCCTTGATGCTGCAGCGACCGCAGCCGGAACATTTGTTGATGTCGCCGGTGACCTTGATTTCGCAATCGGAAAGTTGAATGCAATGCGGCAGCAGCACCAGAATACGGTCCGGTTTGATCTTCATGCGCTGCGAGATAACCAAACTGTTGTTCATGGCGATGAATGACTGGCGGATACTGTCCTTATTGAGCCCGATCAGCCGACCGACCATTTCGATGACCGGCAGCAGAAATTTAATCACTACCAGCCGCATGAAGCGGGTAAAAAAGATGTCCTTGCCGAGCGCCGTAGTCAGCACCAGTAGACCGGTACCCAGAATAGCAGCCCCGGACAGCACCATCATGATGATGCCGACAATATGCGGCAGATTGGGATGGATATTGGCCAGACCGCGATTCGGAATCCACCAGGCCAGGAAAATGACCGCCACGACCATCAGACAGGTAATGCCCATCAGGGTTACAAAGAGCCGTTTGCGAGGTGGAGCAGCATCTGTTATTTTTTGTGTCGTCACGGCTGAATTTCCTTATCTGATCCAGAGCCGAGTAGAGTCCCCTCGGGTATCGGAAAACCGGCCAGAAAGCTGCCGATATCGAGGCGTTTCTTGCCGGAGAGCTGCAGTTCTTCAATCAGCAGACTGCCGGACAGACAGGCGACTTCAAGCTGTCCCTTCGCGGATTTCAGCACCCCCCCCGGCTCACCGCTTCCATCGGCAATGCGGGTCCGGTAGATTTTCAGCGTCTGATCGGCAATGGAACTGAAGGCGCCCGGCCAGACCGCCAGGCCGCGTACCTGGTTATGAATGGAGCGCGCATCTCTGCCCCAATCGATCAAGCCGTCCTCTTTTTTAAGCATGGCCGCGTAGCAGGTTTCAGCATCGTTCTGCTGCTGCGGTACAACCTCACCTGACGCAAGCCGGTCAAGCGTCTCAATCAGCAACTCAGCCCCCATAACCGACATACGATCATGCAGCGAAGCAATGTCCTCGTTTTCATCCAGCGCCGTTGTGCGCGTCAGCAGCATCGGCCCGGTATCCAGACCGACATCCATCAGCATGGTGGTAACGCCGGTTTCGGTTTCGCCGTTTATGATGCACCAGTTGAGCGGTGCGGCGCCACGGTAGCGCGGTAGCAGCGAGGCATGCACGTTGATGCAGCCGTGGGGAGGAATATCGAGCAGCGCCTTGGGGAGAATCTGGCCAAACGCCACCACGACAATCACATCCGGTTTGAGCTCGCGGATGATTTCGACAAACGCCGGATCACGAACCTTGAGCGGCTGATAAACCGGGATCTCATGCCGGGCTGCCAGCTCTTTGACCGGAGGAGGCATCAGGTGCTGACCACGCCCTTTGGGGCGATCCGGCTGCGTAACGACCGCCACCAGATTTTCGCCATGGTCGATCAGCTTCTGTAGGGTTGGACAGGCAAAGTCGGGAGTCCCCATGAAAATAGTACGCCAGCCGGTCATTGTTTCTCCTCGGCTGCCTTGCGGGCCTTACGGATAAAGAGTTCGCGCTTTAGCGGCGAAAGATGATCGACAAACAGAATCCCTTCCAGGTGGTCAATTTCATGTTGAAACGCGATTGCCAGCAGATCTTCGGCACGCCAGGTGCGCTCGACACCTTCCAGATCAAGAGCCTTGACGATAACCCGGGCGTGACGGCGGACGTTGGCGGCGTAGTGCGGAACCGAGAGGCAGCCCTCTTCTTCAAATGCCTCCCCCTCTGAATAGGTTATAACCGGATTGATGGCAACGATCAGCTCGGGCGGTTCATCCTTGGCGGAAACATCGATGACGATCACCCTCTGGTGGACTCCGATCTGGGGCGCTGCCAACCCGACTCCCGGGGCATCGTACATGGTCTCGGCCATGTCGCGGACGAGTTCACGGACGGCGTCGCTGATCACAGCCACCGGAGCCGATTTTTTTTTGAGCGCAGGGTTCGGATAGGTAAGTATTTCGCGAATCATAAACATCCTTCGATGGAGATATAAAAACTGCCTTTATACTATTTCACAGTTAAAAAATCAACTTTCAGCTGAAGAAGCTCTTATCCTGATCGTAGGCGGCACTAAAACGTTCCAGCAGCTCTTCCAGCCGCTGTTCGTCAAGATCCAGTTTTTGAGCCGGAACCGTGTGGGACAGATCCAGTTCATCGTCCGGTTCGCGCACACCGATACCGATCTTATGGCAGAACAGGTCGGCCAATCCGACAACACAGGAGAGATTCACCTGATACAGATCTTCGTCTTCTTCAAAGTCAAACAGATGATGCTGTAAAACCGCGTTCATCAGCAGGTCGGGAAAGTTCCATTTTTTTATGACCAACCCGCCGACTTCGGCATGTGTGTAGGGGTAGGCGACACGTTCAGCCTCTTCAAAGGACACGCCGTCGTTGTAGCAGATCTGCATGACCCCCTGAAAACGCTGACTGTCCATCGTATTCAAAATAATTTTTCCGATATCGTGGAACAGTCCCCCCAAAAAAGCCTCTTCGCTGCTGACCCTGCGGGTCTCTTTGGCGATCATGCGCGCCGCCAGCCCGGCCCCGAAGGAGTGTTCCCAGAGCATTTTTTCGGTAAGCCCGTAGGGCTGATAGACCTGTTTGACCGACGCAGCCACCACCAGGCTTTTCAGGGTACCGAACCCGAGCACGACGATGGCGTGAGACAGCGTCTGAATCTGGCGTTGGCAGCCGTAAAACGAGGAGTTGGAGATCTTGAGGACACGGGCGGCAACAGCCGGGTCGGAGGCAACCACCTTGGCCAGTTCCTCGGCCGAGACGTTTTCATCTTCGATAAGTTGCATGACCTTGGTCGCGACCACCGGAATAGTAGGCAGGTCGCTGGCACCCATGATCATGCTTTCAAGTTCTTTATTTATCATTACTGCTCCTGACCAACTTAAAAACCGGCTCCACCAGCAGTTCAAACGTTCTGCATTATGTGCATCCGGGGTCAAATAATCAAGTTTTTAGAACTTTTCGATATCAACCCAGGTTCTGTAAAAGCAAAACCGCATCTGCATCACCTGCGTGGAATCCCTGAAGCAAGCTTTCCACTTGCACTGACGCTCTCTTTTTCGTAGACTCCGGGCCATGATAACTTTTGAAACCGTATCCGCTCATGTCCATGCCGGCCAGCGTATAACGCCTGACGAGGCACTCTTTCTGTTTGCATCCAACGACCTGCTCTCGATCGGCGAGCTGGCTGCCGTGACCAATCAGAGAAAAAACGGCCGCAACGTCTACTTCAACGTCAACCGTCACATCAACCCGACCAACGTCTGCGTCAACCGCTGCGCATTCTGCGCCTTTTCGCGCACGGTCGGCGAAGATGGCGCCTACACACTGGCGCTGGATGAAATCTGTTGCCGGGCAGCCGAAGCCGAACGCGAAGGAGCCACCGAAGTGCATATTGTCGGCGGCCTGCACCCCGACCTGGCCTTTGAATTTTATGAGGAAACGCTGCGTGCAATCCGTCAGACTGCGCCGGCACTGCATATCAAAGCTTTTACCGCCGTAGAAATAGAATACTTTACCCGTATTTCCGGCCTGACGGTTGAACAGGTTCTGCAGCGGCTAATGGCAGCAGGGCTCGGCTCCATGCCGGGTGGCGGCGCGGAAATTCTGGTCGAGCATGTCCGCAACAAAATCTGTCCGGAGAAGATTTCAGGAGCCCGCTGGCTGGAGATTATCCGCCTGGCACATCTGGCCGGGCTGAAAACCAATGCCACCATGCTGTATGGCCACGTTGAATCATATGCTGACCGGGTCGCACATATGCTGATGCTGCGCACACTGCAGAATGAGACCGGCGGCTTCCAGGCCTTTATCCCGCTCGCTTTCCAGCCGGAAAACTCCGACCTGAAACTGGACGTCACGGGCACTTCCGGTCTGGATGATCTGAAGACGCTCGCAATTGCCCGGATATTTCTGGATAATTTCGAACATATCAAGGCCTACTGGATCATGCTGGGTGAGAAAATCGCCCAGGTTTCGCTGGCTTTCGGGGTTAACGATCTGGACGGCACCGTCGTCGAAGAGAAGATCGGTCATGATGCCGGCGCGCAGAGTCCGCAGGCACTGACCAAGGATGGCATCATTACCCTGATCAAAAAAGCCGGTAAAATTCCCGTGGAACGGGATACCCTCTACCACCCGCTGCGTAGTTTCTAATGCAGGAGAGCCCCCCCTGTCGCGACTCAGAAAACGAAGGGCTTGACAGACTCATCTCAACCGCAATCGATACGACCCCTTTTCAAGGGGCCGTCCGTCATCTGCAGTCCCGTTTTGCCAGCTACGTAGCTACCTGTCCGGCCCCGCTTACGGCAGCAGACCTGATTGTTACCCCGGAAATCCGCGTGCAGAGTGAACTCTACCTGCCGGTAGCCGAAATCAGAGCCGTGTTCACGCGTCTCTATCAATCGGCACTGCGCTACTCACCGATTCTCTCCAGTACACCTTTTTATAACGCCCTCAGCTGGGCTGACGCCTTCAATTCATTACCGACGCGCTTCCAGTTCAGCGCCAATCCGGCACGCCTTTTGGAAGCACTGCTGACTGACGGGACACTTTTGACGGAGTTCCTGTTCGCCTCATTTCTGCCACGCCGCTTTTATGGCGGCTTTGCGCGCTACCCCTTACAGCAGGAGTTTATCAGAAACTGGCTGCAGCAAAAGAACCTGCACACGGTGCGCTGCCTGGATGCTGCCTGTGGCACCGGTGAAGGCACCTATGGCGTAGCGCGCCTGCTGATGGATTCTGGTTACCGGGCGGAATCTGTTCTGACAGAGGGATGGACACTGGAACCGCTGGAGGTGTGGGCTGCAAGGGCACGATGCTTTCCGCATGACCGGACATACGAACAACGCTTTCGCGATGAAACGGACCTGCTCTTTACAGGAGGTTACCTGACTCGCATCAGCTTCCGGACTGTTGACCTGACTGATCCGCTCATGCAGACAGCGGATAGCGACCAGCGGGACCTGATCCTCTGTAACGGGCTGCTGGGGGGACCAATCCTGCATGACACCGGAAAACTGCAGCAGGTTATCTCAACTCTGGCAGAGCTGCTCGTACCGGGGGGAATCCTGCTGGCGGCCGACAATTTTCATGCCGGTTGGAAACAGCACTGCCCGCACGAAAATCTGTGCTCTCTGCTTGAACAGTGCGGACTGAATTGCTGTGAAGCCGGTGAGGGTATCAGTGGGTCGCGTAGTTACGATCCTGCCGCTCGACAATCCGCTCACTTCAAGGTACTATGCGCCGCATGAACTGGCTCTCGCACATAGGCAAACAAGCATCGCGACTGGCCTCACTGGAACTGTTCCGCTATATCGGTCCCGGTTTCTTTGTTACGGTCGGTTTTATAGATCCCGGCAACTGGGTCACCAACGTTGCGGCCGGTTCGCAATTCGGCTATCAGCTGCTCTGGATCGTAACGCTCTCCACGATCATGCTGATCGTCCTGCAGCATAACGCCGCCCACCTCGGCATCGTCACGGGTCTCTGTCTCTCCGAGGCCGCCTCAACGTATTTCAAGCCCTGGCTCAGAAATCTGATGCTCGGCAGCGCCATGCTGGCCTGTATCTCGACCGCACTGGCGGAGCTGTTGGGGGGCGCCATCGGCCTGCAGATGCTGACCGGTCTTCCGGTTCCGGCCGGAGCGCTGCTGGCCTGCTGTTTCTCTATCTATATGCTCCTGTCTAAAAACTATCAGCGCCTCGAAAAATGGATCATGGGCTTTGTTTCGCTGATCGGGCTGGCCTTTCTGTTTGAATTAACACTGGCCACGGTTTCCTGGGGAGCAACCCTGCAAGGGTGGATACTGCCGACGGTACCACTCGGGGCGCTGCCGGTTATTGTCGGTGTGCTTGGCGCTGTCGTCATGCCGCACAATATTTTTCTGCATTCTGAAGTTATCCAGAGCCGACAGGTCAGTGAACTGGGTGATGACGCCATCCGCAAAGGGCTGAAGTACGAGTTTCTCGATACGCTGACCGGCATGGGCGCCGGATGGGCCATCAACAGCGCCATGATCATCATGGCAGCGGCTGTGTTCCATGACAGGAGCGTCCAAGTAAGTGAACTGCCACAGGTAACGGAAACCTTGCGGCCGATTTTCGGTAACCTGTCGGCAATGGTATTTGCCCTGGGGTTGATCTTTGCCGGTCTGGCATCTTCCGTAACCGCCGCCATGGCTGGCGGCAGCGTCTTTGCCGGCATCTACCGTGAACCATTCGATATTGCTGACATACATTCAAAAATCGGCGTTATTGCCACCGTTTTCGGTGGTGTGATTGTCATTTTGCTGCTGAAAGACCCTTTTAAAGGGATTCTCTGGAGCCAGATCGCCCTCAGCCTGCAACTCCCCTTTACCATCTTTCCGATGATCTGGTTGACCTCATCAAAAAAAGTCATGGGCAGTTACGCCAACCGCCCCTACGGAAAAGCCGTGCTCTGGGTTGTCGGAATGATCGTTATAGGCCTCAATATCGCACTGCTGATGGATATGGCGCGCGGATAAACCGTATTTAGTCTGCAAACGAGGTTAAAACCAGACCGTTTTTCCAGGCTCTTGCCTGAGCGGACCTCACGTATTAGTATTGCGGCCTGCACTGCAATGGTGGTAATTTTCCGAGCTATTTATATTGTACAAGACTTCGCACGTCTTTTGGCAACACGGGAAAGTAGGTAATATAATGAGCAGAGATCTCAAAAACAAAAACATCCTCGTCGTCGGCCTCGCCAAAACCGGCATCGCCTGTGCGCGTTTCCTGGCCTCAAAGGGTGCCCGGGTGACAGCAACCGACATGCGCAGCGAATCTGCCCTGGCGCCACAATTAGCGGAACTGTCGAACTTCGATATCAATCTGGAGTTGGAACAACATAACCAGGCTACTTTCCTGGCCAGCGATTTGATTGTCGTTTCCCCCGGCGTACCGATGGATCTGCCGCAACTGGCGGCAGCACAGCAGGCCGGTGTTGAGATCATCAGCGAGATCGAGCTGGCCTGGCAATTCATGGATGCCCCGCTGGCGGCGATCACCGGCACCAACGGCAAGACAACTACTACCACCATCCTCGGTACGATTTTCAAACATAACGGCTATCACACCTTTGTGGGTGGCAATATCGGCGACCCGTTAATTGAAGTAGCCGAATTTCATCAGATTTGGGATCAGGTCGTCGCTGAAATCAGTTCGTTCCAGCTGGAGTGGATAACGTCGTTCCGACCGACGGTAGCGGCACTGTTAAATCTGAGCGAAGACCACCTCGATCGCTATCCGGACTATCAGGCCTACATCAGCGCCAAACTACGCATTTTCGAGAACCAGACCGAAGAGGATTTTGCCGTCGTCAATCGCGACGATGCGCTGGCCTGGCAACACGCACAGCATCTGAAAGCCCAGCTGTTCCCGTTCAGCCGAAAGCATGAGCTGCACGAGGGGATTTTTTGCCGCGACGGCGTTATCACCTATCGCCACAACGGGCTTGAGGAGTGTTTCCCGACCGCTGCCATCCGGCTGCAGGGGGTGCACAATCTCGAGAATATCATGGCGGCCATGGCCTGTGCACTGCTGCTCGGCTGCCGGCCTGACGAAACCTTTGAGACGGTGCTCTGCTTCGATGCCCTGCACCATCGTATGGAGTTTGTCCGCAGCGTAAACGGCGTCAGTTGGTATGAAGACAGTAAAGCCACCAATGTCGGCAGTGTCGAAAAGGCGCTGGAAAGTTTCGAAAACATCACCCTGATCGCAGGCGGCAAGGACAAAGGTGGCTCCTATGCACCTCTGGCAGCGCTGGTGAGGGAGCGAGTCCGGCATCTGGTGCTGATCGGTGAGGCTACCGAGCGGATGGAGCGGGAACTGGGCGCACTAACCGATACCCGCCGGGCAACTTCACTGGAAGAGGCGGTACTGATTGCGGCAGAGGTAACGGCGCCGGGGGGCACCGTGCTGATGTCACCGGCCTGCTCAAGCTTTGACATGTTTAAAGATTATGAAGAGCGGGCACAGCGCTTTATTACTGCAGTAGAGGCGTTATAAATGTATAAAAAACTCGAAGAATACGATCTGGTAATCATGCTGATGGCTATCGCCCTGACCTGTTTCGGTGTGGTGATGGTCTATTCGGCGTCATCGGTCATGGCTGCCAAACGCTTCCAGGATGGCTTCTTCTTCCTCAAGCGTCAAGGGCTGTTTGCCGTGCTCGGTTTCGGCATTATGCTCGCCACCATGCGGATCAATTATCAGTTCTGGAGGAAACTTGCCGTCCCGATGCTGTTAGGATGTATTGTGCTGTTGGTACTGGTGCTGATTCCCGGTATCGGCGGCAGCGCCGGCGGTGCTTCGCGCTGGATCAGGCTGCCCGGCTTCAACCTGCAGCCTTCGGAAATTGCCAAGATCGCGTTGATCATGTACATGGCCTACTCACTGGATAAAAAACAGGAAAAGATCAAGCAGCTTGGGCCCGGCTTTATCTCCTACATGCTGATACTGGTGGTGATGCTGGGCCTTTTGCTCAAACAGCCGGACATGGGCTCGGCGCTGACGCTGGCGGCGGTCGCCATGATCATGCTCTTTTCCGCCGGGGCCCGTCTGGCCTATATCATCTCGATTTTTCTGTTATCGCTTCCGTTTTTGTATTTTCTGGTGATGAATGTTGCCTATCGTAGACGCCGCATTCTGGCTTTTCTCAACCCATGGGACGACCCTCAAAACAGTGGATTTCAGATCATCCAATCCTGGCTGGCACTTGGCACCGGAGGTGTTTTCGGGCAGGGACTCGGTGAAGGGAAACAAAAACTCTTTTATCTGCCAGAAGCTCATACCGACTTTATCCTCGCGGTAGTTGGCGAAGAGCTCGGATTTATCGGGGTCGTCGTGATTATCGGCATGTTCTTTTTGCTGGTGCAGCGCGCCATGCGCATCGCCGTTGCAGCGCCGGATATTTTCGGACGCTTTCTGGCGCTGGGGATTGCGGTCCTGTTCGGCATTGAAGCATCCGTCAACATGGGGGTCGTGACCGGCCTGCTGCCGACCAAGGGTCTGGCGCTGCCGTTCATCAGTTACGGCGGCAGCTCGCTACTGATCAGCCTGTTTGCGGTTGGCATTCTGCTTAACATCTCATCGGGACTGAAGATCTCCTCCATCAGCCTCAAGGGGGAAAAATGAAATTAATTATTGCCGGTGGCGGCACCGGCGGGCACCTGTTCCCCGGCATTGCCGTAGCCGAAGAGTTTCTGTCGCGTGATCCGTCCAACCAGGTGCTGTTCGTTGGCACAGAACGTGGCATTGAAGCCCGCGCCGTTCCGGCGGCTGGTTATCGACTGGAACTGATTTCCGCTGCCGGTATCCGTGGCAAGGGGACTTTCAGCCAGCTCAAGGGAGCCGGCATGATGCTCTACGGATACGCCCAGTCGAGGAAGATCCTGAAGAGTTTTCGTCCGAATCTGGTGTTGGGTGTCGGTGGCTACGCTTCCCTACCGATGGTACTGGCGGCCCGTGGCATGCAGATTCCGCGATTTATTCATGAACAGAACGCCATCCCCGGCCAGACTAATCGGCTGCTGGCACGCTTTGCAACTCAAGTGTTCATAACCCTCGAGGAGTCCGCTGTTTTTTTTCCGCAAAAATCGACGCTCCTTACCGGTAATCCGCTCAGAAAGCAGATTCTGGACTCGGTCGCTCAAAAGGGTAACGTTCAAGAGTCATGTAAAAATATTCTCCCACCCGCCCCCCAATCCGATGCCGCATGCCGCAGTTTCCACCTGTTCATCTTCGGTGGCAGTCAGGGTGCCCACGCTATCAATACCGCCGTGATGGAAGCGCTCCCGGCTTTGAAGCAGATTCCAGCCAGACTGCATGTTACCCATCAGACCGGTGAAAAAGATTGCCCTGAGGTTACGGCCGCATATCGGGCAGCTGATATTGAAGCGCACGTAACTCCGTTTATTAGCGACATGGCTGAAGAGTATGTGCGGGCCGATCTGATTATCTGCCGTGCCGGAGCCACCACAATCGCCGAAACCACCGCCTGCGGCAAAGCCTGCCTGTTCATCCCGTTCCCGCATGCGGTCGATGACCACCAACGTCGCAACGCCGAGGCGCTGCTCAAAAAGGCGGCCTGTTTCATGATGCTGGAGCGGGAGTTAACCGGAAGCAATCTTGCTGAAACCATCGGTAAGCTGGCCGAAGATCCTGAACTGATCGCCCGTACCGGGGAGTTGGCATTTGGTCTGGCACGGCTGGATGCTGCTCAAATCATTGTTGATGAGATGATGGCAGGGTTGCTGCCGTAGCTGAATAAATGGAGTTTATTTTTGGAAACTTCAGAGATCATAACCCAAACCATTCTTATGCATTAAAGGCACATTTCCCACTACATTCGGGGCGTACCGTAAAATAAAATGAAATTCCCGGCGATGCAAATTCATGAAAACAGGTTATCTGCCCTGAAAGGGCAAAAGATATTGGCCGGGGGTTGAATCAAATCTTTGACCAGAACAGACAATATGCTATAAAATAGCATTTGAAATGCTATTCAGAGGCGCAAAATGGAATCAACGTCGCGATATTTTACGCCGCCTGCAGATCATTTTTTTCTGCTGGGTCCGCGTGGTACCGGTAAGACATGGCTTACACAGAGGTGTTTCCCCGATGCACTTCGCATTGATCTGCTCGAACCGGAAACGTTACGTTCTCTCGCGGCACGTCCGGAGCGTCTTCGGGAATTATTGGCAGCTAACCCTGGAGTTTTACAGATAGTCATCGACGAGGTGCAAAAGCTACCGGAACTGCTTGAAGTTGCTCATCTGCTGATTGAGGAAAAGCAGGGTGCTCAATTCATATTCACCGGTTCAAGTGCCCGCAAACTGCGTCGCAGCGGCGTGAATCTGCTGGGAGGACGTGCGGTGCAGAAGTCGCTGCACCCATTTATGGCTGCCGAACTGGGCTCACAATTCAATCTGGAGCAGGCATTACGGCTCGGTATGTTGCCGGTTGTGCGAGGGGGCAAGGTTCCTGAAGATATATTGCGTGCCTATAACGGACTCTATCTGCGCGAAGAAGTTCAGATGGAAGGACTGGTGCGCAATATTGGTGGATTTTCCCGCTTTCTGGAAGCGATCAGTTTCTCGCAGGCGGCAGTGCTCAATCTGGCCAATGTCGCACGTGAATGTCATATACATCGTAAAACGGTGGAGGGGTACCTGGAAATACTTGAAGATCTGTTATTGTCTTTCCGGGTTCCGGTATTTACCAGGCGGGCGCAACGTGAACTGGCAGCTCATCCGAAGTTTTATTTTTTTGATGCCGGTGTGTTCCGCGCTAACCGCCCTGCAGGCCCCCTGGATTCTCCTGCAGAGATTGATGGAGCAGCACTGGAAGGACTTGTTGCTCAGCACCTGCGGGCCTGGTGTGACTATTCAGATGGCAACCAGCATTTGTATTACTGGCAGACAAGATCCAAAGTTGAAGTGGATTTTATCGTTTACGGAGATCAGGGCTTTCATGCATTGGAAGTAAAGAACTCGGTACAGATCCGCCCGGAAGATCTGCGCGGACTGAAAAACTTCGCTGAAGATTTTCCTGAAAGCCGGCGCTGGCTTCTGTATCGCGGGAAAGAACGGCTTTTACGGGACGGCATCCTGTGTGTACCCTGTGAAGAATTTCTGCTCCAGATAAAACCGAATGGATTCCCGACTTGAAACATACGAGTAGTAACGACATAACAGACAAGAGGACACAAAACATGTACGGGAAAATAGATAAAATTCATTTCGTCGGTATCGGCGGCATCGGCATGAGCGGGATTGCAGAGGTGCTGCTCAACTTGGGCTACAAGGTTTCCGGTTCGGACCTGCGTGGATCGGAGACGACTGAACGACTGGCTGGACTGGGGGGCGAGATCGGTATCGGTCATACGGCCGAGAATCTTAAAAATGTCGATGTGGTCGTCATCTCATCTGCCGTGCATGACGACAACCCCGAGGTAATTGAAGCCAAGCGACTGCATGTACCGGTCATCCCGAGAGCCGAGATGCTGGCCGAGCTTATGCGCATGAAGTACGGCATCGCGATTGCCGGAACGCACGGCAAAACAACCACCACCTCAATGGCCGCCGCCATTTTAGGGCATGCCGGCATCGATCCGACGATCGTCATTGGCGGTAAGTTGAACGCGATCGGTACCAACGCCCGACTCGGACAGGGTAAATTTCTGCTGGCCGAAGCGGATGAATCAGACGGTTCCTTTCTGCTGCTCTCGCCGACCATCGCCGTGGTAACAAATATCGACGCCGACCATCTCGATCACTACTCCGGTATTGAAGAGATCAAGGATACCTTCGTTGAATTTATCAACAAGGTACCTTTTTACGGCCTGGCCGTGCTCTGCCTGGATGACAAAAATATCCGCGAAATACTGCCGCGCGTAAAAAAACGCTACATGACCTATGGTCTGTCGGCACAGGCCGATATCCGCGCCACGCACGTCCGACACGACGGTTTCATCACTTCTTTTATCGCCCACTACAAAGGCTATCGACTGGGGGAAATTTCATTTCCGATGCCGGGACCGCACAACGTACTGAACGCCATGGCCTGCATCGCTGTAGCGCTGGAACTGGATATACCGTTCGCCGCCATTCAGGAAGGTTTTGCCGGATTCAGCGGTGTCGGGCGGCGCTTCACCGTCAAGGGGGAACCGGACGGAATCATGGTGGTCGATGATTACGGGCATCACCCCGCTGAAATCAAAGCCACACTGGCAGCCGCCCGCCAGGGGTGGCCGGAACGACGCATCGTGGCCGCCTTCCAACCGCACCGCTATACCCGTACACATGAACTGTTCAGCGAATTTGTGACCGCTTTCTATGACGCCGACGTCCTGATCCTGACGGATGTGTATGCCGCCGGTGAACAGCCGATCGAAGGGGCTACGTCTAACCGGCTGGCAGAAGAGATCAGCCGCCACGGACAGAAGGACGTTACCCACATTGCCAACCGGGAACTGATCCCCGAACACCTGGCCGGAATTGTCCGCGAAGATGATATCGTCATTACCCTGGGAGCCGGAAATATCTGGCAGCAGGGGGAAGCGCTGGTAAAATTGCTGGAGACACCTCGTTGAACGCGGAACCGTTCCAGATTCGCGGCCAACTGCTGCGGGATGAGCCGATGAACCGGCATACCTCACTCAAGGTCGGCGGTCCGGCAGATCTGTTTGCAATTCCGGAAGACGCGGAGGACCTTCAGGGTCTGCTTGCTTGTCTGCAAGAACAGCGTATCCCCTGGATCACAATCGGACGCGGCTACAACCTGCTCGTGCGGGACGGGGGAATTCGTGGCGCGGTTATCTCACTGGAACGATTTAACCGTATCACCTTGATCGCTGATACGCAGATCCTGGCTGAAGCCGGAGCTGAGAATCTGGCCATGGTCCGCTTCGCACAGCAGCGCGGTTTAGGCGGCATCGGCTTCATTTCCGGGATTCCCGGCACAATCGGCGGCGCTATCAGGATGAACGCCGGCGCCTACGGTCAGGGAATTCTGGAGCATACCGAATGCCTGACACTGCTGCGTGACGGCCTGGTGCGCACCTTTTGCATGTCCGATCTGCAGTACGGCTACCGGCACCTGCATCTGGAAGCGGGTGACATCGTCCTGGCGGCCCAATTCAATCTGCATGAACGTGAAGCGCAGCACACCGAAGAGGAGATCCGCAAAGATACGGAACTGCGTCGCTCGAAACATAATGTCGGCTTCCCCAGTGCCGGCTCCTTTTTCAAAAATCCCAACGGCCAGGCATCGTGGCGCTTGATTGATGCAGCTGGAATGCGCGGGGTGCGCGTCGGAGGCGCCCAAGTTTCGGAACAGCACAGTAATTTCCTGGTAAATACCGGCAATGCCACAGCGGCTGACTTCCTGCAACTGGCAAAAACGGTAAAAAACGCCGTATTTGCAACAAGTGGCGTGACACTTGAGGAAGAAGTGCGTATAGTGGGCGACGTTTAATTTCGTGACAATCAAGGGTTTGAAATGATGACATCAAAAAAAATAGGGGTACTGTACGGTGGACTTTCAGCTGAACGTGACGTTTCGCTGAAAAGTGGCACCGCCGTTCACCAGGCGCTGGTAGCACAGGGGTATCATGCGGTTGCCATCGATGTCGGATATGACCTGGCTGACGTTCTTAAGACAGAGCAGATCGAAGCTGCATTTATCGCCCTGCATGGCCGTTATGGTGAAGATGGCTGTGTGCAGGGACTATTGGAACTGCTGCAGATCCCCTATACCGGTTCGGGCGTACTGGCGAGTGCACTGGCTATGCACAAGCTCTACAGCAAGCAGACCTTTGCCGCCAACGGCATTCTGACGGCACCCTTCCGCTGTTACCGGCGCGGCGTAGAAGTCCGCCTGGCTGATCTGCCCTTCGGACTGCCACTGGTCGTCAAGCCGGTTCAGGAAGGCTCCTCGGTCGGCGTATCGATTGTTAAAGAGGCGGCTCAGCTGGCAGTGGCTCTGGAACTGGCATTCCGCCATGATGAAGAGATCCTGATTGAGCAGTACATCAAGGGGCAGGAGGTCCAGGTCGGTATTCTGGATAACCGCCCGATCGGCGCCATCGAAATCGTCCCAAAAAATGAATTCTACGATTTTGAAGCGAAATATACCGACGGCATGGCCGAGCACATTTTCCCGGCACGCCTGGATGCAGCACTCTATGAAAAGGCACAGCAGATCGGTCTGGCCGCCCATCGATCACTGGGCTGCAAAGGTTACAGCCGTGTAGATCTCCTGGTGACGGAGGGCGGCGACTGTTACGTTCTGGAGGTCAACACATTGCCCGGCATGACCAGCCTGAGCCTCTTTCCGGAAATTGCCGCCAAGGGAGCCGGGCTGCCGTTTGAAAAGCTGGTTGCAACGATCATTGCATCTGCATCACTCTCGATTAACGCAGGCTAGTTCAATGCGGGATTTCAAAAAATCATCATATCAGCGCAAAAAGGTTACGCCCAATAAGGTCAAGATTCAGCGCAAGCCGATTAATCTGAAGAAATACCTGCGCCCGCTTGGCATGCTTGCGGGCGGTCTGGCTGCCGTAGCAGTGGCGGCCGGAGTAATCTATGGCGGTTATCGCGCCGTTCAATCAACAACGTTTTTCTCACTTAAAACCATCGAGGTTTCCAAGACCAAACGCCTGACCCGTGAAGATATCCTCGGACTGGCCGGGGTTGAGCCAGGCAAAGATCTGCTGCGCATGAACCTGAAGAACATGGGGGAACATATCCTGCAGAACCCCTGGGTGGAGACGGTACGCATCAATCGCTATTTTCCAAACGGCATATCGATCGTCATTACGGAGCGCGAGCCGCTGGCGATAGTGAATATGGGATACATCTATTATCTCGACAAAAAAGGCTCCGTTTTCAAAGTTCTCAACCAGGGCGACAAGCTTGATTTTCCCGTTATTACCGGTTTCAGCGAGGAAGATCTCGCCAGCGATCCCAAAGGCACGCGGGCTGCACTTGAAACGACCTGCCAACTGCTAAAGATATTACGTGAAAAGGGTGCATTTATCCTTGCGGATGTATCCGAGATTCATTACGATAAGGGTTACGGTTTTACCATGTTTACCGCATCCGGCGCAGTTCCTGTCAAGATCGGATCGGGTGATTTTGCAGCGAAAATTGAACGTTTCGCGCGTATTTACCGCAATCTTATTGCACAGAGCAGAACAATTCAGTACATCGATCTCGATTACAACGATAAAATTATCGTAAAAAAGAGTTAAATTTCGTCTCTACGCAGCAGGAGGAAGCAGTATGTCATCAACAAAACGGGATAATCTGATCGTCGGCCTCGACATAGGTACGACCAAGATCTGCGCCATAGTCGGCAACGTAACTGAGGACGGCATCGACATCGTCGGTATCGGCACGAGTCCGTCCAGCGGCCTGCGCAAAGGGGTCGTCATCAATATAGAAAGTACGGTCGGCGCAATCCGTAAAGCCATCAGCGAAGCAGAACTGATGGCCGGCTGCGAGATCAAGTCGGTCTATGCCGGTATCGCCGGTGGACATATCAAAGGGCTCAACTCCAACGGTGTCATCGCCATCAAAAATCGTGAAGTTTCTCAGGAAGATGTACGCCGGGTCATTGATGCCGCCAAAGCAATCAACATCCCGATGGACCGTGAAGTTCTGCATATTCTGCCGCAGGAATTTATTATTGACGAACAGGACGGTATCCGTGAACCGCTCGGCATGAGTGGCGTTCGACTGGAGGCCAAGGTGCATATCGTTACCGGTGCCGTGGCCAGTGCACAAAATATCGTTAAATCCTGCAACCGGGCCGGCCTGGATGTGGCCGACATCGTGCTGGAACAGCTGGCCTCCTCGCACGCCGTTCTTTCCGATGACGAAAAAGAACTGGGCGTCTGCATGGTCGATATCGGCGGCGGAACAACCGACATCGCCATTTTTGCAGACGGCGCTATTAAGTACACTTCGGTTATCTCGCTGGGTGGCAATCAACTGACAAACGATATTGCCGTCGGCCTGCGTACCCCCTTTGCCGAAGCTGAAAAGATCAAGCAGAAGAACGGCTGCTGCCTGGCATCACTGGTCGGCAAGGAGGAGCGCATTGAAGTTCCCAGCGTCGGCGGGCGCAAACCGCGTGAACTCTCGCGCAGCGTGCTCTGCGAAATCCTCGGCCCGCGAATGGAAGAGATATTTACACTGGTCAATCGCGAAATCATCAAGTCAGGCCTGGAAGACTCGATTGCATCGGGTGTCGTCATCACGGGCGGCTCCAGCATACTGGAGGGCATGCCTGAACTGGCCGAGCAGATATTCAACCTGCCGGTCCGTCGCGGACTCCCCCAGAATATCGGAGGCCTCAATGATGTCGTCAAGTCGCCGGTCTATGCCACCGGAGTCGGCCTGGTCGTCTACGGCAGCCGTAACTCGGGTGCCCGTGAGTTTCCGAGCGGCAGACCGGAGCCGCAGCTCTTTGGCTCCGTCTTTGGCAGGATGAAGGGCTGGTTCCGCGAATTCTTTTAAGCTCAGCCCGACAGACGAGATCCTTCTCGCCGCTCACCCACACCGGGTCAGCGGCTTTTTTTACACCGCGATTGCCGCTAATGCCAATTATAAATCAAGTGTGATATCAAGGCGGCGAGGATTGAGGCGACGAAGACATACAACCAGCATGTTGAGGAGCCGAAGACGAGCCAACGAAGATAGCGCCTTGATTTAGAATTGGAATAGCCCCCAGATCACCTTGCAACTCTCTGATTTTTAAAGACTCCTTCCTGCAATAAAAAAATATTATTTTTTCCTTTGATTCTTGCCTGAATTGAGGTTACATTTCCAAAAATGAAACCTGACCTTATGCACTATCACTATAGGGGGAATATGCATGTTTGAGTTTGACGAGACCATAGAACAGAGCGCGGTAATCAAAGTAATCGGTGTCGGCGGTGGCGGTGGCAACGCCGTTAACACCATGATTTCCAGCTCAATACATAAAGTTGATTTCATTGTTGCAAATACGGACGCCCAATCGCTGCGGACCTCAAAAGCACCGGTCAAACTTCAACTTGGCCGCGAGCTTACCAAAGGGCTGGGCGCCGGGTCCAAACCGGAAGTCGGCACCGCTGCCGCACTGGAAAACAAGGATCAGCTGGCAGCAGCAATTAAAGGCGCTGATCTGGTCTTTATCGCCGCCGGCATGGGTGGCGGCACCGGTACCGGAGCTGCTCCGGTCATAGCAGAAGCTGCCCGTGAAACCGGCGTTCTGACGGTTGGTGTTGTCACTAAACCTTTTACCTACGAAGGCAAGGCACGTAGCATTCTGGCTGAACAGGGTATCGCCGAACTGAAAAAACATGTCGATTCATTGATCATCATCCCGAATGATCGCCTGATAAGCCTGGCTTCCAAGAACATGTCCCTTTTCGATGCCTTCAAACCTTCTGATGATGTCCTGCGGCAGGCGGTACAGGGCATTTCCGAACTCATTACTTCAACCGGCCTGATGAACCTCGACTTTGCCGATGTCAAGACCGTCATGAGTGTACGTGGTATGGCAATGATGGGAATCGGCGTCGGCAGCGGTGAAAATCGTGCCGCCGATGCGGTCGGTAACGCCATTTCCAGCCCACTTTTGGAAGATAATGACATCTCCGGCGCCAAGGGAGTATTGGTCAATATTACCGGTTCGGGTTCAATGACAATGGATGATTACAATACGGTTAACCGGATTGTACACGAAAAAGTTCACGAGGAAGCCAACATCAAAATCGGCGTCGTCCGCGACGACGAGATGGGTGACACCATCAAGGTAACCGTCATCGCCACCGGTTTCGGTGACCGCTTTGATGTCGACAAGGGGAGAGAATTCCGTAAAAACAACCTGACGCTGGCTGACTCGCACGTTCCTGGCCGGACATCGCTCGATCGTCCGACCTTCCAGCGTGATCGTGAGCGCTCAGAGAATGTGACCCGTATTCGCCCACCGGTCAGCTTCATGGAAGATGACGAGGATCAGTATGACATCCCCACCTTCCTGAGAAAATCCGTCGATTAGACCGGTTACAACACCATCAACAAAAAAGGGGTGAGCCATCTGGCCCGCCCCTTTTTTGTTATCCCTTCACATCCGGATTCTCACCGGGTACGACGTTACGCCATTCAGCAATCTGCCCGTCAGGGTTTCTGACCTTCAGAAGAGTGACCTCCTCTTTCTCGTCACCGACCCTCAGCAACAGTTCAGACAAGAACTCCACCCCCACCGCCTGACATGGCTCACTATCGACCTGATACGATGTGGAAGCTCCATTCAGCAGAATCTGCGCGCGTGGCGAGAGATTTTCGCCTGTTATTCTGATTTTCCCAGACAGATCATCAACCGTTACCGCAGTTATTACCGGCCCCGCCTTACGGGTAAACTTACCCGCCAGATACCCGAGCGAACTGGCGCCCATCAGTTGGTTAAACGTATCCGGAATACGTGCCATCTCTGAAGCGGTTCCCGGGTCCTGAGCGAGCGTTGCAGCAACAAACGTGAGGGCGCCGAGAATAGTCCAGATGAAAAACTGAAGTCGCTCTGGCGCAAACACTCCCCCCGTGGTGATAAAATCAGCCAGCCCGGGGCTCACCAACCCCGCTCCCTTACTGCCGCGCAATTCTGTCGCACTGACGGCCAGTGCGGTTGTCGCCGCACTAATACCAAGCAGCATCGGCAATCCTTCCGGCACATTCGGAATGCCCAGTTTCCATTGGACCAGAAACTGGGAAGCCGCCAGGTATGAATAGGACACAATGGCCGCAGCCGCCCAGATCAGCATCTGGAGTTTGGCCAGACTGTAGGTTTGCGTTTGGGGCTCTATAATCAGGCAGGCTAAAAGCGGGTAAGGTGTATCTTTCGGCTGGCGACGCACCATCCGCCGGATAAACAAAACATACGTAACGGCAACGACTGCGGCCAGCACTGCAAGTGCAACCATTATCGGCACAGAGCGCTGAACCAGCGAGAGCGCCAGAGGCTTGGGATCCGAGATCAGCTTATCCACTTCAATACTGATCTCCAGCGGACGTCCGATCGGCACCCCGGCAAGAGAAAGTCCATACACTCTGATCGCACGCCAATCCGAAAGCAGACAGGGCAGGTTGTGTTCATTGTGGAGAGCCGGTACTTTTCCGGCCATTATGCTTTCGCATTTCTTTACATCGCCCAAAGAAATATCATTGATCCTGATGTCAACCTTGTCTTCTTCAACATGGCCGATATTTTCGCCTATGATATCAAAATTATACCTGCCGTTCTGTGGATAGATAATCTTGGGCAGTATCGACGTAATTACCGGTTTCTCCGTGGCAGCCACCTTAACATCATGTATGCCTGATGACAGTATCACCCCTTCATCACTCACCAACTGGGTTTTGTACACACCTCGACGCAGAGGGCCGGGAATCCTGACCTCTGCAAGACGCCTGCGCACCTGCTCCGCTGCCAACGGAAAGTCGGTAACCGTTGATTTGGGGAGGATCATGCGCAGGTAGATCTTTTTTGTCACGTCAAATGTATCGGAAAGTTTAACCCTGACAATCGTATCCGGACCGGGACGCACCCAGGTCGGATAGAGTTCAAATTCGCTCTGCGCAGCCTGGCAGAGCGGCACATTTACTCCATTTAAAAGCAGAAGAAACATTCCAGAACAGAGAAGGCGCCACCCCGCTGTCCTGGCAACGGCAACAGCTGATAACAGACCTCGCAGATTTCCCGGCATGGTGTTTCCCCCTTTTTACGCCTTGCGCACTGTGAATGAGAACAGTGATCCTTTGGACGTATCGCTTGAGACGGAAACGATACCACCATGCAGCTGGACGATATGTTTAACAATTGCCAGACCAAGGCCGGTGCCCCCCTGCTCGCGGGTTCTGGCCTCATCAACCCGGTAAAATCGTTCAAAGATCCTCGGAAGATCCTTGCAGGGAATGCCGATTCCGGAATCGGCAACCGAAACCCTGACAAATTCGCCGGTGTCTTCGGTAAACAGCCGCACGTTGCCACCGGCAGGAGTGTATTTTATTGCGTTATCCAACAAATTGACCAGCACCTGATCAAGGCGTCTCTGGTCCGCCATGACAAGCGACACTGAGCCACTGTCAACTTCATTGACGAGACTAATCCCTTTGAGCGCGGCACGTTCCTGCAGCAGCAGACAAGCTCTGCTCGCACTCCCGGCAATGCGCAACGGGCTTAATTCTATCAGCGCCTCCTTTGATTCCAGACTGGAAAGCGTCAAAATATCGTTGACCAGATTAGTCAATCGCTCCGAATGGTTGGCGATAATTCCGACGAATTGTCTGGCGCGAGCCGTATCAGTATCCAGAACACCATCCAAAAGGGTCTCGGCATAGCCTTTGATGACCGTCACCGGTGTCCGTAATTCGTGGGACACATTGGCAACAAAATCGCGGCGCATGTTTTCCGCTTTTTTCAGATCGCTGATATCATGAAAGACGGCGACAATTCCCTGCCTGACGCCATCAACATTCAACGGCACCCAGTGCGTCAAAAGCGTGATGTCCCCCGGCTGGATAGCGATCTCCCGCTGAAGTTCATGCACGTCTGATCGCCCCAGGTCGTTGAAGGCCTGCAGCAGATCAGGGTGACGCGATATTTCAACCAGCCGCTTGCCTTCCATATCACCCGTTATTGAAAAAAGCTGCCGGAAAGCAGGGTTGACTAACGAGATGACACCATCCGGAGTTGTCACCATGACCCCTTCGCCCATGCTGCGCAAAATAGTGTCAAGGCGCTGTTTTTCCGTGGAGAGCCGTTGGACCTGATCTTCTATCCGCTCTGACATATCGTTCAAAACGCCAGCCAGAAGACCGATTTCATCATTGGAAACAACCGGTATTTTTTCTTTACACCGACCGTAACCGATGCGGGAAGCGGCATCGGCCATATCACGCAGCGGCCGTGAGGTCAGATTGGAAAGGGCATAACTGCACAGCAGCGCAATCAGAATAGTAACGACAGATGCGCCGCCGATCAGCCCATGCAGAGATTTCCGGGCTGCGCTTACATACTCAAGCGGCATCGCCAAACGGATGACTCCGTTGATGCTGCCGCGACCATAGCTCAGAGCCGAGTAGAGCATTGAAGTCCGCAGCGTATCCGAATAGCGAAGCGCCGTGCCGCTCCCGTTTTTGAGCGCCTCCTGCACCTCAGGCCGCTGCAGATGATTTTCCAGCTGCGCCAACCGCCCCTGCCCCACATCCGAATCGCCTATGACCGTACCATCCGGCGCGATCAAGGTTACTCTGGCCTTGGTGACGGTACCGATCAATTCAGCCAGCGGCTGTGGCTGTTTTACCGCGATATCGTTCATCACCAGCAGACGGGCCAACTGCACCTGACTCTCCAGATTGGCCCGACTCTCCTCAATCATCGCTTTTTCCAGGGTGTGATTGAAATAGAGATAAAAACTCCCCGCGATCAGCGCAATCAGGAAGATATAGGAGAGTACCAGCTTGGTTCGAAATCCCATACGTTACTCCTCGACCTTGTATCCAAAACCGCGCACGGTCTTGATGATGTCACCCGGTGCACCCAGCTTGCTGCGCAGGCGGGTGACATGTGTATCCACCGTTCTGGTGTCGCCGGAGTTGTTGTAGCTCCAGACCCGCTGCAGCAGCTGTTCCCGGCTCTGCACATACCCTTTTTTCTCGACTAGGTAGAGCAGCAGCTTATATTCCGTACTGGTCAGTTCGACCTCAAGCCCGGCGCTCGTTACCGTATGGCGGTCTTTATCGATGACAATATCAGTGAACGTCAGCAGGTCACCAGACGAAATTTCAGGGCCATGCTCAAAACGCCTCATCACCGCCTTAACCCGCAGCATCACTTCGCGCATTGAGAACGGCTTGACGATATAATCATCGCTACCGACCTCAAATCCGACCACCCGGTCGATTTCATCCCCCTTGGCCGTTATCATGATAATCGGGACCTGCGCGGTATGCGGAATCTTGCGCAGCGCCTTGCACACTTCAGTCCCCAGCAACCCGGGCAGCATCAGGTCCAGCAGAATAAGATCAGGCGGGTCTGCGACAGCCCGTTCATAGCCAAGCTTGCCGTCATACATGCAGATTACGGTATAACCGTCCTTCTCAAGGTTAAACGCCAAAAGTTCGGCAAGATCTTTTTCATCCTCGATTATCAATACCTTTTTCACGTCACACACCTGCCCTTGGTCAAACGGATTTGACCACATGATAAACATACGGAGACATTTGTAACACAAAAATATTACAACATTGTTACAGATATATAACGATCAGGTAGAGATTGCTATCTTTGGCGCACGCGGGTGATTAATAATGCCCACAAAGCTGGTGAAATAACATTTGATACCCTCACGAATTAATGTCAAAGTACGCTTCGTGGTGAGCGTGGTGAACCTGAAGTAAGTATCCACCATCATTCCACACCAACGGTAAAACATAAAAATTGAGGGGAGTTCTGGTTATGACTGTAGCAACGATAGGGGTTATCGGCGGGAGCGGGCTGTATGACATGGAAGGCTTGGAGCAGGTAGAGCGCGTCAGTGTGGTTACCCCGTTCGGTGATCCGTCAGATGAATACGTGACCGGCGTCCTGAACGGCGTCAACATGGTTTTTCTGCCGCGCCACGGACGCGGGCACCGCCTCTTGCCGTCGGAGATCAACTACCGCGCCAACATCTACGGCATGAAGAAACTGGGGGTCGAACGGATCATCTCCGTATCAGCCGTGGGGAGCCTCAAAGAGGCCATCGCACCCGGCCATATCGTCATCCCGGATCAGTTTATCGATCGTACCAAGGGGATCCGGCGTGACACCTTCTTTGGTGACGGCATCGTTGCTCACGCCGGTTTTGCCGATCCGGTTTGCCACCCGCTTTCCGATACGCTGTTCAGTGCCGCCCTGAAGGCCGGCGCAACTGTCCACAAAGGGGGCAGCTACATCTGCATGGAAGGACCGGCTTTTTCGACGCGGGCCGAATCGTTTTCGTATCTGGCGCTGGGGGCCTCCGTGATCGGCATGACAAACCTGACCGAGGCCAAACTGGCCCGCGAAGCGGAGATCTGCTACGGCATCATCGCTCTTTCAACCGATTACGACTGCTGGCACGAATCTCACGACGACGTGACCGTCGAGGCCATTATCCAGATCATCCACCAGAATGTGGCCATGGCCAAGAACATCATCCGTTACGCGGTAGCTGAGATCGGCAGCGAGCGCAGCTGCGCCTGCGGCAGTTCCATGCAGTATGCTATCATCACCGACCGCGCGGTCATTCCCGAGACCACCAGACAGAAGCTGGAGCCGATTATCGGCCGATATCTGTAACACGGGAACACCCATGAACAGACCGCATACAACCATCACCGCCATGCTCGACACCCTGACGAAAAACTATCTGCAGGGGAAGGAAGAGGTCGTGCGTCTGGCAACAATCGCTCTTTTGGCCGGCGGACACATCCTGATCGAGGATCTGCCGGGACTCGGCAAGACCACTGTGGCGCTGGCGCTGGCCGCTGCTACCGGCCTGAGTTTCGGTCGGGTACAGTGCACCAGCGACCTGCTCCCCTCCGACATTACCGGGCTTTCCGTTTTCAACCGTGAAGAGGGGCGCTTCACCTTCCTGCCCGGTCCGGTTTTCAGCAACATCGTGCTTCTGGACGAGATCAATCGCGCCATGCCGCGCACCCAGAGCGCCATGCTGGAGGCGATGGAGGAACGGCGCGTGACGGTCGAAGGGGTCACCCACGCCCTGCCCGATCCGTTCATGGTCTTTGCCACGCAGAACCCGTCCGATCAGAGCGGCACCTTTCTGCTGCCGGAATCGCAGCTGGACCGCTTTCTGATCTGCACCGGCATCGGTTATCCACCCGAAGCTCTCGAAAAAGCGATCATCGCCGGCGGCGGTATCCGCGAACGGATCAGTGGCATTACGCCGACTGTAGGTGTTGCGGATCTTCAGCAGGCCAGAATTCACGTTAGTCAGGATGTTTTTCTGGCTGACAAACTGGTCGGCTATATTTACGAACTGGTCGCCGCCACCAGACAGCATCCGCTGCTGTTGACCGGCCTTTCCACCAGGGGCGCCATCAATCTGGCACAGGCGTCACGAGCAGCCGCTTTTCTGGCCGGGCGCGATTTTGTTGCTCCGGAAGATGTCAAAGGGATCGCCATTCCGGTCTGCAGCCACCGTCTGGTGCTGCGCCCCGGCCAGGAAGCGACCGACAGGAGAGAGCTTTTACGAACGATCATCGCCGACATAGCGTTGCCTTTGGTCTAAAGATCAGCACGGCGGGCGCCCTCTACATCGTCATCACCCTGCTGCTCGGATTCGCCGCCGTCAACACCGGTAACAACCTGCTGTTTCTGGTCGTGTCCGGCCTGCTGGCCTTCATGTCGGTCACCGGGTACGTCGGCATGCTCAACATCAAACAGCTGCTCCCCGAGCTGATCCCCCCCCCCGAGGTCTATGCCGGAACGCAGGCCGGATTTCGTCTGCGCGTTTCCAATACCAAACGTCATATCCCCTCGTTTTTGATACGTATGGAATCGGGCCACAGTCTGGGTGGGGTCGTGCCATTTGTGCCGAGATCTCAGGCGGCTGAACGGCCGGTGACGTTTCTCTTTCCCCGGCGTGGCAAGGTCACTCTCGATCCGGTCCGGATCAGCTCCAATTTTCCGGTCAACTTTTTCACCCGCTTCTGGATGTTCGACCTACAGCAGCAGCTGATTGTATTCCCGGCGCTGCTGCCGCTCTCAGCTGACGACGGCCCCCCTTCAGATGTCTCAGGAGCCAGCAGGTGCGTGGATCAGCGCGGCCAAGAGGGCGAACTGGAACGGATCGCCTCCTATTCCGGTCGGGAACCGTTCAAAACGATTCATTGGAAATTGTCGGCGCGCGGCGACGACCTGCTGGTCAAGCAGTTTGGCAGTCAGAGCGCACCACCACTGCATGTCGATCTGGACAGCATGCCGGGCAGCACGCTGGAAGAACGCATTTCGCAGGCGGCCTGGCTGGTCAAACGCTGGAGTATGCAACGACCGGTCAGTCTGATGCTGGAACAGACACACATCCCGGCCGGGATGGGAGCGCAACACGAACGTCACCTGCTGACGGAATTGGCCCTGTATGCTTGCGATTAGCTCGCTCAGCTGGTGGTTTACGCACGCGATTGTGCTGTGCGGCATGATCCCGCTCTTTCCCTGGATCGATACGGCCCCGCGAATTGCGATTGTATGCGGGTTTCTGGCCAGTTTCTGGCAGCAGCGCCGGGGTGCCTGGAACCTTCCCGATTGGCTGCTGAACAGTGCCATCGTACCGGTCTTTCTGGTCTACCTGTTTCAGTACAGCTCCCGTAATGCCGTGCAGCCGGTGGTGAGTGCTCTGACCTTCATGCTGGCGCTGCGACTGCTCTCCAAAAAGAGCGTGCGCCATCATCTGCAGATGCACGCGCTGGCCCTGTTCTGCCTGGCCTCTTCATCCCTGTTTGACCTCAGCCCCACCTTCATGCTCTTTTTGACGATCCTGTTATTTCTGGAAGCACCGGCTCTGGTGCTGTTGACCTATTATGCTGCCGACAGCCTAATTACACTTACCCGCAACGAGCTGCGGATGGTGCTGACCGCCGGTACCGCACTGCCGCTGCTCTCGCTGCCGCTGCTGCTGCTCTTTTTCCCTATATTGCCACGCACACAGATGCCTCTGTGGCATTTCATGTCCGGCTCTGCCGCCAGCAGTACCGGCTTCAGCGAAAAGGTGGAGCCAGGTGTGGCGGCACAGCAGCTGACCGTGCGCGAGCGGGTCTTTCGGGCCGAGACCGGGAAGTTGCCTCCGCAGCAGCGCTACTGGCGCGTGACGGTTTTCAACAGCTTTGACGGCACACGCTGGCAGAGGACTCCGCTTAAAGGTAGCGAAAAATCGCTTGACCGACAGGGAACCGTTGCGCAGACGATCTACCTTGAACCGGGCGGCTTACGCTATCTGCCGCTACTGGATGCGCCGGTCACGGTCAGTGGTATCCCGTTCCAACGCTCAGCCGATCTGGTCTACGAACGCAGCCGGCGCAGCGCTGCCCGAATTGTCTATCGTGCCCTGTCAGACAGCACCGGCAGCATTCCGATCGTCAACAGAATCGACACGCGACCGTATCTGGAGCTGCCGGATACCATTGCTCCCCGCATCAGCCAGCTCTCGCGGCAGATTCGTCTGCAGGGAAGTGACGTGGCAGAACGGGTGACGGCGCTGGAGACGTTCCTGCGAAACGGCGGTTACCGTTACAGCCAGCAGGGGATGCCGACCGGCGTAGATGCGCTGGAACAGTTTCTGTTTGAGAGCAAACAGGGCAACTGCGAGTTCTTTGCCTCCGCCTGCGCACTACTGATGCGGGGATCCGGTATTCCGGCCCGCCTGGTGGGGGGCTATCTGGGGGGCGAGTACAACGAACTGGGGGGCTATTATCTGGTCAGTGAAGAGATGGCGCATGTCTGGGTGGAATTCTGGCTGCCCGGCACTGGCTGGCGCCGTCTCGATCCGAGCAGCTTTGCCAATAATGCTGACCAGCTCTGGGGAGCAGAGCGCCGGACGACCCTTCTGCAGCGGTTGCGGTTATTGGCCGATGCGTCCGATTATTACTGGAACCGGGCGGTAGTCAGCTATGACCTGGAACGTCAGGTCCAGGCTGCGCACAGCATCGGCAAGCAGCTGCAGCGCTTTGAGTTCAGCGGTAATCTGCGTAGAATGCTGCCGTACCTGCTGCTGTTCATACCGGCAGTTCTCGGCTGGTTCCTCTGGAAGCGCCGCTCGATCTTGTTTGCAGCGCGTGAAACCCGAATATTACGACGTTTTTATCGCCGCCTGGAAGAGGATTGCGGAATTCATGTGGAGCCGGGCAAAGTCGGCATCTTTGAACTGGCAGAATTGAGTGGCAGCAGGCCGGCCGAAGAATTTGCCCAGCTGTACGGTACAGCCATTTATCACGACCGGCGGCTGACGGACGAGGAGTACACAAGGCTGCAGGAGTTGTGCGGGCGTTCCTTCAAATCCAGCGGAAATTCATTTTGATTGGCAGACCGATTATGGTAGCATCCCCCCCCGACTGGACAACTTCAACAAGAGTGGAACTCCCGATGCTGAAACCTGAACTGCTGGCTCCGGCCGGCAACATGGAAAAACTGAAAATCGCCGTCCATTATGGTGCCGATGCCGTCTACCTGGGGGGCCAGGCCTTCGGCCTGCGCAACATGGCGGATAATTTTTCTGTAGAAGAGATGAAAACAGCCCTAGATTTCTGCCACGCACGCGGGGTCAAAGCCTACCTGACGGTTAACAGTTTTCCGCATAACGAAGCGCTCCCCCAGCTTGAAGAGTATCTGAACGAGATCGCCCCACTCCCGTTTGACGCCTATATCGTCGCCGATCCGGGGGTCATTGATGCAGTGCGGCAGATTTCACCGGAGTGCGAACTGCATCTGTCGACCCAGGCGAACACCATCAACTGGCGCTCGGTCCGTTTTTGGCAGCAGCAGGGCGTCCGTCGCATCAATCTGGCCCGCGAGATGAGCCTCGACAATATTCAGGAAACGGTAAAAAAGGTACCGGGTATGGAGTTTGAAGCCTTTGTACATGGCGCCCTCTGCATCTCCTACTCCGGTCGCTGCCTGATTTCCAGCATGCTGACCGGCCGCGACGCCAATCAGGGGGAGTGTACCCACCCCTGCCGCTGGAGTTATCACCTGGTGGAAGAGACCCGGCCGGGCGAATATTTTCCGGTTGTGGAGGATGAAAACGGCACCTTCATCTTCAACTCGCGCGATCTCTGTCTGCTGGAGCAGATTCCGGCGCTGGTTACCAGCGGACTGCACGCTCTCAAGATCGAAGGGCGCATGAAGGGCATCAACTACGTCGCTTCAGTGCTGCGGGTCTATCGTCAGGCGCTGGATGAGTATCTGGAAAATCCTGAGCGCTGGAAATGTCGACCGGAATGGCTGCAGGAGTTGTCAAAACTCAGTCATCGCGGCTACACAACCGGCTTCCTGTTCGGCCAGCCGCGCAACGTCGGACAGGAGTATGACTCGGCCTATATCCGCAGCCATGACTTTGTCGGCGTGGTTGACGAAGTCCAGCAAGACGGCACGCTGCTGGTCAGCGTGCGTAACCGGATCAAGACAGGCGATATAATCGAATTTATCGGACCGGGCATGCGCAGTGACAACCTGATCCTGCAGAATTTTTCGATACTTTCCGAGCACGGTGCGGCTCTTCCGGCAGAAGCCGCCAACCCCAACTCGCGCATACTGCTGATGGTGCCGTTTATCGTCGAAGCGGGGGATTTGCTGCGGCGGGAGAAGGTTGAGTCGGGTCTGTGAAACAACGGCCAGTTCCATAATGCCCACGCGGAGCAATGCAGCAACTGACACTATGGTTTGAATGAACACCAAAAACCGTTGAAAGGATTTTGAAAATGCCTGCTACTCAAAGTGATCTTCAAACAGCGAGAATCCTCAAAGATCGAGTGTTGAAACTGACGCCGCTGATTGATTTTCGTTTGTTTGGATCTCGTGCGCGTGGCGATGCTGATGAGTTTTCTGATATGGACATATTTATGGAGTTTGAAACTGTTGACAGAGAATTGAAAAGCAACGTGAAAAATACCGCCTGGGAGATGACTCTGGAAACCGGGATTGTCGTCACGACTCTTTTATTCAGCAGATACGAGGTTGAAGATTCTCCCTTGCGCTCATCACCAATTATCCGCGTGATTTTGGAAGAAGGGATCCCGGTGTGACCGATCTTGAATCTATTTCAAACCTTCGGATAGCTTGCTAATCTATGCAGCAAGCAACAGTGGCTGCACCTGTTGCATCCTCTTAACCATCATTTTTTCGGCGGTTTTCAGGTCGTAGCTGGTCTGCAGGTTCATCCAGTAGGTCGGTGTCTGTCCAAACGCCTTGCCGAAAAGAACCGCCAGTTCAGCCGTAACAGGACGTGAACCCTTGACAACATGTGATACGCGCATTGGTGAAACGCCAATTGCACGAGCAAAAGCGGTTTGTGATAAGCCTAGTTCATCAAGTATTTCTTTCAGGAATATTCCTGGATGTAACGGGGGAAGCCCGTTTTTGATAGCCATGAATTTCTCCTTTAATGGTAGTCGCTTATTTCGACATGTGTAGCTTCACCACTGACAAACTGAAAACATATTCGCCACTGTTCGTTAATCCTGATGCTCCACTGACCCGCCCTGTCACCAGAGAGCGTTTCGAGTCGGTTAGACTGTGGAAGGAGCAAGTCCGTAACTTCTCGTGCACTGTCCAACTGAGTCAAACGGATGATTGAACGAGTGATTATTTCCGGAGGAAGTTTTTTTGATTTCCCGGTTGCAAAGAGTTTTTCTGTTTCTTTGTTCGCAAATGATGTAATCATGTCCCCAAAAATAAACATATTGTTTACGAAGGTCAATTCTAAAAGAGCAGGCAAAGCCAAATTTCCAACCAGGAAGAGAACTGGCCTCAAACCTCCTGTGTTTTTGCACCGCGTTGCCGAGTAAGGCTGCATGAAAATAAGAAGGAATCACCCACATGAATGATCCAAAACTCCCGCCACAGAATCTGGATGCCGAGATGTCCATTCTGGGCGGGATACTGATAGATAACGATGCCATCAACCGGGTGCTGGAAAGTATCGTCCCGGAAGACTTCTACCGCGAGCTGCACCGCAAGATATTTCTGGCGATGATGCAGCTCTCCGATCAGCGTGAACCGTGCGATCTGGTGACGCTGACCGAGATACTGCGCAAACGGGGCGAACTGGAGGAGATCGGCGGTGCCGCTTACCTGCTGGCGCTGGTCGATTACGTTCCGACAGCGGCCAATATCAGCTATTACTGCAAAATCGTGAAAGAAAAGTCGGTCAATCGTAAGCTGATCACGATTGCAACCGGGATCGTCACGCGCAGCTACGAAGAGCAGAGCGATGTCAATGAGCTGCTGGATCAGGCCCAGAAAGACCTCTACGAAATCGGCGAAAACAAGCTGCGACCCCAATGTTATCCGGTCCAGCCGCTGATCAAGGAGGCCTTCAAGATTCTGAAGGATCTGCACAATCGTAAGGAACATATCACCGGCGTTCCGACCGGCTATTCCGACCTGGACCAGATGACGGCCGGTTTCCAGCCCGGCAACCTGATTATCATTGCCGCGCGCCCCTCGATGGGTAAAACCACGCTGGCGCTGAACATCGCCCAGCATGCCAGCGCCGAAAGCAAAAAGAAAACCGCTTCCGTTATCTTCTCGCTGGAGATGGGTAAGGAAGACTTGGTCATGCGCTTTCTGGCATCGATCGCCCGCGTTGATTTCGGTCGCATGCGCACCGGCCATTTTCTGGATACCGACTGGCCGCGCCTGACCCGGGCGGCAGGAATTCTCCACGATTCCAAGATTTTTATCGACGACACCCCGGCTATCAGCGTTCTTGAGCTGCGCTCCAAGGCCCGTCGATTGAAGAGTGAGCATGACATCGGCCTGATTATCGTCGATTATCTGCAGCTGATGAAGGCCGGAACCAGGGTCGAATCCCGCCAGCAGGAGATTTCCGAGATTTCACAGTCGTTGAAGGCGCTGGCCAAGGAGTTGGGCGTGCCGGTTGTGGCACTCTCGCAGCTCAACCGAGAACTGGAAAAACGTGCCGACAAGCGGCCAATGATGAGCGATTTACGTGAATCTGGCGCCATTGAGCAGGATGCCGACGTGATCATGTTTGTGTACCGCGAGGCGGTCTACTGCGAACAGTGCCGCAAACGGGACGGCTCCTGCACCCAGGGGCATGACCGCAACGCCGAGCTGATCATCGGCAAACAGCGTAACGGCGCGATCGGCACCGTCAGCCTGGCCTTCTTCGGCGAACATACCCGTTTTGAAAACCTGAGCGATCGCAGCGAGTAGTTTTTGTCTATCAGATGTCGCACGTTTGGAGGACAACCATGGCAGAACAGATAAAAAATGAAAAAGGGTCATTGGGTGACATTCTCTTCGCATCACAGATCATCAACCAGGCCGATATTACCGCTGCGCTGGAAGAACAGGTCCGCACCGGCTGCCGCATCGGCGAGGCGCTGGTCAATCTGGGGATTGTGACCCAGGAGGATATCGACTGGGCGCTCTGCAATCAGCTCGACCTCCCCTATGTCAGATTGAAACAGAATATGATCGACCCGGATGCCATCCGTCTGGTGCCGGCGGCCCTGGCCAGAAAATTCAATCTGATACCACTGATAAAAGCCGGTAGCGAGCTGAATATCGCCATCGCCGACCCGCTCAACCTGCCGGCACTTGAGGCTGTTACGCTGGTCAGCGGCTGTCAGATCAACCTGTCAGTGGCTCTTCTGCGAGAAATCCGCGAGATGATTGATGCCTGCTACGGCAGCGCCGGTCAGGAAACGCTCGGCCTCGAATCGCGTTCTTTTGACGCACAGACGCTGGACGCAATCAATGCCGACCTGAGTGGAGCCCAGCTGCTGGAATACCTGCTGCTCTTCATCATGCAGAACCAGCTTGCGTCACTTTCCCTGCAGCCTCTCGGTGAACGGATCGCGATCAGTGGGCGACGAAGCGGCGTGACGAGTCAGCTCGGCCATCTGGCGCCCAACTATTATCCCGACATAACCCTTAAAATCCGCAAACGCGCCGGGATCACACCCAACAGCAACCACTCCTGTGCTGGATTGCTGAGCCTGCTCCAGCATGGTCACGAGCTGCAGTTTCAGGTTGCCATCATGGCCGGAATCGGCGGCGACTACATCACGATCCGCCGGCATATTTCGATCGGATTCCCGGATTCTCTCTCTGAACTTAACCTGTCCGATGCCGTCAGAAACAACTTTATCCACCTGGCACGCGCCCGGCGCGGCATCACCTTTTTCGCTTCGCAGAACACCCTGGAGCGCAACCGCTGCATTGATCTGATGCTGGCTGAAATGGATACCAGCGGCCGAAATATTATCATTCTGGGCGAAGGACCGGGAGGAGGTAGCTTTCCACGTATCCATCTGCCGGAGAGTGAGTACGAACGGGGGCGGACGGTGATGGAGGCTCTGGAACATGCACCCGACATTCTGGTGATCGAGAATGCCACCGAAGCTGTTCCGTTCAGTGCCGCCTGCCGGGCAGCCATGCGAGGAACACAGGTACTGGTCGGCCTTGAGATTCGAGGCACCCGCAACGTGTTGCAGCAGCTGCTGCTCTATCAACAGAAAGGTTATTTCCTGCCGTTTTTTGTGAACGGCCTAATCGTTTTCAGGGGTATTCAACTGCTCTGTCCGGAATGCCGGTCAGCCTGTACGCCATCAACGGACGAGCTGCTGATCATGAATCTGGAACAGCCGCCGGCGGCCTTTTTCCGGACCAGCGGCTGTGATGTCTGTGCACAGAGCGGCATCAGCACGCGCAGATTTCTCCTTGATATTCTGCTCTTTGATGACGAATTCCACCGCGTTTTTGAGCAGTCCCGGGATGTCGATTCATTGGAACAGCACTTACGATCCGCCGGGTACCGGGGAACTGCCGAGGAGGGTTTACAGCTCTTGATGGCCGGATCGGTTTCACCGGAAGAGTATATCGCTGCGCTGGTACTCTAGTACCTTTTCGAGAGGAGATTTATCATGGCACGTATAGACGCACTCTTTAACATGATGAAGGAACAGGGGGCATCCGACCTGCACCTGTCGTCCGGCAATCCTCCCATTTTCCGCCAGCATGGCGAGATGGTGCGGCTCAATTTCAAATCACTGGCTCATGAAGAGCTGAAGATGATTCTGTTTGAAATCCTGACCGAGAAACAGAAGGCCCACTTCGAAGAGACCAAGGATCTCGACTTCGCCTACGAAGTGGCGGGTCTGGCCCGTTTTCGCGGCAATATCCTGATGCAGTACCGTGGCATTGCTGCCGTATTCCGCATCATCCCCAGCACGATCCTTTCGGCTGATGAACTGGGACTGCCGAAGGGTGTCCGCCGCATGACCAACTTCAAGAAAGGGCTGGTGCTGGTAACCGGGCCGACCGGTTCGGGCAAGTCCACGACGCTGGCCGGCATGATCGACCTGATCAACTCCACTCGCCGTGAGCACATCCTGACCTTCGAAGATCCGCTGGAGTTCATTCACCAGAACAAGATGTCGCTGGTCAACCAGCGCCAGATCGGCGAACATACTGAGAGCTTTGCCACAGCGCTGCGGGCGGCGCTGCGCGAGGATCCGGATATCATCCTGGTCGGGGAAATGCGCGACCTGATCACGATTCAGCTGGCCATGAGCGCCGCCGAGACCGGGCATCTGGTGTTCGGCACGCTGCACACCAGCACCGCCGCCAAGACCATCGACCGTATAATCGACGTATTCCCGACCGATCAGCAGGAGCAGGTACGGGCCATGCTTTCAGAGTCGTTGAAAGGGGTTATCTGCCAGCAGCTGCTGAAAACCGCCGATGGCAAAGGGAGGGTCGCTGCCCTGGAGATCATGCTCGGCAGTCCGGCCATTGGAAATCTGATTCGCGAAGGAAAGACCTATCAGATTCCGTCCATCATGCAGACCGCCAAAAAGGATGGTATGCAGCTGTTGGACCAGCATCTGCTGGATCTGCTCAAGACAAAAAAAGTCAACCCGGAAGAGGCCTATCGCTGCGCCGTTGACAAGAAACAGTTTGAGCAGTATCTGCCGACGGTGTCGGCATGAAACGTATGGTCATCAGAGCAGGTAGTGTGCTCGCCATAACCGCCGGATGCCTGATCGGCTGCTCCAAGGAAGCCCCTCGTTCACCGGTCACGCCGGTGACGTCGTCGAATCAGGCAGGTGAGATACCAAACGGCGAGCAGCTCTTTAAACAGTTCTGCAGCAGCTGCCATCCCGACGGCGGCAACGTTTCAGATCCGGATAGATCGCTGCGCGGCTCCGCCCTGCAGAAAAATCATATTGCCAAACCGGATGACATTGTCAGAATCATGCGTAAACCGCAGTCCCGCATGATCAGGTTTGATGAGTCGACCATATCAGACAGGGATGCCCGCGCACTTGCCGAATATGTGCTGAAAGCTTTCAGGTAAGCGCAGCTACAGCCGCCCTCAGCCCCAGCAGATAGCTGGTAACGCCGAATCCGCTGATCTGGCCGGTTGCGATGGCAGCAAAAACGGAGTGATGGCGAAACTGCTCCCTGGCATGGATGTTGGACATATGAACCTCGATGACCGGGCCGGTAAAAATAGCCAGGGCATCACGCAGACCGTAGCTGTAGTGGGTCCAGGCACCGGCGTTGATGATGATGGCATCAACGTTGTCGTTGAAGGCCTGATGAATCCTTTCGCACATCTCACCCTCATGATTGCTCTGAAAGCTGGTCAGCTCAACACCCAGCTCTTCCGCCAGCGACTGCATTTTCGCATCGATCTCGTCCAGCGTATTCGTCCCGTACTGGGCCGGATCCCTCTTCCCGAACATGTTAAGATTTATTCCGTGCAGCACAAGAACTGTTTTCATACCATTCCCCCGGACGTTGATGTACGTTGTGTAGATGCGGTCACGACGGTGACTGCCAGTGCGGTACACTGTATATCAAAGCCGGAGTACAACAGCAAGCTCCGCGAAAAGGCCAACTATGAATGAGATTACGGATAAGATGTGGCACAACCTGCCGGAAGCTGAGGTTGCTACTCTGCTTGGCACTTCGCTGGATACGGGGCTGGACAGCGACGAACTGAAACTGCGGCAGGAGCAGTATGGTCCGAACAGCATCACGCAGAAGAAAGGGCGTCCGGCGATTATCCTGTTTCTGCTGCAGTTCCATCAGCCGCTGGTCTACATACTTGTGGCAGCCGCCGTCGTTACCAGCGCACTGCAGGAATGGGTTGATGCCGGGGTCATTTTCGGGGTTGTGCTGGTCAATGCCGTGATTGGCTTTATTCAGGAAGCCAAAGCGATCAAGGCCATCGAGGCGTTGTCCCACGCCATGACCAGCAGCGCGACGGTTCTGCGCGGCGGCGAGCGGCATCAGGTCCCGGCTATAGAACTGGTGCCGGGCGATATCGTGCTGCTGCAGTCCGGCGACAAGGTCCCGGCTGACCTGCGCCTCTTGAGCTCGCGTGATCTGCAGATCGACGAATCCGGTCTGACCGGTGAATCGGTGCCGGTGCAGAAGCAGAGCGGCCTGCTGCCGGGTGACACACAGCTGACTGACCGCATCAATATGGCCTATTCATCGACGCTGATCACCTATGGTATCGGCAGTGGCACCGTCGTTGCGACCGGGAACAGCACGGAAGTCGGGCGTATAAACGAGCTGATCGCTTCCGCCGATATTCTGGCGACCCCCTTGACCAAAAAAATCGCCCGTTTCAGCGGAATGCTGCTGTATATCATTCTCGGTCTGGCTGCGCTGACCTTTTTCGTCGGAGTGCTACGCGGCAACTCCTGGATGGAGATGTTTATGGCCGTGGTCGCTCTGGCGGTCGGCGCTATTCCGGAAGGATTGCCTGCCGCCGTAACGATTACGCTGGCCATCGGCGTCAGTAAAATGGCCCGGCGCAACGCAATTATCCGTAAACTTCCGGCCGTAGAAACTCTGGGTAGCACGACCGTTATCTGCTCCGACAAGACCGGAACCCTGACACGCAACCAGATGACCGTACAGGAACTCTTCGCTGGCGGAGAGCTGTTTCAGGTTTCCGGCAGCGGTTATACGCCGGAGGGAGATTTCAGCCGTGAGGATGCAATTATAGTCCCGAATGAGTTTCCGGCGCTTCGGGAATGCCTGACAGCAGGCCTCCTCTGTAACGACGCCACACTGATGAGGACTAAAGGGGAGTGGCAGATTGCAGGAGACCCGACCGAAGCAGCGCTGGTGGTTGCCGGTGGCAAGGCCGGAATTGAGCAGAAGCAACTGGTGTCAGAGCTTCCGCGTCTTGATGCGATTCCGTTTGAATCCGAGTATCAGTATATGGCAACCCTGCATGGTACCTCCGGACGTCAGGTTGTCTATCTGAAAGGCGCCATCGAACGCATTGTCGAACGCTGCAGCCTGGCCCTCTCCTCTACGGGAGAAGTGATCCCTCTGGATGGACAAGCCTGCCATCTGACCGCCTCGCAGATGGCTGAGAAGGGCTTGCGTGTGCTGGCCTTTGCCCGTATCGAGCGGGAGATTTCTCCTGCTGCTCTGGAGCATGACCATGTTGCCGGCGGACTGACGTTTCTCGGCCTGCAGGGGATGATAGATCCGCCCAGAAATGAGGCCGTCACGGCGGTGCACGTCTGTCAGGGTGCAGGAATCCGGGTAAAAATGATCACCGGTGATCATGCCATAACCGCCACGGCTATTGCACGCCAGATCGGACTGATCGGCGCAGCTAGCGCAGCTGATCAACCGTTGACACTGACCGGCACTGATCTGGCCGCACTTGAGGATGAGGAGTTAAGAGACGCCGCCTGGCGCTGCGTTGTTTTTGCCCGCGTGGCGCCGGAGCAGAAGCTGCGCCTGGTTAAGGCGCTACAGGCGACCGGGAATGTCGTCGCCATGACCGGCGACGGGGTCAATGATGCACCGGCGCTACGTCAAGCTGATATCGGTGTGGCAATGGGGGTTACCGGTACCGAGGTTGCCAAGGAAGCTGCCGACATGCTGCTGACAGATGATAATTTTTCCTCCATTGAAGCTGCGGTCGAGGAGGGACGTGGTGTCTATGACAACCTGGTCAAATTTATTACCTGGACCCTGCCCACCAATCTCGGCGAAGGGTTGGTGATCATGGCGGCCGTCTTCGCAGGCGCACAATTACCCATTAATCCGGTACAGATCCTCTGGATCAACATGACGACGGCCGTGCTGCTGGGGCTGATGCTGGCCTTTGAACCCAAGGAACCCGGAATCATGCAGCGGCCGCCGCTCGACCCTCACAAGCCGCTTTTAACCAGAGAGCTGGTCATGCGAATCGGTCTGGTCGGATTACTGCTGCTGGCCGGTTCGTTCGGACTCTTTGAATGGGAGCTGCGGCACGGCAGCACTCTTGCAGCTGCACGCACGTGTGCGGTCAACGTGTTTGTCTTCGGTGAAATCGCCTATCTATTCAACTGCCGCTCACTGCGTCACTCCATGTTCCGGATCGGCCTGTTCAGCAACCGCTGGGTACTGGGGGGCGTCGCCCTGATGCTGCTGCTACAGATACTGTTCACCTATCTTCCGACCATGAATACCGCCTTTGGCAGCCAGGCTATCGGAGGTGTGGAGTGGCTGTTAATTCTATCTTCAGCCCTGATCGTGTATATCGTCATCGAGTTTGAAAAATGGATTCGAAACAAAATAAGTACATCATGAAGACGTTATTTCATTCCGGAATGCTCGGCTGTGCGCTGCTGATCATATCGGCATGCATGCCACAGGTAAACCTACCCGGAAAACAGATAATGGAACCGAAAATCGGCACAGATCATTTCATCAGCACAGACGGAGTGATACTGCCGCTCAGGATCTGGCTACCGAAAGATACACCGGTGAAAGCGGTCATAATTGCTCTGCACGGTTTTAACGATTACAGCAACGCCTTTGCCACGACCGGAGAGTACCTGAACCGCCATGGTATCGCCTGCTACGCCTATGACCAGCGAGGATTCGGACGCGCTCCTGGACGCGGTCTCTGGTCAGGTAGCACGGCCTACACGGATGATCTGACCACCTTTGCACGCGAAATTCGCACACGTCACTGCGGTCTGCCGCTCTATGTCTTGGGCGAGAGCATGGGAGGTGCTGTTACGATTGCTGCCATGACCGGTATGAACCCACCGGACGTCGATGGCGTCATTCTGGTGGCACCGGCTGTCTGGGGGCGACAGACCATGCCCTGGTATCAGCGCTGGCTGCTGGCCGTCAGCTCGCATACCGTTCCACGGATGGAGCTGACCGGCAAAGGGCTGAAAATCTCCCCATCGGACAACCGCGAAATGCTGCGCGCGCTGGGACGCGATCCACTCATTATCAAAAGCACCCGCATTGACACGCTGTTCGGTCTCACCAACCTGATGGACGAAGCGCTGTCACGGGCAGAAAAATTGCATCTGCCGGTTCTGGTTCAATATGGCAGACATGATCAGGTTATCCCCCAGCAGCCGATGCTGCAGATGCTTGCAAAGCAACCGGCAACGTCACGCACCGCTTTCTACGAACATGGCTACCACATGCTGCTGCGTGATCTGCAGGCAGAAAAACCGCTGGCCGACATCGCGGCCTGGATTACAGACCATAGCACCCGCTTACCATATGGTTCCGACACATGGTGACCTCCTTAATGAAATCATTGACGTAACGGTTACTGCGGATGTATGTAGTAGTCGCGAGCTACTAACAGGCTGGTGTATGAGGTGATATGTGACGAACCAGGGAATTCTTGTCCGGGTTTTGGGAGACTATGGCCCCTTTTCCACTATGGGAAAGAGCATCGGCTATCTGGTCACTATCGGTGACAGCAGCTTTCTGGTCGATTGCGGCTCGCCGCTCTTTCAGCAGATCGGCGGACATGGACTCAAGTCCATCAAGGGGGTCATCATTACTCATTGCCACGATGACCACAAACGCTGGTTTTCCGACCTCTCACTCTTCAACATGTACGCACCTGACATTCAACACAAACTGCCTGTTTTTTCCTCCGAATCAATCAACGCCGGACTGCAGACCGCCTCCGGACCGGCACTCAATACCAGCCTCAGCTTTGACTCCAAGATGGTCGTCGATCTTGATTATGCCGATTATATCGATTTCAAGCCGCTTGGCCCCCGGGCAAAGTTCCGGATTGCCCGCCAGCCAAACGCTTTCGGAGGCTTTACGCTGGCAGTTCTTGATTTGCTCGGGGAGAGAGTCGGCCCGGAACAGGCTAAAATCGTCGTCAGCTCCAAAAACGAATCGCCGAGACTGCTCTTTAAGGACCACTGTTACGGAGAATGGGTTGAGCCGGAACAGTTCTACCCCTTTTCGTCAACAACTTTCTACGAAGAGAACGGCAATATTCTGTCTGACCCGGCCGGATTTACCATCGAAGCGATCAATGCACCGGTCTGGCATGGTGTGCCAAGTATTGGCCTAAGATTCACCACTGCCAACGAGTCGCTCGTATTCAGTGGTGATACGGCCCACGACACCGAGCTCTGGAAGGTGCTGCACAGCGAAAAACGCTCACAGCGACTATCCGGCACGCGTGAAGAATTTGAAGCCGCCTCAATTTTATACGGCAACATCAATGACTACATCGAGCGGGCCTGGAGCAGCGAACGTTACTATGAGGCGCTGGCCGCTTTTAACGATGCCATCGTCATTCACGATATCGCAACGCGCAGAAGTGTTGTACATACCGATTATCGCCGACTGGAACATACGGTACTGAAAAAAGGGAAAACCATCCTCACGCACAGCCCGGACAAAATGACTTCGGAATGGCCGCTCAGTAAGGCTGAAAAGTCGTTTCTGATTCATGGTTCAACTTTCAGCGAGGTAGTCGGTGACCGGCTCTTGCCGATGAATGCGGCTGTCTATCACAAAGAAGAGGGCAACTATTTTGTTGGCTACCGCAACCCGGAGGGTGCAGTCACCCTGTATGAAAATGACGGCATTCTCAATCTGGGCGGGCAGTGGGAATGGCAAAACGGAACGGAGCTGTATAACGTAGATCTTTATGAAGATGTCGGCGGTACATACCTGCCGCTGCGGGACAACCAGGAGGGCACCAGCTACGTGCCACGCGCTGATGGCACTGTCGAACGGGTAATCCGCGACGAATGTGGTTCACGGGGTATCGTCGTGAAGGATCTGCGTGCAGAGCTGTTTAACAGGTGAAAAGGAGTTAGTGCAATGCGGATAGGACATGGCTATGACGTTCACCGATTGGTGGAGGGAAGAAAACTGATTATGGGAGGGGTTGATATCCCCTGGGAAAAGGGTCTCTTGGGGCATTCCGATGCCGATGTACTGCTGCACGCCATCGCAGATGGTATTCTGGGTGCCATAGGTGAAGGGGATATCGGTCGGCATTTTCCGGACAATGATCCAGCCTACAAAGGGGCTGACAGTCTGAAACTGCTGGCGCACGTTATGAACCTGGCTAAGCAGCGCGGCTATCGCCTCGGCAATCTGGACGCCACCATCATCGCCCAGCTGCCGAAGATGGCGCCGCACATCCAGAACATGCGGCAGAATATTGCAACCGTACTGAATGCGGAGATAAGCCAGGTTAATGTTAAGGCGACTACCGAGGAAGGACTTGGCTTCAGTGGCTCAGGAGAAGGTATAGCGGCCCATGCGGTCGTTTTGATGATGACATAATACCATTTGTTTTGTAGGGGCGTATGGCATACGCCCTGGTGGAAATATCAACAATATTCGACTAATACAGCAAGGGCGCACGCAATGCGCCCCTACAGCCCTATTACAGACATCTCTTCCACCAGCTTTTTCTGCTCATCACTGAGCGTTTCCGGAATATGCACGCCGATCTTGACGTACAGATCCCCCTTGGTGTTTGAACCAAGTGATTTGATTCCGCACCCTTTCAGCCTGATCTTGGTTCCGGGCTGAATACCGGCCGGCACCTTGATGCGCTTGTCCCCCTCCAGTGTCGGTACATCCAGAGCAATTCCCAGACAGGCGGCGCTGAACGGTATCGAACGTTCGACAAACAGATCGCCGCCATCACGGACAAAGGTCGGATCGGGCTGCACGCGAACAACCAGGAACAGATCACCGGCCTGACCTCCGGCATCTCCCTGCCCCCCTTTACCTGTTATGCGGATGCGGCTGCCGTTATCCACGCCGGCCGGGATTTTGACCTTCAACTCCTCGCGCTGGCTGCCGCGCCGGAAGGCGATCTGCCGTTCAGCCCCCTGGGCCGCGTCCCTAAACGTGATCGTAATCTCCATCTCCTGGTCAGCGCCCCGTTGCGGACCGCTTTGAAATCCGCCACGCCCGCCTCCGCGTCCGAATGATCCACCAAAGAGACGTGAAAAAATATCCTCGGCACCACCTCCGCCAAAGCCGCCCCCCATATCTTTATAAGCGTTGCTAAAGTCAAAACCACGGAAGATATCTTCCTGGCTGTACTGCTGGTGGAAACCGCTGGAGCCGTAGGTGTCATATTTCTGCTTCTTCTCCGGATCAGAGAGAACGGCGTAGGCTTCGTTGATCTCTTTGAATTTATCCTCGGCAACCTTGTTATCCGGGTTGCGGTCCGGGTGGTACTTGACGGCCAGTTTGCGGAAGGCCTTCTTTATATCGTCAGCCGAAGCCCCTTTTTCGATTCCCAGCGCCTTGTAATAATCAACCTGTGCCATGCACTTCACCATCCTTTCGTATTCTGGGCACAATGTAAGCTCTCCGACTGCTGCTGTCAACAGCGCCAGCAGTGTAACCTTGACAGCCGCCACCTGCGTACGTAGTATCGGCGCGTTATATCACACTCACCTGCGGGGGCATCAGCATGAAAAAGATCATCATTATCGGCGGCGGCGTATCCGGCCTTTCAGCTGCCTGGCTGTTACGCTCAAAAGTGGCGGCGGCCGGGAAAAATGTAGAGATAACGTTACTGGAGAAAGAGCAGCGCCTGGGCGGCAAAATGTGGAGCATCAAGGCTGACGGCTACACCTGTGAATGGGGGCCGAATGGATTTCTGGACAGTAAGCCGCAAACGCTGGACCTGTGCCGCGCCATCGGGGTGACTGATAACCTGCATCGCAGTAATGACAACGCCCGCAAACGCTTTATCTTTTCCGAAGGTCAGCTGCACCAGTTGCCGGACGGTGGTCCGGCTTTCCTGAAGAGCGGCCTGATCTCCTGGCCCGGCAAGCTGCGCCTGGCTCTGGAACCGACCCCGTTTATCGCCTCTGCCCCGACCGGGGTGGATGAGACCCTGGCCGATTTCGGACGTCGCCGCCTGGGGGGCGAAGCGCTCGACAAACTGATTGCACCGATGGTATCCGGCATTTTCGCCGGTGACCCCGAAACCATGTCGCTGGAATCCTGCTTTCCGCGCATTGCGGAACTGGAACGGGAATACGGAGGATTGATCCGGGCCATGATTATGCTGGCCAAAAAGAAAAAACGGGATCAGGCTGCCGGAAAGGTCGTCTCCAGCGCTGCCGGTCCGGGAGGGATTCTGACCTCATTTCGTGAGGGTATCCAGTATTTGCCGGATGCACTGAGCAGTTCACTGGGGGGGATTATCAAACCGGGTGTTTCCGTCACATCGGTCGCACGAGGCGGCTCAGTCCCGTATCACGTGACCTGCAGCGACGGGGTCGAGCTGGATGCCGACCTGGTAATGGTTGCCGCGCCGGCCTTTGCAACCGCTGACATGCTGTCAGGATTGGACGGGAAGATCGCCGCTGTCCTGCGGCAGATCCCCTACTCCAGCATGACCGTCGTCTGCTTCGGCTACGACCGCGAACGAATCAAACACCCGTTGGACGGTTTCGGCTATCTGATCCCTAAAAAGGAGGGCTGTAGTACGCTCGGCACGCTGTGGGACTCGAGTATGTTTGAAAATCGCGCACCGGATGGCAAAGTGCTGTTGCGCAGCATGATGGGTGGAGCCTGTTTTCCGGAGTACGTCCATCTGAGTGACGATGACGTGGTGGCCCGGGTCAGTGCCGATTTGAAGCGGGTAATGGGGATTGACGCCGCACCGCAGTTTGTCAGGGTTTTCCGTCATCCGCAGGCCATTCCGCAGTATACCGTTGGGCATGGAAAGCGACTGCTGGCGCTTGAGGAATTACTCACAGCCCATCCGGGTCTGATCCTGACCGGCAACTCGTATCGTGGCATCGGATTGAATGACTGTGTGGCCGCCGCCGAAAGGGCAGCCGATGAGGCCATGAAGCTGCTCAATTAAATTGCATACCTGAAGGCTCCTGAAACAAAACAGGGGCCTTCTGCTTTTCTGATCTGAAATCTCTGCGTAATTGAGCCTAATATTCCTGCCTTGTATCATACAATCTCTCAATATTTTTAATTTTATTCATTGCCATCTGGATGTATGTGCCATTCTAATAGTCGTTGTGCTCTACCAGAATATACCTTGAAACAATGTTTCCAGGCTGTCACGATGCTGTCAGTCATGTGTGGCATGATGAAAATGAGGATAATGGGAATGTCCTACAAATTTGATGCGCTGATTTCAATATTGAACTGGATGGAATCAGGCCAAACCGTGACGCCACAGCATATTCAAGATCAACTTGGAATTAGTGAACGGACTGCATTCCGCTATATGCAGACTCTGGAGGGTGCCGGGTTCTCACGCATGGCGCGGCAAGCGCTTTTTGATGGTGATGTTGCGGCAGGCAGAGAATATCTGCTTGTTGATGACTTTATTGGTTAAGGTGGCACTCTGGCAAACCTGAAAGGATTCACCGAATCAAAAGGCGGCATCGTTGTAGGTGCAACCGTTTTGGCAGGCAAGCCATATTCGGCAAAAATATCTCCACATCCTGAAACATTGGAAGAATTGCGGAAAAAACATGGAAAAGAACTTGAAAAATGGTGGTTGCAAAGGTTCGGTCACTCCTTCGACTGCCTACTCAATCAGAGGCTCGATACCTTCTCAACTCCCCGGATGCTGACACCATACGAGATAGAATTATTGCGGAAGAGTAAGCAGGAAATCGGGGAAGCGGTCAGAAACCGCCTGAAAGCTCAGAAAAATAACAGTTGAGCAAGAAAGCAACGAAACCGGCACATTCAAAGGATCACTATACAATTACATTAATTGAACAACCATACGTATTATAAGGAGAAAATACTATGTCCATGAATGACACTGCTGCGATTAACGAATTTTCAAAAGAACTTGAAGTCGCCCTCGCGTATCCAAATCGGGATGATTTCATACAATTCATTGGTGCTGCGATACATGGGCTTGGTGTCAATGGAATAATCAATGATAAACTTGGATTGAAAGTCTGTAATCGTATGCGGATAGGTGCCAAATGAGTCTACCTCCCGAAATCATCCTCAACCTCTGGTACTACGTCGATGAAGACCAGCAATTCATCTTTGCTCTTGCCGGTCGGGCATACATGGCAAGCGGAACCGACGAAGAGAAAACCGCCCTGCTGAGACAGCTTGCCGCAACCGATTATCCCCTGGCACTCAAACTGCCGACACCTGACCGTTACGTCACCTTTTATGCCGATAAAATGCGCCCTGGCATTGTCACTGTCTCCGAACTGGACAATCCGGCAACGCAACTGTTTGAAGAGGTGTATCAGGCAATTGAAGCGGATTTGGTAAAGATGGCTGAAGAGCGGAATTGTCCTGTAGAGGATTATAAAATCCCCGACAATCCCCTGTTCGTCATGACAGCACTTTATCAAGAGGATGAAGGCGGGGTGCGGGTGTTGGGGGTGGCGGCATGAGCAAACAACCAACACTCCACATCAGAAACAGCACTGCCGAATTTTTGATTTTTTCTAAACAGGCCGGCGAAAACGGCATTGAAGTTCGTGTTGAAAATGAGACCGTCTGGCTGACACAAAAGCTGTTGGCAGTGCTGTTTGAGGTTGATGTCAGAACAATAAATGAACACTTGGGAAACATCTATCAAACCGGCGAGCAATCCCGAGATTCAACTATCCGGAAATTCCGGATAGTTCAACGTGAAGGTTCACGTGACGTCGCCCGCGAGGTTGAGCACTATAACCTCGACGCAATTATTGCCGTTGGTTTCCGGGTGAATTCTGTACGGGCAACCCTGTTCCGCCAGTGGGCCACCAGTATTCTGCGCGATTACGCAATTCGTGGCTATCTGCTGGACAAAGAACGCCTCAAAAATGGCGCATTTTTCAGCAAGGAATATTTCGATACGCTTTTAGCAGAAATCCGTGAGATACGAGCCAGCGAGCGGAAGTTCTATCAGAAAATAACCGACATTTACGCTACGGCGATGGATTACCGAGCCGATGCCGAAACCACCCGAACCTTTTTTGCTACGGTACAAAACAAGCTGCATTATGCGATTCACGGACAGACAGCAGCAGAGCTTATCGTGGAGCGCGCTGACCACCAAAAAGAGCGAATGGGGTTGACTACCTGGAAGAATGCACCGGATGGCAAGATCATCAAAACCGATGTTGTGGTTGCCAAAAATTACCTGACAGAAAAAGAATTGAAGTCACTGGATCGCTTTGTCACCATGTATCTGGACTATGCCGAAGATCAGACAGAGCGGGCTATTCCTATGACTATGGAGGATTGGGCAGGCAAGCTGAATGCCTTTTTACAATTCAACGAACGGGAAATTCTCGACAATCCCGGTAAAGTCACCCAGGAAATTGCCAAAGCATTTGCAGAAAGTGAATTCGAAAAGTACCGGATCGTTCAAGATCGGCTGTTTGAATCGGATTTTGACAGGCAAATCAGGCGGTTGCTGGAAGTATAACTATGAAATAAGCTGTTTCACATTTGGAACGCAGTGCGTTCCGAATTGCCTTTGACGCACTCAATACGTCACTATGACCAGAACACCAGATGATGGGGGAAATACATGAACATTCAAACCCTCAAAGGATATGACGACTTTCTGCATGATCTGAAATTTCGTATCCGTACCGCTCAGACACGCGCCGCGCTGGCTGTCAACAGCGAACTGATTCTGTTGTACTGGCAGATTGGCCGCGACATCCTGACCCGCCAGAAAGACGAAGGCTGGGGAGCCAAGGTTATTGAACGGCTGGCAAACGATCTGCGTAAAGAGTTCCCGGATATGAAGGGTTTTTCCCCTAGTACCTTGTAACATTTATTAATTCGGAAAGCTTCCCCCTCCCCTTGCGGGAGGGGGGCAGGGGGTGGGGGAAGCTGCAACGGAGTACTTTCATGGCAACCTCCCCCCCACCCTAACCCTC
>Ga0172367_10000745_pt1 | contig 49763 bp, 51 predicted proteins | sample Lak10m_FD_114542 | JGI IMG/M metagenome (GOLD analysis project Ga0172367, IMG submission 114542) | Freshwater microbial communities from Kabuno Bay, South-Kivu, Congo - kab_022012_10m | ecosystem: Environmental > Aquatic > Freshwater > Lake | place: Democratic Republic of the Congo: South-Kivu...
CGCAGCACCCGTCGAGACACCCGCGTGGATTTCGTAACCGGAAACCGGCGCATCCTCCATCAGCAAACTGCCGTGCACGTTGCGCACCTGTTTTGCGGCGGCCAGCGTGGTCTCCAGTTCCAGTAGTCCAAGCCCTCTACTGCTGCCCGCCGTCCCTTCTGTCCCCAGCGGATCGTGGATGTGTTGCCCCAACATCTGCAAGCCGCCGCAGATGCCGATGAGCTTGCCGCCATAGCGCAAATGCTGATGCAGCGCGTCTTCCCAGCCCGCGCGGCGCAGGCTGTCCAGATCGCCGCGCACGTTTTTGCTGCCGGGCAGGATGATGAGATCGGCGGGCGGCAGCGCCTCGGTAATTGGCGCAAAGTGAAAGTCTAGTTGCGGATGCAAGCGCAGCGGATCGAAATCGGTGTGATTGCTGATATGCGGCAATACCGGCACGACGACGCGCAACACCTTATTGCTTCCTCCCCCGCCGAGGGAGGGCTGGGGTGAGGGAAGCGCATCTTCCGCTTCCAGATGCAGGCCGTGCAGATAAGGCAGCACGCCCAGCACCGGCTTGCCGGTGTGCTGCTCCAGCCAGGCCAGGCCGGGTTGCAACAGATTCAGATCGCCGCGAAAACGGTTGATGACAAAGCCGACGATGCGCGCCTGTTCGCTTTCCGAGAGCAAGGCCAGCGTGCCGACCAGATGCGCGAACACGCCGCCCCGGTCTATGTCGGCAATCAGGATCACCGGGCAATCCACCGCCTCGGCAAAGCCCATGTTGGCGATGTCGCCCGCGCGCAAATTGATTTCGGCGGGACTGCCCGCGCCTTCGACCACGACACATTGGTATTGCGCACACAAGCGTTGATGCGAGGTCAGCACGGCGGCCATCGCCACCTTTTTGTAGTCGTGATAGGCACTGGCTTCCATATTGGAAATGGCGCGACCGTGGATGATGACCTGCGCGCCGGTGTCGCTATTGGGTTTGAGCAACACCGGATTCATGTCGGTGTGCGGGGCGAGTTTGGCAGCCTGCGCCTGCACCGCCTGCGCGCGGCCAATCTCGCCGCCGTCGCTGGTGACCGCGCTGTTAAGCGCCATGTTCTGCGGCTTGAAGGGTGCGACGGCTACGCCCTGCCGCACCAGCCAGCGGCACAGCGCCGCGACCAGCGTACTCTTGCCGGCATCGGAGGTCGTGCCTTGCACCATCAGCGTGCGCGCGGTCATGCGATGGAGCTCGCGAGCATGGCATCCACTCCTTCCCCCTTGCAGAGGGAAGGTTGGGATGGGGGTAGGCCGTGGTTGTACGGCGCTGAAACGCCAACAACACACGCTCGGATGGGGGTAGTCAGACTAAAAGTTTCTACCCCCTCCCTAGCCCTCCCCCTGCAAGGGGGAGGGGATGAGCGGCTAATAAGTTTCGGGTTCATGCCCCCTCCTGTTGTAAGGCTGCTGTCAATCGCCGCCACTCTGCCGCGCTGCCGGGCAGGCCAAAACGCAGGCTAGTCGGCGGCTCAAACAATCGGGTGTAAATGCCCAACTGCGCCAGTCGTTGGTGGATGGCGGCGGCGTGCGGGTGCAGCACCCACTGGAACAGGCCGCAGCCGCCGGAAGGAGCTAGCCCCGTATCGGTCAATAATTTTTTGAGATGCGCGCCCTGTTGTTGCAGCCGCGCGCGCGTCGCGGTGTGCCATGCCGTGTCGGCAAGGGCGGCCTGCGCCACCCGGCGCGATGCGCCGCTGATGCACCACGGCCCTAAACGTTCACGCAAAGCGGCAAGCAGTGCCGGATGGGCGGCGACAAAGCCCACGCGCGCACCGGCTAGGCCGAAAAATTTTCCCAGCGAGCGCAGCACGATCAAGCCCTGCGGCATAGCCTGCTGAATCGCGCTGACTTGCGTGCTGGCTTCAATGAATGCCTCGTCCACCAGCAACCAGCCGCCGCGTGCCGCCAATGCAGCGTGCCAGCGCAGCAACGCTGCCGGTGCGAAGGTCACGCCGCTGGGGTTGCAGGGCTGGAACAAGATCAGCACATCCAGCGCGGGCAAGGCGGCTTCGATGTCATCCGCCGCCAGCAGACTGACTTCATGCCCGGCTTGTCGCCAGGCGTGGGCGTGTTCGGCATATCCGGGATGCAGCACGCCCACGCGGCTATGTGCGCGCAAGGCAGGCAAACCCTGGATGGCGGCCTGCGAACCGGCTACCGCCAGCAGGTCAGCTGTTGCGTAATAAGCCGTGGCAGCGGGCATCAAGCCGTCGTCGTCTTCCGGTAAGCGCGCCCATGCCGCAAGGGGGATGGCGGGCGGCGTGTATGGCTCTGGGTTGATGCCGGTGGACAAATCCAGCCAGTCTGCCAGGGGGATGCCATAGTGTGCTGCGGCCTTGCGCAGTTGTCCGCCATGCTCAAGCACGCCATGCTCCTATCGCCAAAAATATCAGCAGCCACAGCCACACGCCGCGCTGCACCAGTTGCACGGCGCGGGCAAGATCGGCGGCTTGCGGTGCTTCGCCCACCCCCAGGTCGGGGCGAGGTTCGAGCTGGCCGTGATAGCTTGCCGCTCCGCCCAGCCGCAGTTGCAAACTGCCCGCACCCGCCGCCATCACCGGCCCCGCGTTGGGGCTATCCCACTGCGGCGCTTGCTGCCGCCAGCAGCGCCAGGCGCAGCTGGCATTGCCCAGCAAGGCGTAGCTCAATGCGGTAAGTCGTGCGGGGATGAAGTTCAGCGCATCGTCCAAGCGTGCTGCCGCCCAGCCGAAATGCAGAAAGCGCGCCGTGCGATAGCCCCACATCGCATCCAGCGTGTTGGCCAGCCGATACAGCAGCGCACCCGGCGCGCCCAACAGCGCAAACCAGAACAGCGCGCCGAACACTGCGTCGTTGCCGTTTTCCAGCACCGACTCGACCCCGGCGCGCGCCACGTCTTCCGCTTGCATCGCCTGCGTGTCGCGGCTGACGATCTGGGCAACAGCGCGCTGTGCAGCGTTTAGATTATGGTCTTGTAACGCAGTCTGGATGCGGCTTGCGTGTTCGTGCAGGCTTTGCAGCCCCAGTGCGAAATACAGCGCCAACACCCCTGCGACAAATTGCAGCGCGGGTTGCTGCGACAAAAAAATAACCAGCGCCAGAAACGGCACAATCGCCAGAGTCCAGGCCAGCGCACCCAGCGTGCGCGAATTTCGGGTATTCAGTCGGCACTCCAAAAAATTGGCATAACGGCCAAAGCCGACCAGCGGATGAAAGCTGCGCACCTCGCCCAGCAAGCGATCGAGCAACACTGCCGCCAGCATGATGAGCGCGGTGTTCATGGCAAAAATATCGCCGCGATTGCAGCCGGGTTGGACGGAAAATAAAAGTGGATGTAACTCGCCGTCAGGCCTTGTTGCTGGTACACCGCCTCTTGCAGGGCGTTGCCGTTCGGGCAGATACCGCGCGCGATAGGCTCAAGTACGGTGTCCAGTTTTGAGTAATGGAAGCTGTGGCCGCGCAACTCGCCTTGCGGCAAGGCGACGCTTTGCATGGCCAGCGCGGTGAGCGATTTTTGCATCTGCGCGCGCCCATTCAAGAGGCCGACCATCTGTCCCGTCGCACCGTCCTTGTCGGCGAGACTTTCCAGCAGGTACAACATGCCGCCACATTCGGCCAGCATCGGCTTGCCCGCCGCATGGTGCGCGCGCAGCGCGTCAGCCAGCGCGGTGTTGGCTTGTAAGGCGGATAAATACAGTTCGGGATAACCGCCAGGCAGATACACGCTGTCCGCCCCGACGGGCAAGGCGCGATCATTCAGGGGCGAGAAGAAAGCCAGCGTTGCGCCCAGCGCTTGCAGGCAATCGAGATTGGCCTGATACAAAAATGCAAAGGCGGCATCGCGCGCCACCGCGATGCGCACGCCCGCCAGCAAGGGCGGCGTGGCTGGGCGCGGTGCGGGTGCGCTAAAGGACACGGCGGGGAATTCGCGCACCCGCCATTGCAGGGCGCGCGCGGCGGCATCCAGCCGCGCGTCTAAATCTTCGATTTCACAGGCTTGCAGCAAACCCAGGTGGCGCGAGGGCAGACCATAGTCGGGATGGGCAGGCAAGGTGGCGTACAGGGGCGTGGCGCAATTTTGTGGCAGTAGCATGGCGGCGTGGCGCGGGCTGTTGACGCGATTGGCGATCACGCCCGCGAAGGGCAGGGCGCTGCGATAGGTTTGCAAGCCATGCGCGACGGCGGCGAAAGTCTGCGCCATCGCCGAACCGTCTATCACCGCCAGCACTGGGATGCCGAAGGCTGCGCTCAAATCGGCGCTGGAAGGATCGCCGTCAAACAGCCCCATCACGCCCTCGACCAGAATCACATCGGCCTCACAAGCTGCGCGATACAACAACTCGCGGCAATCTTCGATGCCGCCCAGCCACAGATCAAGTTGATAAACCGGATGACGTGAAGCGCGCTGCAACACCATGGGATCAATGAAATCCGCCCCGGTCTTGAACACGCGCACACGCAGCCCCTGCTGCACAAAATGCCGCGCCAGCGCGGCGGTGACGGTGGTCTTGCCCTGATTGGAGGAAGGGGCGCTGATTAGCAGCGCGGTACAGGCAGGCATGGCTAGAGATCTATGCCAGGTTGCGCACGCACTCCGGCGCGGAAGGCGTGTTTGACATCGGCAATTTCGCTGACGGTGTCGGCAATGTCGCGCAGGCAATCTGCTGCTGCGCGTCCGGTGATGACTACGTGTTGCATGGGCGGGCGATTTTTAAGGTCGGCGCACACTTGTGCCGCATCAAGGTAACCGTAGTTGATGAGATAGGTGAGTTCATCCAGCACTACCAGATGCAGGCTCGCATCGCGCAAAAAGCCTTGCGCCACCTGCCAGCTGCGTCGTGCGGTGGCAATGTCGGCCTCGCGGTTTTGCGTATCCCAGGTGAAGCCGTCGCCCAGCACCTGCCACTGCACGCCGGATTGGTCGCCCAGAAATTTTTCCTCGCCGGTGTCGCGGCGACTCTTGAGAAATTGCGCCACGCCAACCTGGTAACCATAGCCCAGCGAGCGCGCCACCATGCCGAAGGCGGAACTCGATTTGCCCTTGCCGTTGCCGGTTAGTACCAGCAGCAGTCCCTTGTCCTGCTCGGCGCGCGCGATGGACGCATCAATCACGGCTTTTTTGCGCGCCATGCGTTTTTGGTGTTGCTCGCTGTTGTCTGGCATGACTTACTTGACTAGATTGTGCCCGACGGAATGCGCGCGCAGGGTGAGTGCGGAGTAAAGCAGTGCGGCAGGTACGAGGTAGATTAAGGCACTGGTCAAATAGGGCAGATAGTATTGGGTTACACGGGCGGCATACTCGCTCATATTCATATCAGGGAAGCGTCCCGAGAAAGCATAAAAAGCACCATTGGAAATAACAAATGCGATGCTCACGGCGGCGCAGGAGAGCGCGCCGAACAGCCCTAAGCTGCGCAAAGTGTGATGGTGTACGCGTGCATACAGGCGACCCGCAAACCACAGTGTCGCGTAAGTTGGAATCAGTGCCCAATAAGCTGGCGTGACACAAAAATCGCTTACGCCAAACTGGGTGATGGCGAGGTAATCAATCAGCACGGCCTGTGCAAACAGCACAGCAAAAAACCACGGACTGGCGATGAAAAAACCTGCCAGTATAAAAATCGCCAGTGATGCGTCGGGCAAGTGCAGCGCAGTGCCAAAGTGATGCATGCGTGTGGCCGCCATTAACGCGATCAGGCCTAGCGCAAACAGTACTGGACGTTGGAATAGTAATTTCATGGGAATCTCCTAAATGGCGGGATGAAGACGGCTACGTCCCCACCCCTAAAACAGATTATTTCTTGGCTTGGTAATTCAGCGTCAAGTATAACCCGCGTCGCGCCTGATTAAAGAATTGCGCGGTCTCGTATTGCTTGTCGAGCAGGTTGTCCACACGACCTTGCACCAGCCATTCGGGGGCAATGCGATATTCGGCACGCACATCCAGCAAGCCGTAACCGCCCAGTTTTTTACCACCGGTATTGGCCAAATCATCGTAACGGCGACCCTCGGCATAAACCGAACTAGCGATACGGTATGCACCGAATTGGTGTGCCAGTTCTACGCGCATCGCTTGGGTGGCGCGGCGATTGAGCAACTTGCCAGCATTTGCACCGGAAGTTTGGCGTGGGTCTTGCGAGGTCAGCGTGGTGTTGATGTCCCAGTCGGATACGCGCGCCTGCACTTGCGCCTCAACGCCGCGCAGACGAGCGGTATTGATGTTGACAGGGTTGAAGGCGGCATCGAAGCCGATCAAATCGCTGACGTGGGTCTCGTAGGCATTCAGCGACCATTTGCCAAAATGGGCTTGTTGGGCAACGCCTAGTTCGGCACTGCGCGACAATTCGGGACGCAGCGTGGCAGAGCCAAAGCCGGGGTAATACAGCTGATTGAAAGTGGGGGCTTTGAACGCCGTGCCATATGCTGCGGTCAGGCGCGTAGCTTCGCTGAGTGCGTAGCCATAACCCAGGGCACTGGTGCTGTGGCCACCGAATTGCTGGTTGCTGTCACGGCGCGTGCTGGCTTGCAGACTATGGGCATCGAAAACTGCTTGGTACTGGGCGAACACGGCATTGTTGCTGCGGGCAGTTTGGGCATACGCAGTCGTGCTGTTGACGTAGTCTTTTTGCTGGTCAAAGCCGGCAGTTAACACTTGATTCTCGCGTAGCTCAAAATCATTTTGTAAGGTCAGATTTTCGCGCTGAGTGTTGAAGCGGCTGACGAATTGACCATTAAAAAAAGCGTTGGAATTATCTTGACTGGTACCGGCGCGTAACGTGACGTTCCAAGCTTGCATGGGAGAAAATTTCAGCGCGCCGCCCAGCACTTGCTGCATGCCTTCGGCCTGATTGCCGCTAAAAGCACTGCCGTCATACTGATTTTTGCTATTGGCTTGCAGTGCATTTAATTCGGCGCTGATGCCGCTGTCGGAGCGGTAGCCTGCGCTCATGCCCAAGGAGGTGTTGTAGTACCCGTCCTTGTCTGGCTGATTTACAAAACAGCCCGCCACTAGGCTGCCTCGGCACGCATTAAACCCCTTGGTATTTTGCTGATTAAACTTGGCATTGAACCAGCTTTGTGTGTCACCGCCGGACAAACCTAGCATGGTGTTATAAGTGCCATAACTGCCGGTGGTGAAACTCGCGGATGGCGCGAGTGCGCCGTTGCTCCCTTTACGGGTAAAAATTTGAATCACGCCGCCGATGGCCTCCGAGCCATACAAGCTGGCACGCGGGCCGCGCACAATTTCGATGCGCTCGATCTGCGCGACAGGAATGTCCTGGAAGGAGACCGTACCCAAGGTAGCAGAACCGATTTTGATGCCATCCACCAACACCAGAACATGGTCGGCATTGCTGCCGCGCAAAAATACCGAAGTGGCTTTGCCTGCGCCGCCGTTGTTGCTTAAGGTTAAACCGGCCACACCACGCAACACTTCGGGCAATGATTGCGCTTGCAGATGATTCATGTCTTCACGGGTAATCACGGTAACCGAGGCTAGCGAGGCATCAGCGGATTGTGCGGTACGCGTCGCGGTGACGATGACTTCGTCCAGCGTGTCGGTTGCGGCGTGAGCCAAAGGGGTGGCCGCACACAAGATGGCGACCAATAGTTTGCTTTGCTTCATGTTGTTTTCCTGAAAAAATTCCTAGCGTCCCCGCTGGGAAAATTAAAAAATCAGGAAATGATTCAGAGTGGCAGGCACAGACAGAAACACCAGACGAATGTGCAGGCGCGCAGCAACTGTCCATGCGCCTCCCGCAGCATTTCCCGAACTCTGCCCAAGGCCGGTATCCGGGCTCGCAAGTTTTGCCGCATCGCCTTCCCATGCTTGCGCACAGTGGCTTAATTGATGCAGCCGCACTTGCTTACCGTTGCGGGGGCAGCGCAGGTTTTTCACCTGCTTCCCGTTTAACTGCGCGACTTGCATCGCGTAGCACCTTGAAGCGGCGCGCACCTTAACACAAGCGCGGGCGCACACCAAATCACAAGCGTAATAATTTGCTTGTACAATGTGAGCTTACCATTTGACTTATCAGCACTTTTCAAACTATAGTCCACGCATGGAAAACCAATTGCACGCGCTTGAAATCAAACTTGACCAGTTGATCGCAATCAGCGGTGGTCTGCGTGCGGAAAATCTAAAGTTGCGCCAAGAGTTGGCTCAAGCACAAAGCAGCAACCGTCAATTGGGTGACAAAATGGATGCTGCAAAAGAACGTTTGGAGAAGCTGTTGCTTAACTTACCGGATCAAGCTGCATGAGCGAGGCAATCAAGACTTTAGATATCAAGCTGCTAGATCGTGAGCTGCGCGTGGCTTGTCCCGAAGATGAGCGCGGTGAATTGTTGGATGCCGTGGCGTATCTCGACAAAAAAATGCGCGATATTCGTGATGCGGGAAAAGTTGCCAGCGTGGAGCGTATTGCGCTGATGGCCGCACTGAATATCACCCACGAATTACTCAAGACTAAAGTCGGTCGCGGCTTGGACCTCGCTGACTTTACGCGTAGAATGGACACCATGCAGGCAGCAATCGATGCCGCGATAGCCGAGCAAGATACGCTGTTCTAGAGTTGTCCCCTGCGGTGTTCGACAGATCCATAATTCTTTGAACCAATAAGCTCTGCTTAAGGTTGTGACCTTTAAATCGCTGTTGTGAATGTCCCTTGCGGATATACCTGATGCGACCTGGAAGCAGCCCTCTTGAACCTAGGTTCAAGATATTGGGTCACCGGCACAGGTGGGGGACTTTTACTTTCAGTGCGACCTTTCTAGGTCGCACTTTTTCTTTGTGGGTATGACTGATGCGTTATTGGCTGATGAAATCTGAACCGGGCGATGTCAGTATCGACGACCTAGCCAACTTTCCCGCACAAACCGTTGCTTGGTATGGTGTGCGCAACTATCAAGCACGCAACTTTATGCGTGACCAGATGAAAGTGGGCGACGGCGTGCTGTTCTACCACTCCAACTGCAAAGTGCCGGGGATTGCGGGGATAGCCAAAGTCAGCAGCATCGCTTACCCCGATGCGACGCAGTTCGACAAGAAGAGCAAATACTTCGACGACAAGGCCACGCAGGAAACGCCGCGTTGGTTCAATGTGGATGTGCAGCTGGTGCAAAAAATCGCCCTCATTTCTTTGGAGACGCTGCGCGCCCATCCGGCATTGGCGAATATGCGCACACTGCAAAAAGGCAATCGCTTATCTATCACCCCGGTCGATCCGGCGGAGTGGAAATTCATCCTGAATAATTTGGTGCGCGACTAAGGTGGAGTGGCTCGTCGCCTATCTGTTATTGGGCGCGCTCGCCGGATTTCTGGGCGGGCTGTTCGGCATAGGCGGCGGCACGATACTGGTGCCGTTGTTGCTATGGCTGTTCGAAGCGCAAGGATTTGCCGCTGAACATACGATGCATCTGGCCTTGGGCACCAGCATGGCGGTTATTTTGTTCACCGCGATGGCCAGCATGCGTAAGCACCATCAGCATGGCGGCGTGGACTGGCGCGTGGTGCGCCGCATCACGCCGGGCATCCTGTTCGGTACGGCCTTGGGAGCGGCATGTGCAGCCTATATTCCCGCGCATGGCTTGAGTTTGTTGTTCGCGCTGTTCGTTTATTTTGCCGCACTACAGATATTGTTAGACCTGCGTCCGCATGCTGCACGACATCTACCCGCATGGGCAGGAATGAGTGCCATGGGGGTGCTCACCGGTTGGCTGAGTAGTCTGGTGTCGATTGGTGGTGGCACGATCGTCATCCCGTTTTTGGTGTGGTGCAACGTGCCGTTGCGGCGTGCGATAGGTACGGCATCGGCTATCGGTTTCTCGGTTGCAGTTGGCGGCTCGGTCGGTTATGTGCTGATCGGTTGGCAGAGCGCCGGCTTACCGTCGCCGCACCTAGGCTATGTTTATCTGCCCGCCCTGTTGTGGGTGGCTGCGGCCAGCATGAGTAGCGCATCATGGGGAGCGAGAGTCGCGCATCAGATCGACATACGCTTGTTGCGTAAAGCGTTTGCTTTGCTGTTGCTGGGGCTGGCGACCAAGATGCTGCTCAAATCCATGCTGTGAAACTCGCATTGCGTTGCCTCTAAATGCGGGCTTATCACGATTCTCTGTTGCGTTTGACAAGGTCGAAATTCACCCTGTATAAGTGCAACTGCGTTCTGGATTCAATAGGAATAGCGAGAGCATTTTTACTTAAACTTGTCAGGGAGCGAACATGAAGAAAATCATCACAGTTTTGGCTTTGTCTGTAGCGTTGCCAGGTGCTGCTTACGCAGCGCAGGATAACGTTGGCGGTTGCGGTTTGGGTTCTATGGTATTCAAGGGACAGTCCGGTATCGCGCCGCAGGTATTGGCGGTGACCACCAATGGCACATCCGGTAACCAGACTTTCGGTATTTCCACTGGTACTTTGGGTTGTACTCAGGACGGTGCAGTGCATTCCAACATGAAGACCGCCTTGTTCATCGAAAGCAACAAGAAACAATTGGCCCGTGACATGTCGGTAGGCAGCGGTGAGACGCTGGCTTCCTTGTCGCACTTGATTGGTATCGAGGCGCAAGATCAGGCGGCATTCAATCGCGTGGCCAAAGACAATATGGCGCGTATCTTTACCACCGACACGGTTGCGACCGAGCAAGTTGTTGCATCGCTGCGTGAGGTGTTGGCGACAGACGCGCAACTTTCTCGCTATCAGACTGCGCTGTAATCATCAGTCGGCTTGAATAGAACCCAGTAGCTAGTCTGCTGGGTTTTTTTATTGACGCTCACCATGACTTTTTCAGTTCGCCAACTCATTTTCATCCTGTCGCTATTGCTGCCTCATTGGGCGCTTGCGGCAGTTGATAGCGCCTATCTATCTGAACTACAGGCAAGGGCAAAACAGTTACATCTGGCGGAGCGCCCCGAGTGGCGCAAGCTGTTGCATTACCAGCCGCGCATGATTGTGTCCGGCTATCGCGGGCAGGTGGATAGTCCTGCGTTCTATCTCGCGGCCAATGGCAAGACTGAGCCGCAGGCGGAGTTGGATGCCACACTCGCCAGCTTTTTTTCCGACACGCTGGAAACCGACACGGTGCAGAACCCGCAATGCGCCTTCATCGCACGCTACCAATGGTTGCACGCGCAGTTGCATTTTGACGCGGCGCGCCTCACGCCGCGTATCTGCAAGCGTTATCAGCAATGGCATGCGGCCTTGAATCCCGAGCACTTCACGCTGATCTTCGCTTCCGCTTATCTGAACAGCCCGTCGTCCATGTACGGCCACACCTTTTTGCGGGTGGATGCGCGAGACCAGAATGAGCAGACGCGCTTATTGGCATACGCGGTTAATTTCGCCGCCAACACCAACGAGACCAATGGGTTGGCCTTCGCCGTGAATGGCTTGTTCGGCGGTTATGCGGGGGCATTCTCGATGTTGCCGTATTACACCAAAGTACGTGAATACAGTGATTTCGAAAGTCGTGACTTGTGGGAGTATCGCTTGAATCTGAGCAGCGAGGAGATTGAGCGCGTCTTGCAGCACGCATGGGAGCTGGGGCCGAACTACTTCGATTATTATTTTTTCGATGAGAACTGTTCCTATCATTTGCTGGGCTTGTTGCAAGTGGCGCGTCCCGAATTCGATTTCACCACACGTTTCCGTTGGGGGGTCATTCCCGCCGATACCGTGCGGGCTATCACGAGCTATCCGGGCTTGGTGCATGAAGTCGTCTATCGCCCGGCGACCGCCACCATTTTGCGTTACCGCTTGGCGCAGATGGATGATGCGGATAAAGCCAGTGTGAGCGCACTCAGTTCTGGACGCATCAGTGCGGATGCGCCAGCGTTGCAGGCGTTACCTTTGGCGCGTTACGCGGCGGTGCTGGAAGCCGGCTTGGACTATGCAGATCATCGCGAGGCGGCAGGTAAGCACGATGTCGCAGACGCTGCAAAGCTGCTCAGGGAGATACGTACCGCACGTAGTCATCTCGACATTATCTCTGCGCCTGTCGTGCCGCCCGAACCTGAGGTGAAGCCCGATCAGGGCCATGCTTCGTCGCGCTATATCCTCGCTGCCGGGCGGCGTGCGACGCAGAATTTTCAAGAGTTGCAAGTGCGCGCCACCTACCATGATTTGCTGGATGCGGAGGCCGGATACATACGCGGCGCGCAGATTGATTTCTTCAATACGACCCTGCGTCACTATGAGGGTGCCGCTACCCGGCTGGAGCGCTTCACGCCGGTGGATATATTGTCCTTGTCGCCGCGTGATGACTTTTTTCAGCCTTGGTCATGGAAGGTGGCGGGTGGTTGGGAGCGGGTCAGCGTTGCGCATGGCAACGAGCCGCTGGTCGGCGTGCTGGAAGGCGGGATGGGCGGCGCATGGTCCGGCGCTCACGCACTCAGTTATCTGTTACTCGATGCCAGTACGCGCGTGAATTCTGCTTTAGTCCGAGGCTATGCCTACGGGATGGGCGGCAGTGCTGGCAGTTATCTCGATGCCACGCCTGCCTGGCGTATTCATCCTTATGGACGTGCGATACGTTATTTCGCCGGACAGCAGGACAGCCTGCTCACGCTGGGGGTGCAGCAGCGCGTGGTGCTGGCCAAGGATATGGCGGTGCGTGCGGATGTGGCTAGAGAACGTCAGCTGCGCGTGTGGCGCGATACCATCAGCGCTTCCTTAATGGTTTATTTCTAAGATGCGCACATTGCATAGCGTGCTGCTAATGGTCTGCGTCCTTGTCTTGAGTGGCTGCACGCAAGTGTTCTTCCAGCCACACCCGCGCTTGATAGAAACACCCGAGCGTTACGGCATCGCATACCAGAACGAGTACTTCCCAGCGCAGGACGGCACGATGCTCAACGCATGGTTTATGCCCGCACAAGGTGCAGCCCAAGGCACGATTCTTTTCTTGCATGGCAATGCCGAGAACATCAGCACACATTTTCGCAGCGTCATGTGGTTGCCATCCCAAGGTTATAACGTACTCGCCTTGGATTACCGTGGTTACGGCGCATCAGATGGGCTGCCTACTTTGGCGGGTGCGCAGCAGGACATTGATGCGGCATTGCTGCACTTGCTGGCGCATGAGCAGGTGAACCCGCAACGCATCGTGCTGTTCGGGCAGAGTCTGGGCGGCGCGCTCACCCTGTTCTACGCCGCACACAGCGCGCATCGCAACAACATTCGCGCGGTCATCACCGACAGCGCGTTCTCCGACTACCGTACCGTGGCACGCGATAGTCTGGCGAAATTCTCTCTGACCTGGCCGCTGCAATGGCTGCCTTGGTTGCTGGTCGATGACGACTATGCACCTCAGGAAGCGGTGGGAATGATTAGCCCAATACCCTTGCTGCTTATCCAGGGCGAGCAGGATGACGTGGTCGCCCCCTACCATGCGCAACGCCTGTACGCACAAGCGGGCGAACCTAAAGAGTTGTTGCTAGTGCCGGGTGCGGGACACATACAAGCACTGGCGAGTCCCGCTGTGCAAGCGCGTATGTTGGCATTTATGGAGAACGCGTTGCGTTAATGGTCTTCCCACCATTTTTGAGCCTTGCTTCTGTCAAAGCTGGCGAGTATGGATTTCTGGATATTCACGCCGCGCAGTGCTGGAAATTTTTCCTTGAATGTGGCTTCGTCAGCTGCTTGCTGGTCGGTGATCGTGATGTCGAAAGTCCCACCTGAAAATCCTGTTGCCGCTTGGTCTAGCATGGGAAAAGAAGCACCGGCTTTAAACTCGTTACCGGTTCTTGCGCGCACCGTTGCGGCAACATGACCCAGATAAAACACGCCACTTCCAGAGGCTTTCATATCAATATGCAAAGGTACAAAACAGTCACCATGGATCATTACAGTGCCACTGCCAGCAGAAATTCCGCGTAGCACATAGTCGCCATTTTCCAGCTCCATGCGCAGCAGATAGCTATTGCCTAGTTCCGCAGTGTCATCTTCTATTTTTGCCTTGTCGTCTATATCGAAGCTAATAATGTCCTTGCTGTCTTTAACTTCGGGTTTGTCGAAGCGTACCAAATAGGCTTTGGGCTGATAGAACTTTACGTAACTATTTTTCAAGGTCACGGTCATCAAAAAAACCGGCTTGCCAGTTTGGCTAACGACTTCGGAATCTTTTTGAAATGCCATTTGTTTGGTGTTCGCACAGCCAGTCAAAAAAATGCTAGCGAACACTAGTGATGCGATAAACATGCGATGCAACATAAACCCTCCCAAAATATATTCAGTATCTAACGAATAGAAAAGCCCGGGCAGAACCCGGGCTTCACACTGCAAATTTCAACCGGAAAGATCCGGCGGGAAATTAGAAGTTCATCACGCCTGCAATACCGAATGCAGAAGCGGCTGCTTGTGCGGCACCGGTCCCACCCTTGGTGGTGAAGTCGCCGAAGCTTTCATATTGCGCGCGAACCGCGAATTGCTGGTTGATGTTGTATTGACCGCCTACGGCAAAATACAGCGAGTTCTTGCTGTCGCTGCCTGTGCTACCAGCAAAATTGCCACTGTAATTCAGCTTGTTCATGGCCATACCCAGTTTGCCTATGGCGGAGAATTGAGCATTGAGGGGATAGCTACCTACCGCAGCAACGGTGAATGAGGAAACCTTAATTGTTTGCGACAGCGCACCTTGTACCGAGGTCGAATCGCCAAACATGTGGTAGCCCACTTCAGCCGCTACGTTAGGGGTGAATTGGTAGCCTACGCCCAAACCGAATTTACCTGGATTGGGGAATGGACTCACGTTGGTGTAGGAAGCCGAGCTCAAATCAGCGGTGGCATAAATATCGTTACCCGCAAATGCAGGAGTAGTCAGGGCGGCAGACAGGGCGGCGATGGCGATAATTTTTTTCATTTATTTGTATCCTCGGAGTTCAAAAGTAAGCCTGCAAAATGCTTGCAGACGGGGCGCACTTTAGTCGTTAGGGGGGGGGGGGCTGTCAAGCAAATAATAGGGCTTTGAAGGCCTAGATATTTGGTGTGCTTGACAGGCTGAAAATGAGGTGTGTCGGTTCACTTAAACAAGTCACACCATTACACGCGGAAGCGCGGGGAGCGCGGGGAGCGCGGAGAAAACCAATACCTCTGTGCTGCTGCATTTCCCCGCGCCCTCCGCGCCTCCGCGTGAGAGCTTTTTTAAGCAGTGAGCGGTGATGCGCGGTTCATGCGCCCAGATATGCGCGCTGCACTGCATCACTAGCCAGCAATGCTTGCGAGCTACCCGTCAAGGTGATTGTGCCGCTTTCCATCACATAACCGCGACTCGCCACTTGCAGCGCGAGTCTGGCGTTCTGTTCCACTAGCAGGATGCTCATGCCTTGCGCGGAGATTTCGCTGATGGTCTGGAAGATTTTTTTCACCATCAGCGGTGCGAGTCCCATGCTGGGTTCGTCCAGCATCAACAGTTTGGGGCGGCTCATTAGCGCGCGGGCCATCGCCACCATCTGCTGTTCGCCGCCGGACAGCGTACCGGCGAGCTGCTCTTTGCGTTCGTAGAGGCGCGGGAACAGTTCGTACATGCGTTGTAAATCGTTCGTGATTTCAGTCTGGTCGCGGCGGCTGTATGCGCCCATCAATAAATTTTCGGCGATGCTCAGACGCGCGAAGATGCCACGCCCTTCCGGTACTAAAGCGATGCCTAGCGCTACGCGTTGATGTGCCGCAAGCTCGCTGAGATTTTTGCCTGCGTATGCAACTTTGCCGCTGCTGGCTTTGAGTAAGCCGGCCAAGGTCTTGAGTGTGGTGGTCTTGCCCGCGCCGTTGCTGCCGATCAGCGCGACTAGTTCGCCGGGTGCAATGTCCAGTGTGATGCCTTTGACGGCACGGATGCCGCCATAAGCGACGTGCAGGTTTTCGATTTGCAGAATTTTATGCGTCATCGCCAGACCCCAAATAAGCCGCGATCACAGCGGGATGGTTGCGTACATTTTCCGGCACGTCTTCGGCGATCTTCTTGCCGTAGTCCAACACTGCGACACGGTCGCACAAGCCCATGATGAGTTTCACGTCGTGCTCGATGAGCAGCACGGTGATGCCGCTGTCGCGTATGGTTTGCAGCAGCGTCTTGAGGCTTTCGGTCTCGGTGGCGTTCATGCCAGCGGCGGGTTCGTCCAGTGCCAGCAACAGCGGCTCGGTTGCTAATGCGCGCGCGATTTCTAAGCGGCGTTGCTCGCCGTAGGACAGGTGCTTGGCTAGGGTGTGCGAGGCTTTGCTGATGCCCACATAGCGCAACAATGCTTCGGCGCGTTGCGCGATGGCCTGTTCCTCAGCGCGCGTTTTTTTGTTGCGCAACAGTGCGCCGAACACACCGGCTTGGCTGCGCACATGCCGACCTATCATCACGTTCTCGCGCGCGCTGAGATTGGCGAACAGGCGGATGTTCTGGAAGGTGCGTGCGATACCGGCTTGCGCCAGCACATGCGGCTGGCAGGATTGATAGCGCTGTCCGTTGAACTCGAACTGGCCGCTACTGGCTTGATACAAGCCGGTGATGACATTGAACAGCGTGGTCTTGCCCGCGCCGTTCGGGCCGATCAGGCCGTAAATCTCGCCACGCTTGATGTGCAAGTTCACATCGGACAGCGCGCTGAGCCCACCGAATTGCTTGCTGATGCCGGAGAGTTGCAAAAGTGGCGTTGGTGCGCTCGCGCCAATCCGTTCGCCCTGAGCTTGTAGAAGGGTCATACCGTCTCCGCCGCTTCATCGGATTGCAGTTCGCGCTTGCGTAAGCGTGACGGCCAGAGTCCGGCCGGGCGATACAGCATCACCGCGATGAGTGCGCAACCGAATAGCAGCATGCGCAGGCTTTCGGGATCGATGAGTGTTTTGCCGAACAGGCTTTGTTGGATAGGCACGACGCTGTGGCGCAATATCTCCGGCAACAGTGCCAATAAAATTCCGCCCAAAATCACCCCCGCGATGTGGCCCATGCCGCCCAGCACCACCATGCACAAGATCATGATTGATTCCATCAGGCTGAAACTTTCTGGGCTGACGAAGCCTTGAAATCCGGCAAACAGCGCACCCGACATCCCGCCGAACATCGCGCCCATCGCGAACGCCAAGAGCTTGAGATTGCGCGTATTGATGCCCATCGCGGTAGCGGCGATTTCATCCTCGCGTATCGCCATCCAAGCGCGTCCGATGCGCGATTTTTCGAGACGTTGCGAGACCATCACCACGACCGCGCTGCACGCCAGAAACAGATAAAAATACAAGTGCACCGAGGGCAGCGTGATGCCCGCAAAACTTTGCGTGCTGTTCAACGACACACCGGCGACGCTGATCGGGTCGATGCGGCTGATGCCCTGCGGGCCGTTGGTCAGGTTGACGGGGGCGTTGAGGTTGTTCATGAAGATGCGGATGATCTCGCCGAAACCCAGCGTGACGATGGCCAGATAGTCGCCGCGCAGGCGCAGTGTGGGCGCACCCAGCAGCACACCGAAGCCCCCAGCCAGCAATGCTGCTAGCGGGAGCACGATGAAGAAGGGTAGATGGATACCTTCGGGAAATAGCGACGGGAATGCCGCTGTCAGATGTGGCGAGCCGGTCAGCGCGTAGCAATAGGCCCCCACCGCGAAGAATGCGATGTAGCCCAAGTCGAGCAGGCCTGCGTAGCCGACCACGATGTTCAAACCGAGGGCGAGCATGATGTAGAGCATGGCGAAATCGACGATGCGCACCCAGCCGCGACCCAGCAGTGCGTCGGTGACGAAGGGCAGCAGCACCAGTGCCGCGAGCAGCAGCCAGAACCGTAATGACGAGTTGCGTTTAGTGAAGAAATTCATCGTGTGAAATTCTCGCAGTAGCGTAGCGAGCAGCCAGAAGCGCAAGGAGCCGCGCAGTAGCTTATGCGAGAATTTTTAAGCGCGCTCCGCAATGCGTTCTCCCAATAAGCCGGATGGTCTGAATACCAGCACTGCAATCAATACAAAGAAGGCGAACACGTCCTGATAGTTGCTGCCCAAGAATCCGCCGGTGAGGTCGCCAATATAGCCTGCGCCCAAACTTTCGATCAGGCCGAGCAGCAATCCGCCCAGCATCGCGCCGCGCAGATTGCCTATGCCGCCCAACACCGCAGCGGTAAAGGCTTTCAGGCCGAGCAAGAAGCCCATGTAGTAGTGCGCCAATCCATAGTTGGCACTGACCATCAGACCGGCGATGGCGGCGAGCGCGGAGCCGAGCATAAAGGTGAGCGAGATGACGCGGTTGATGTCCACGCCCATCAGTTGCGCGGCATGCTGATTCTCCGCGACGGCGCGCATGGAGCGTCCGAGGCGGGTGTGATGTACGATCCACATCAGTCCGGCCATGATAAAGATTGCCAATACGATAATCGCGATCTGCACGTCGCTGATGATCGCGCCGGCGAAGGTATGCGTGGTGTTATTGAATAGCACCGGGAAAGGGTGATAAGCGCGCCCCCAGATCATCATGGCCAAGTTCTGCAACAGGATGGAAATGCCGATGGCGGTGATGAGCGGGGCGAGGCGCGGTGCGTGACGCAGCGGGCGATAGGCGATGCGCTCTATGCTGTAGCCCAGCGCCATGCAACCGGCGATGGCGAGCATCACGCTGAGTGGCAATGCCAGCAGCGGCGCAACGTCCCAGCCCAGCAGTACGCTCAGCGCGGAGAGGCTCAGCATCGCACCGACCATCACCACTTCGCCGTGCGCGAAGTTAATCAGACCGAGTATGCCGTACACCATGGTGTAGCCCAGCGCGACTAAGGCATAGACGCTGCCTTGCACCAAGCCATTGACGATCTGTTGCAGAAAAATATTCATGGGTAGAAAAATAAAACGACACGGATGCCGTGTCGTTGCTGATTTTACAGCATCAACGCATCACTGTGCCGCAGCCAGTGTTGCCAATGCTTGCCACTTGCCCTGTTGTACTTGGTAGATCGTGATCGCGCCACCTTGCAGGTCACCCTTGGCATCGAACTGTATTTTGGCGGTCACACCGTCCAGACTGATTTTGGCTAGTTCTGGCAAGTATTTTACAGGCTCGACCGAGTCGGCTTTTTGCATCGCGGCGATCATCACGTTAACCGCGTCATAGCAATACGGCGCGTACAGTTGGATGGGCTGGTACTTGGCGACGAAGCGCGTCTCAAACTCTTTGCCGCCGGGCATCTTGCTTAACGGCACACCGGGCAGCGTGGCATAACTACCTTCTGCGGCATCGCCCGCCAGCTTGATGTATTCGGGGGTGTAGCCGCCGTCGCCCATCATAAATTTCACATTGAGCGCGAGCGCTTTGATTTGTTTGCTCATCGGGCCGGCCTGCGGATCCATGCCACCGTAGAACAATAGGTCGGCCTGTTTACCTTTGACGGCAGTGAGTACGGCAGTGAAGTCCACGGCCTTGTCGTTGGTGTACTCATGCGCCACGATCTTTGCGCCCGCAGCTTCAGCGGCTTTGATAAATTCATCGGCCAGACCTTGTCCGTATGCGGTGCGGTCATCGATCACGGCGATCTTCAGCGCGCCCAAGTTTTTGGCGGCGTACTCACCCAGCACATGCCCCTGTTGTGCGTCGTTAGCCATCACGCGGAATGCAGTTTTGTATCCTTGCGCGGTGTAGTTCACAGCGGTGGCTGACGGTGAGATTTGAGCGATGCCGTTGTCGCTGTAAATCTTCGCCGCTGGGATGGTGGTGCCAGAATTGAGATGGCCAATCACTCCTTTGACGTTATCGTCGACCAGCTTCTGCGCCACGATGGTCGCGGTCTTGGGATCGGCTTGGTCGTCTTCGCTGATAAGCTCGAAGTGAACTTTACGTCCGCCGATCACAATGCCTTTGGCATTCGCATCATCGATGGCCATGCGTGTGCCGCTCTCGTTGTCTTTGCCGATGTGCGCCTGATTGCCGGTGAGCGGTGCGGCCGAACCGATGCGCACCACCAGATCGCCCGATGCGTTGACATCGTTGTTGCCGGCTTTGTTGCAAGCGGATAAGGCGATGCTGACAGAGAGAAGTAATAGGGCGGGAAGCGTGCGGGATGACATGGCTGATCCTTATAAAAATGCGCGCGGATTATGCGGAGCGGCTGTATGGCTTGTCAATTTCTTGGACATAGAAAAGCCGACTTGCGTCGGCCTTGCTATGCACTACAACTGGTTTAGGGAATTAAAGGGCCAAGATGAATTTAACCAGCTCTTTCATGTCCGCTTGCTTAGTGCCAGCTGGATCGTTGCCGGGCATCGGCATAGAACCCCAAACACCGGAACCACCTTTGGATACTTTGGTGATTAATTTGGCTTCTGCGCTAGCATCACCTTTGTATTTATCGGCAACTGCTTTCCATGCTGGACCTACGACTTTTTTATCGATTGCATGGCAAGCTGTGCAATTGTTCTTTTTTGCCACGGCAGGCATCTCTGTCGCCATTGTGTTACCTGCAACCAGCAGACCTGCTGCAACCATCATACTTGCGATAATAGATTTCATATTTTCCCCACGGGTGATTGAATTGAAAGAAGACCGTCAGTTTGCTGTAAGCCTCCGGCGGCGATTGTAATCAAGCTCTATGAATGATGGCAATCGAATTTATCCTGCTGCTGCTTCGGCGGCGTTCCGGTATAGAGCAAAATTTTTTGTCAGTCGCTAGCTGGTCGCTCAATCGGCAGAAACACGCCCATAAAAAACTCCGCCGCAGCGGAGTTTTTTATCAGTTTAAGCAGCGCGACTGGCTGATTACATCATGCCATCCATGCCGCCCATACCGCCACCCATGCCACCAGCCGCAGCTGGTTTGTCTTCTGGCAGTTCTGCGACCATGCAAGCCGTAGTCAACATCAGGCCTGCGATAGAAGCTGCGTTTTGCAAAGCAGTACGTGTCACCTTGGTTGGGTCAACTACGCCCATTGCCAACATATCCGCGTATTCGCCGGTGGCAGCGTTGTAACCGAAGTTACCTTTGCCTTCTAATACCTTGTTGATGACGACAGCAGCCTCTTCGCCAGCATTGAATACGATGGCGCGCAAAGGAGCTTCCATAGCGCGCAAGACGATAGTGATGCCTGCGTCTTGGTCATGGTTGTCGCCTTTGAGCTTTGCCACCGCAGCCTTGGCGCGCAGCAATGCCACGCCACCGCCGGGGACGATGCCCTCTTCAACCGCAGCGCGAGTTGCATGCAGCGCGTCTTCCACACGTGCCTTCTTCTCTTTCATCTCAACTTCAGTTGCAGCGCCGACCTTGATTACAGCCACGCCGCCGGACAACTTGGCTTTGCGTTCTTGCAGTTTTTCTTTGTCGTAATCGCTGCTGGATTCTTCCATCTGCTTGTTGATGTTGACGATGCGCGCTTCAATCGCCTCAGTCTTGCCTGCGCCATCGATGATGGTGGTGTTATCTTTACCCACCTCGATACGCTTGGCTTGGCCGAGCTCTTCCAAGGTTGCCTTTTCCAAAGTCAGACCGACTTCTTCAGCGATTACAGTGCCGCCAGTCAAGATCGCGATATCTTCCAGCATGGCTTTGCGACGGTCGCCAAAGCCGGGAGCTTTAACGGCAACAGTCTTCAGAATGCCACGGATGTTATTAACCACCAGCGTCGCCAAGGCTTCGCCATCCACGTCTTCCGCGATAATTAGCAGCGGGCGACCGGACTTGGCAATCTGTTCCAGAATAGGCAGCAAGTCGCGGATGTTAGAGATCTTCTTGTCATGTAGCAGGATGAACGGATTTTCCATCGCAGCAATTTGACGATCTTGGTTGTTGATGAAGTAAGGCGACAGATAACCACGGTCAAACTGCATCCCTTCGACTACAGCCAACTCATCTTCCAGACCAGAGCCATCTTCAATGGTGATGACACCTTCTTTTCCGACTTTATCCATCGCTTCAGCGATTTTTTCGCCGACTACTGTGTCAGAGTTTGCCGAGATAGAGCCTACTTGAGCAATCTCTTTGCTAGTGGTGCAAGGCTTGGAGATATTTTTCAGTTCTTCTACGGCAGTGCTGACCGCTTTGTCGATACCGCGCTTCAGGTCCATAGGATTCATCCCAGCGGTAACGAACTTCATACCTTCCATGACGATGGCTTGAGCCAGAACTGTCGCAGTCGTTGTGCCGTCACCCGCCACATCGGAGGTCTTGGAAGCAACTTCCTTGACCATTTGCGCGCCCATGTTCTCGAATTTGTCTTTCAGTTCGATCTCTTTAGCGACAGATACGCCGTCTTTGGTAATGGTAGGAGAACCGTAGGAACGGTCCAGCACTACGTTGCGGCCTTTAGGGCCTAAAGTAACTTTAACTGCATCGGCCAAAATATTTACGCCGACTACCATCTTCGTACGCGCTGCGTCGTGAAACTTTACGTCTTTAGCTGCCATGTTTGATTCTCCTAAATCTAGATTCTGTGTGGATTAAGCTTCAACGATGCCGATGATGTCATCTTCGCGCATCGTCATATATTCTTCGCCGTCCATTTTGAAGGTCTGACCAGCATATTTGCCGAACAAAACCACATCGCCAACTTTGACGTTCATGGCTTGCAACTTGCCGTCATCACCCATCTTGCCTTTGCCTACGGCAATGATTTTGCCTTGGTCAGGCTTTTCAGTTGCTGCGTCAGGAATAAAGATGCCAGAGGCGGTCTTACGTTCTTCTTCCATGCGCTTAACAATCACGCGGTCACTTAAAGGACGAACTTTCATACTGAGGCTCCTAATCGTTTGAGGGGTTAAAAATTGGGTGGCGAGTTTAGCACTCTCGACCCGTGAGTGCCAAATTGGGATGATTGCTTGGATTTCAAGAGGTGAAATGAAAATAGCTCTGCGCGTGAGCGACAGAGCTAGTGGATGGCAGCGCAAGTACCGAGTTATTCTTTTTCCGGCAGCGCGATCTTGTTGTCGGTGCTGAACTGGTAGTCCTTGAAAACGTGTTCGGCACTGAGGCTTTGATAAGTGCCGTCTGCGCGGCGATGGCTAGTGTCTTTGAGGCGATAGGTGTAGTGGCCGCAGGTCCAGCAGTCGTAATTGCGCATATGAGTGCACAAGCAGGTCTTTTCTTTGACCGAAACCTTCTTCACATCGGGGTTGCGTGCCACCTCGGCGTTATACGCTTCGATGTATTGGCAGCCGCCATTCGCATCCAGCAGGTAGCCGTAGGCCTCGCAGTTGGGGCGTATGCCTGCGCTTATGGAGGGGCTGGTGCTAATCATGCGCATCGGATAGCCGGTGGGAGAAGTGGTGTTCACTTCCATTTGCTCTTCGGTGGCTTTGAAATACTCCTGACGCACCTTCTCGGGGATGCCGCACTCCTTGGCAACCGTGAAGCGCGTGGCGACTTGTACGCCGCCGCAACCAGCTTCCAAGAAGCTGACTGCGTCGGAGCCGGTAAAGATGCCGCCAGCTGCGATAACAGGAATGTTGAGGTGCTCGGCTTGCAGATGCGCAAGCACTTCCTTAGTGATGGTCATCAGGTCGTATTCGGCCCAATCCAAGCCGAAGCCCAAGTGGCCGCCAGCCAGCGGACCTTCCACCACGATGAAGTCGGGTAGGCGATTGAGCTTGGCTGTCTTACGCATGAATAATTGCAAAGCGCGCACCGAGGACACGATGATGCCCAGTTTGGCATCGCGGAAGCGCCGGTTGTCCTTCATCAGCTCGAACGAACCGAGATGGAGACCTGCACTCAGCGTGATGCCGTCGATGCCCGCATCCAGTGCACCGTTCAGCCGCACACGCAGCGTTTCGCGCGGCGAGTTCATGGTCAGCTTTTCCATGCAGTTGACGAAGATCATGCCTGCACCGCGTTTGGCTTCCATGGTCTTGCTCACATGCAAACGGGTGGATTCGGCGACCTGTTCAAGGTCGAACTGCACGATGGATTTGTCGGCGATCTCGATGTTCAGCTTGTATTGCTTTTGTTTCTCGCTGACGAACTTGGTCTTGTAACGACGGTCAGTCACGGTCGGCAGCATCGCATCGGAGATATGTCCCACACCGCCCAAGCGGGCGGCTTCCAGTGCCAGCTCGGCAGTGGAAATATCCACGCCCATCCCGCCTATCATGATGGGCACTACTTGTTGCTTGCCAAAGCTCAGGCGGAAATCATCGACACGTTTCATGGGTTGCTTTCTCTGCGGACTACAAAAATTAAGGAGCGGAGGATGCCACAGATGGCGTAATACTGAAAGTGTGTGCCTAATTATTTTACTGTGGACGTTCGATTATTTTTATACTTTCCAGTGAGTTGGCTCTTGGCGATTGATTTGCCTTCAGGCGGATGTGCAAAAGACGCTATGATTTCGCGCATGAATCCTGTCACTCTCAATAATTCCGCGCTGCTTGAGCGCAGCCTGTCCGCCGTTTGGCATCCTTGTTCCCAGATGAAGCATTACGAGCGCTTCCCGTTGTTGCCGATCTCGCATGGCAAGGGGGTGTGGCTGTATGACTATGACGGAAAACGCTATCTGGATGCAGTTAGTTCCTGGTGGGTTAATCTGTTTGGGCACTGCAATCCCGATATCAACGCGGCGCTGCGCGACCAGCTCGATACGCTGGAGCATGTCATGTTGGCGGGCTTTACGCATGCGCCTGTGGTGGAGTTGTCGGAGCGTCTGCGCGCTTTGGCACCAGCGGGCTTGGGGCATTGCAGCTATGGTTCGGATGGTGCGGCGGCGATCGAGATCGCGCTGAAGATGAGTGTGCATTATTGGCGTAATAGCGGTCAGCCCGACAAGACCGCTTTCATCAGTTTACAAAATAGTTATCACGGCGAGACGCTGGGGGCGTTGTCGGTCACCGATGTCGCCTTGTTTCGTGATGCTTATGGGGCATTGATACGGCAGCAGGCTACGGTACGCAGTCCCGACAGCCGCAATGCGCAGCCGGGAGAGGATGCGCAACAATATGCACTGCGTTGCGCGGACGAGTTGGCCGTCTATATGGAACGACATCATCGGCAAGTGGCAGCACTCATTCTTGAACCGCTGGTGCAGGGTGCGGCTGGTATGGCGATGTATGCCCCTATCTATCTGCGGCGCGCCCGCGAGATTTGTGACAAGTTTGGCGTACATCTGATTGCCGACGAAATAGCGGTTGGTATGGGCAGGACGGGCACCTTGTTTGCCTGTGAACAAGCAGCGATTACGCCAGATTTTTTGTGTCTATCTAAGGGCATCACCGGTGGTTATCTACCTTTGTCGGTGGTGATGACTACGGATGAGGTGTACCAAGCTTTTTATGCCGATGAGACGGCGCGCGGTTTTTTGCACTCGCATTCCTACACCGGTAATCCGCTGGCGTGTCGAGCCGCGCTCGCTACCTTAGATATTTTCGCGCGCGACGATGTCATTGCGCAGAATCGGCGTAAAGCGGCCTATCTGAATGCGGCGGCGCACACCTTGCGGCAGCATCCTGCCGTCTCGCACTGGCGCAACACCGGCATGATTTGGGCGTTCGAAGTGGCGAGCCCGCATCCTGATTTCGCGCAGCGCTGTTATCAACTGGCTTTGCAGCACGATTTGCTGCTGCGTCCTATCGGTAAGACCATCTACTTCATGCCGCCCTATGTCATTTCCGAGGCCGAAATCGATCACCTCGTCAAAGTCACGGTGAGTTTGGTCGAACAGTTGAGTCGCTAGCATGCGGTGCTGCCCGCGCCTAACTACAAAGTATCGACAACGCAAGCTGGCAAGGTCTAGAATTGCCGCGCTGCTTGGTTGTTGCGGGCAGTTACCCTCATCACTCTTAAGGATGCATCATGAAAAAAACAGCTTTGGTTTTAACGATTGCTTTGTTTGCAGCGCCTGTATTTGCACAGGATATGTATGCCGGCGTAAAGCTGGGGAGTTCGGGTTATGGCTTGGCTAATACCACCGGGATTGGCGCATTCGCTGGCTATCACCTAAATTCCATCGACAAGCATCTGTCTATCGAAGGTGAATTTATGAGCCTAGGCAGTACGACTTACTTTGGTACTAATCAAAGCATCAATTCTTTTGGTGTGAGTGGAGTCTATGTTTATCCTATCGACACCAAGTTGGGCGTGTTCGGCAAGGCCGGTCTGAACTGGGTGAGCTGGACATATTCCACGCCTAATAACAATGCGGCTTGGCGTAACGGCACGTATTCATCGGTAGGCATCAATCTGGGTGCTGGCTTGGACTATAAGCTCACGCAACAATTTACTTTACGCGGTGGCTACGATACCGATACATCCTTGTTGTACGCAGCAGGAATGGTTAACTTCTAAACACGCATTCCGTGCGCTAAATCCTGAGTTAGCTGTTGTTTTTTGCCCACAATCGCAGCGCGCTGGCTTGCCTGGCGCGCTGACTGTCGTTACGATGCGCGCCGCAGCCATTTTCTAAGTGGCGATTCCGCAAAAACTTCAGGATGAGAAACATGAAAAAAATAGCCGTTTTAGTCGTGCTGGCTAGCTTGCCGCTGTATGCGCAAGCACAGGGACTGTCTGTATCGGGCAAGGTTGGGTCGTTGGGTATGGGCTTGGAGTTGAGCAAAGGTTATAGCGAGAGTTTTTCCACGCGCTTGGGATTTAACACCTTCAACTACAACACCACGATGGTGAAAAATTCCGTCAATTATGACTTCAAGTTGCAGCTGCGTACGGTGTCGGCTTTGGCGGATTGGTACCCTATGCAGGGCGCGTTCCGTGCGACGACTGGCCTGTACTACAACAACAATAAATTCGCGCTGACTGGCAAGCCTACAGGCGCTACTTACACGATAGGCGGTGTGAACTATAACGCTGCCGACGTGGGCAATATGTACGGCTCGGTGTCGTTCAATAAGGTCGCACCTTATTTCGGTCTGGGTTGGGGCAATCCTGTAGCGCAAGGCAAAGGGTGGGGTTTGGTGAGCGACTTGGGCGTGTTGGTACAAGGTCAGCCGACCACAACGCTCGATGCTACTTGTGGTCCTGCCATTGCAGGTACTGCCCAATGTACCAACTTGCAGAACAGTGTTGCCAGCGAGCGTGCCAAGCTGAGTAGTTCTTTGAGTAATTTCAAGCTCTATCCTGTCGCGACGGTGGGCATCTCGTACCAGTGGTGATGGCTGACATAGTTTGATGCAACTGGGCATTGAACTATTCACGACGTTTCGGTCTACAGGCAAGTCATGCGCAACTAGGAACGTGTTGAACTTAGACGCATTGTTATTTTAATTTTTAGGAGTGAATTATGTTGTTACGCAGTCTTGTTTCCGTTTCCCTCTTGGCACTGAGCGCGAGTGTGTGTGCTGATGCTATCGATATCAATCTGCGCGATACCAGCGCGCAGTTGCAATATAAAGCTGCAATGGGTGGCACGAACATGGGTAAGACGGAGTTCAGCATGGGCGCGATCTACACCCAGAAGAACAATCTGCTCGGCGAGGCTGGCATTTTGGTCAAAGATGATATTGGTGGGAATGCACCTGGCGTAAGTGCCGGGGTGGGATTGAAAGCTTTATCTGCGCGCATCAAGCCAGTGAATATGAATGCAAGCGCATTGGCTTTGGGCGGTATGGTGCGTTACTCACCACCAGCCGAGCGTCGCCTAGGTTTTGTCGGGCAACTGTATCTCTCGCCTAACATCATCACTTTTGGCGGTGCAGATCGTTATCTGGAAACAGGTGTTCGTGTGGAATACGAAATCATTCCTCAAGCTCAGGTGTATTTGGGCTACCGCAACATCGCCTTCAATGTGAAGAACACTGGCAATAACGTCATCTTTGATGAGGGTGTGCATGTTGGTGTCAAGATGTCGTTCTAATTAGAGCCATCATCTTGCCTGTAAAAAAGCCGGACTTGCTCCGGCTTTTTTACGTTTAGCTTTGTACGCTGGACTGCTGACAACGCCTGCCGTATCTGCAAAGATTTTTCGACGCTGATTTGCTCGGTCTGAGGCTAAAAGCTTAGTCCACGAAAAGCACGAAAGCCACGAAAGAAGAACATGGAAAGATAATCATCAATCCGTGTTTTTATTTTTCGTCTTTTTCGTGGAAGACTTGGGTTAGAGCAAAACAGCGGCGACCACCTTGCGGTCTTCTGCGACTAGGATGTTGTAGGTGCGGCAGGCGGCGGGGGTGTCCATAAACTCCACGCCTACGCCCAAATCGGTCAGTGCGCGATATAGCTTGGGATGCGCAAAGCGTTGTGTCGCGCCCGTACCCACCAGAATGACTTCTGGGTGGTCGTGCAAGAAATAGTTGAAGTGACTTTCGTTCAGTGCGTCGAAGTCGGTGACTGGCCAGTCCTCGCGCACTTCGGTTGCACTGACCACGATGCTGTGGTCGTAGGTGACGCGGTTGACCATGACATGATGGGCGTCGTGCGCAGTGAACATTTTGGTATCGCCCAAATTGGCTAGATGGAGTTTCAAGGTCTGTCCTTTATTTGCCGTGTGGTGTGCGCGCAGGTAAAATCGCGCCCTTTGCAACTTTGCTGCGGATTCTATCATCGGGCGTGCCGGTCCGGTCTGCGGTAAAAATGAGTGAGCCATCGTGAAACCCATACTGAAATCGAACAAGCTATCCAACGTCTGCTACGACATACGCGGCCCAGTGATGGAGCGCGCCAAGCAGATGGAGGAGGAAGGCCAGCGCATCATCAAACTTAACATCGGCAACCTCGCGCCGTTTGGTTTTGAAGCACCGGAAGAGGTGCAGCAGGACGTGATTCTGAATCTGCCGAACTCTTCTGGCTACTCCGATTCCAAAGGGATGTTCGCGGCGCGCAAGGCCATCATGCACTACTGCCAGTCCAAAAAAATCATGGGCGTGGGCTTGGACGACATCTACATCGGTAACGGCGCGTCCGAGCTGATCGTGATGGCGATGCAGGGTTTGCTCAACACGGGCGACGAGGTGTTGGTGCCCGCTCCCGACTATCCGTTGTGGACGGCGGCTGTCACGCTGGCGGGCGGTACGCCCAAGCATTATGTGTGCGACGAGGCGCAGGACTGGAACCCGGATTTGGCCGATATGCGCAGCAAGATTACGCCTGACACGCGCGCCATCGTGGTCATTAATCCTAACAATCCCACTGGTGCGCTGTACTCCAACGAGGTGCTGCTGGAGATCATCCAGATCGCGCGCGAACACCAGCTCATCATCTTCGCCGACGAGATCTACGACAAAGTGCTGTACGACGGCGTGACGCATACTTCGATGGCGGCGTTGGCTGATGACGTGCTGTTCGTCACTTTTAATGGTCTGTCGAAAAACTATCGTGCTTGTGGTTATCGCGCCGGCTGGATGGTGGTGTCGGGGCAGAAAAAACATGCGCAGGATTACATCAACGGTCTGACTATTTTGGCTTCGATGCGCTTGTGTTCCAACGTGCCGGGACAGTTCGCCATCCAGACCGCGCTGGGCGGTTACCAGAGCATCAATGATCTGGTTGCACCCGGCGGGCGGCTGTGTCGCCAGCGCGACCTCGCTTATGACCTGCTTACCGCCATACCCGGTGTTAGCTGCGTCAAACCGAAGGCCGCGCTGTATTTGTTCCCGCGTTTAGACCCGAAGATTTATCCGATTGCGAACGACCAGCAGTTCATTTTGGAATTGCTGGAAGCGGAAAAAGTGCTGGTGGTGCAGGGTAGCGGCTTCAACTGGAAATCACCCGACCACTTCCGCGTAGTGTTCTTGCCCAACACCGACGACCTCACTGATGCGATTGCGCGCATCGCGAGATTTTTGGAAAACTATCGCAAGAAAAACGGTACTTATTAGGGCACGTCATTCCCGTGTAGGCGGGACAAAAACTAGAAGTAGTTTGACCAGAAGTATTTTGAATTGAACCGCTGCATTCCCGTTTGGCGGCAAGCCAGTTTATTCTGAGCTTGCCTTAGCGCGGGCATGACGGCAAAAGTAAAAAGGTAATCTTGAATGAACGCTAAACCCATCAACGTAGGACTCCTCGGCATCGGCACAGTCGGCGGCGGTACATTCACCGTGTTGCAGCGCAACGCGGAAGAGATCGCGCGCCGCGCCGGTCGCCCCATCCGCATCGTGATGGTGGCGGACAGAAATGTGGACGTGGCTAAAAAAATAACGGGTGGCGCATGCCGCGTAACGGACGATGCTTTTGCCGTGGTGGCCGATCCAGAAGTGGACATCGTGGTCGAATTGATCGGCGGTTACGGTGTGGCCAAAGAGCTGGTGCTGAAAGCCATCGCCCATGGCAAGCACGTAGTCACCGCCAACAAGGCGCTGCTGGCAACACATGGCAACGAGATTTTCAAAGCCGCGCAGGAGCAGGGTGTGATGGTTGCGTTTGAAGCGGCAGTGGCGGGCGGTATCCCCATCATCAAGGCGGTGCGCGAAGGTTTGACCGCCAACCGTATCGAATGGATCGCGGGCATCATCAACGGCACGACCAATTTTATTTTGAGCGAGATGCGCGACAAGGGCTTGAGCTTCGACACCGTGCTGAAAGAGGCGCAGCGTCTGGGTTACGCCGAAGCCGATCCGACTTTCGACATTGAGGGCGTGGATGCGGCGCACAAAATCACGCTGTTGGCATCGCTCGCGTTTGGCATTCCCATTCAGTTCGACAAGGCTTATATCGAGGGTATTTCCAAGCTCGATGCGATTGATATTAAGTACGCCGAGCAGCTCGGCTATCGCATCAAATTATTGGGCATTACCAAGCGCACCGCCGACGGTGTCGAGTTGCGCGTGCATCCGACTTTGATCCCGAGCAAACGTCTGATCGCCAATGTGGAAGGCGCGATGAATGCGGTGTTGGTGCAGGGTGATGCGGTGGGCGCGACTTTGTATTACGGCAAGGGCGCGGGGGCTGAGCCGACAGCCAGCGCAGTGATTGCCGATCTGGTGGACGTAACGCGCATGCACACTGCCGACCCGCTCAATCGCGTGCCGCATCTGGCGTTCCAACCGAACGCCATGGCCGACCTGAAGATGCTGCCGATCAGCGAAGTGCAGACCAGCTACTACCTGCGTCTGCGCGTGCAAGACAAACCCGGCGTGCTGGCCGACATCACGCGCATCCTCGCGGATGAACAAATCTCGATTGATGCCGTTATCCAAAAAGAACCCGGCGAAGGCGAAGAGCAAACCGACCTCATCATGCTGACGCACCTGACGCGCGAGAAACGCATCAATGCGGCCATCGTGAAGATCGAAGCGTTGGGCGTGGTGGCGGGGAAGGTGACCAAGTTAAGACTGGAAGAGTTGGGGAAATAAAGCAGACGTGTCTGTGTCTGATTACCAATAATGCTTGTCAGCCATGAAGCCGTTGCGCATCTTTATCAGTAGCGTTCAAAAAGAGTTTGCTGCAGACCGTATCGCGTTGCGCGATTGGTTGCGCAGCGATGCCTTGATGCAGCGGTTTTTCGAGCCGTTTTTATTTGAGGATGTGGCTGCGGCAGACCGACGCACCGATGAGGTTTATCTGGATGAGATAGTAGGGTGCGATATTTACGTCGGGCTGTTTGGTGACGAGTATGGCTATGAAGATGCTGAAGGTATTTCGCCTACCGAACGAGAATTTGCCGCTGCCACTGCGCACCATAAGACGCGTTTCATTTTTGTGAAGGGTGCGGACGATTTTCGTCGCCACGCCAAAATGCAAGCGCTGATCGGGCGCGTGGGGCATGAGCTAATCCGTCGCCGCTATGCCAGCACCAGTGAGTTGATCGCGGGGCTGTATGCAGCGTTGGTGCACTATCTGGAATCGCATGAGCTGATTCGCAATGGGCCGTTTGATGCGGCACCATGCCGCAATGCCACGCTGGCTGATTTGGATGATGAGCGCATGGCGACCTTTTTGCATCGCGCCCGTCGCGCGCGGGGTTTCCCACTGCCAGAGGAGGCTACGCCGGGCGAGTTGCTGACCCATCTGAATTTGCTGGATGATGGCCGCCCCACCAATGCCGCGATGCTGTTGTTCGGCAAACAGCCGCAACGCTTTCTGATTTCTTCCGAGGTGAAATGCGCGCATTTCCACGGGGTGGCGGTTGCTAAGCCGATTCCGTCGTATCAGGTTTACAAAGGGACGGTGTTTGATCTGGTGGATCAGGCGGTGGATTTTGTGATGTCCAAAATCAACCTTTGGGTGGGTACGCGCGAAGCGGGCACAGCCGTGCCTGTGCAATATGAAATTCCTCGCGAGGTGGTGGCAGAAGCTATCGTCAATGCCGTGGCGCACCGTGATTACACCAGCAACGGCAGCGTACAGGTGATGTTGTTCGCTGACCGGCTGGAAGTGTGGAACCCCGGTGCTTTGCCGCCCTCGCTGACGCTGGAAAAATTGCGCCATCCGCATGGCTCGGTGCCATTCAATCCGCAGTTGGCGGAGCCGCTTTACCTGACCAAGTACATTGAGCGCATGGGGACGGGTACGGGTGACATGATCCGCCGCTGCCGTGAAGTGGGGCTGCCCGAGCCACAGTTCACAGTGTCGGATGGATTTGTGACGACGATCTGGCGCAAGGCTGGACAAGTCACCCCTATACAGCCAGAGTCACAGCCAGAGTCACAGCCAGAGTCACAGCCAGAGTCGATAGAATTGCGGGTGCTGAGATTGTTGACCAAAGCGCCTTTATCAAAATCGGCGATTTCCAGCGCGTTGGGACAGAAAGAAATTTCTGGTCATCTGAATCAGGTCATACGGGTGTTGCTGAACGATCAAACCCTGGAATACACGTTGCCCGATAAACCCAATAGCCGCCTGCAACAATATAGGCTGACTGAAAAAGGAAAGCTGTTATTGGGTGCTAGGTGCAAATGAAAGCTACGCAGGCCGCCTCTTGATACAAACTGAAACAATTTTTAAGGTGGTGAGACATTTAATCCGCGACATTGGGGCGCGGGTTAAATAAGGCGTAATGACTGCCACTCACCACTGCGTATTGGGTTACTGTCAGGTAAAATCTGCACTTGTAAATAAATACCATCAGGTTTGTCGCCTGATGGTTCTTTTTGACTGTAAGGACTGTGTATGAAATACATCTCCACACGCGGCAACGCGCCCGCTAAGACATTTACCGAGATTCTGCTGGGTGGCCTGGCTCCCGATGGTGGCTTGTATCTGCCGGAGCACTATCCGCAGGTAACGCGCGCTGAGTTGGATGCGTGGCGCACGCTGTCCTACGCCGATCTTGCTTTTGCGGTGCTGTCCAAGTTCGCTACCGACATTCCGGCGGCCGACCTCAAGGCCATCCTCGACAAGACCTATACCGCCGAGGTGTACAACAAAGGTCGCGCCGACAGCAATGCGGCGGACATCACGCCGCTGCGGACCCTCGAACCTGGCGTGCATATTCTGGAGTTGTCCAACGGCCCGACGCTGGCCTTCAAGGACATGGCGATGCAGTTGCTGGGCAATCTGTTTGAGTATGCGCTGGCTAAACAGCATGAGGAGTTGAACATCCTCGGTGCGACTTCCGGTGACACTGGTTCGGCGGCGGAGTATGCGATGCGCGGTAAGCGCGGCATCCGCGTGTTCATGCTGTCGCCCAACGGCAAGATGTCGGCCTTCCAGCGCGCGCAGATGTATTCGCTGCAAGACCCCAACATCCACAACATCGCCGTCAACGGCTTCTTCGACGACGCGCAGGACTTGGTGAAAGCGGTGTCCAACGATCACGCCTACAAGGCGGCGCACAAGATCGGTACGGTCAATTCCATCAACTGGGGGCGCGTGTCGGCGCAGATTGTTTACTACTTCAAAGGCTATTTCGCGGCGACCCAATCCAACGATGAGCAAGTCGCGTTCTCGGTGCCATCCGGCAACTTCGGCAATATTTGCGCCGGTCATATCGCGCGCATGATGGGCTTGCCCATCGGCCAGCTGATCTTGGCGACCAACGAGAACGATGTGCTGGACGAGTTCTTTACCAGCGGGCAATACAAGCCGCGCGGTACGGCGCACACCTACCAGACCAGCAGCCCGTCTATGGATATTTCCAAGGCCAGCAACTTCGAGCGTTTTGTGTTCGATCTGGTGGGACGTGACGGTGCGAAGGTGCGCGAGTTCTGGAGCAAGGTGGATGCGGGCAGCACTGCGGCCGACAGCGTGGCCTTCGATATTCGCCACACGCCGTATTGGGATGCGTTGCAGAATTTCCATTTTGCTTCGGGCAAAAGCTCGCATTACGACCGCCTTAAAACCATACGCGGTGTGTATGAGGAATATGGCGTGATGGTCGATCCGCACACCGCCGACGGCATCAAGGTCGGTATGGAGCAACGCCGTCCCAGCCTGCCGCTGATCTGTCTGGAAACGGCGCTGCCCGCTAAATTCGAAGAGACCATCGTCGAAGCACTGTCCTGCAAACCCGAGCGCCCCGCTGCGTTGGAAGGCATAGAAGATTTGCCACAACGTTGTGTAGTGATGGATGCCGATGTGGTGCAACTCAAGGCCTATGTGAGTGCGCATATAGCGCAGTAAGAAAAACCGAGTCCACTAAAAACACGAAAGACACGAAATGAAAGCTAGCAAAGCAACAGCATTGTTCGTGTTTTTTGGTGTTTTTCGTGGACGATAAGAAAACCGAGTCCACGAAATACACCAAAGGCACGAAAGGAAACGATAGGGCATACACATTTTGTGTGTTCCGTTGGGTGGAACGATTTCAAGTAACGGCGTGGTTCGTGTCTTTTAGTGTTTTTCGTGGACATATGGGGTGTTAATGATGAACAACCTACTCTTGCTCATTCTCTGTTTCGTCGCTGGCATGTTGTTGCGGCGCGCGCGGCGTATGCCGGACAACGCGCCGGCCACGCTCAATAGTTTCATCATCCATGTCTCGTTGCCCGCGCTGACGCTGCTTTATATCCACCAACTGAAATTGTCCGGCGATGTGTTGTTGACCGGGCTGATGGCGTGGCTGGTGTTCGCTTTGTCGGCGGGATTCTTCTGGTTGGTGGGACGCTGGTTGCAGCTGCCGCGCGCCACCACAGGCGCATTGATATTGGTTGGCGGGTTGGGCAACACTTCGTTCTTCGGCCTGCCCATGGTCGAGGCTTTCTACGGTAAGGACGGCCTGAGCACCGCCATCATCGCCGACCAGCTCGGCTCGTTCTTCGCGCTGTCGGTACTCGGCATCACGGTCGCGGGGCTGTATTCATCAGGGCGTCCGACGGTGGCGCAGATATTCAAACGCATCGCGCTGTTCCCGCCATTCATCTCGCTGCTCATCGCGTTGCTGTTGATACCGCTCGAATATGCCGATTGGTTCAGCGTGTTGCTGAAGCGTCTGGGCGACACGCTGGCGCCGCTGGCGTTGTTGTCGGTGGGGCTGCAATTGCGTCTCGGGCATGTGTTAGGCAACGCGCGCAATCTGGCACTGGGTTTGGCCTTCAAGCTGCTACTCGCACCGCTGGTGATCTATCTGCTGTATGTGCAACTGCTAGGCGCGCACGGGCAGAGCATACAAGTCACGCTGTTTGAAGCGGCCATGCCGCCGATGATTACCGCCGCCATTGTGGCGACCGAGCATGACCTCGATCCGCCGCTGGTGACGCTGATGGTGGCGGTCGGTCTGATTGTTTCCTTCTTTACCTTGAGTGGCTGGTGGTGGGTGTTGCAGGGCGTTTGAACGACTCAGGCACTGCGTTTGAGTGACAGTGTCAGCGTAAAAGTGGCGACTACTTCATCAGCCAAACTAGGCACGCTCGCGACGACGCGCACCGGCATCTCTACCCGCTTTCCCGTTGTGGCAGCTTGCTCTATGAGCTGAGCGATCTCATCACCTTGCTCGCAAGTAAAAGCCACATCGTCCATGGCGCGTTTATGGAATTCGGCATGACAATCTTTGAAGATCAGCGAGATGGGCACGCCGCGTTGCGCGATCAATTGCATGACCAGCAAGCCTGACGCGCAATCTGCGCCGATGTTGAGCGCACCGAAATACATCGACCCCCAATGATTCTTGTTCCTGCGTTTGAGCGGTAGCAGCACCACGATGCGCTGTGACGATATGGCTGTGACGGTGGGGCGCACAAATAACAGCAGCGGAATTTTGCGCAAGCCGAACAGACGCAGCGTCAACGTGGCGCGTTGGGTGGGTGAGAGGAGTTTGTTTAGCCAGTTGATGATGACGCGCCCAGTAACAAGTAAGTTATGCCGCCATCCTGCATCAGCCTGCATCGGAATGGCGTATTCAGTTTTATTCCGCGCATTCTCGACTTAAGGCGCAGCTTGCACGCGCGCCTGCAAGGACGCTTCAAAGTCTTTAATCGGGAGCGGTTTGCCGTAGTAGTAACCTTGGAAAGCGCGGCAGCCCTTGGCGATTAATTTTTGTTCCTGTACTTTGTTTTCCACGCCCTCGGCCATCACTTCAACATTCAGGCTATGCGCCATGTTAATCATGGTTTTGACGATGGCTTGGTCATAAGTGTCGCTGCCTATCATTTTCACAAAGGACTGGTCGATTTTGATTTGGTCGATGGGTAGGCGTTTGAGATGGTTGAGCGAGGAGTGCCCGGTGCCAAAATCATCCATGGATAAGCTCACACCCAGTGCCTTGAGGTGCTGCATGACTTGCAGAGTGTAATCAATATCTTCTGCTGCCAGACTTTCGGTGATTTCCAATTTCAGTTGTGCCGGATTGATGCCGCTCTGGTTCAGTTCGGTCTGCACTTGCTCGACGATGGACGGCTTGCGCATACGGGAAGCACTGCTGTAGTGGTTGTTGCTGTCCACATGTTTGGAGCGGTGCAGTTGTGCCGCGCTGACGTTAATTGACAACACCAGATCGCGCATGAGCGGCGCGTCCTGCCAGTGCTTGATTTGCGCGCAGGCGGCATGCAACACCCAGTTGCCGATATTGATGATGAGCTCACTTTCTTCGGCCAACGCGATGAATTGCGCCGGGTGGAGCAAGCCCAATTCTGGGTGATGCCAGCGCAGCAAGGCTTCTGCGCCAATTGCTTTTCCAGCGACATCGACTTGTATCTGGTAATACAGCTCCAGTTGTTGCGGGAGCGATTCGGAGTACAGGTGGTGTTCCAAGTCACTGCGTGCCTCTAGCGCGTTTTGGGTGGCTTGATCGTAAAAACGCACAGTGTTGCGTCCCGCGCGTTTGGCTTGATACATCGCGGTGTCGGCGCGCTTGAGCAGATCTTCGCTGTTTACCACACCGTGTCCGAACACCGCCACGCCGATGCTGGCACCGCCGTGATGGGTATAAGTTTTGAGCAGATACGGCTGGTTGAGCGCGACGCAAATTTTTTCTGCAATCTGACCGGCTTGTTCAATTGCGGCTTCGGCATCGCCGGGCAGCACATCTAGCAACACCACAAATTCGTCACCGCCCAGCCGGGCCACGATGTCGGTGGCGCGCACGCTGTCGCGCAAGCGTTGCGCAACTTCGATCAGCAGCATGTCACCCTTGGCATGCCCCTTGGTGTCGTTCAAAGTCTTGAAATTATCCAGATCGAGGAAAATCAATCCGCCGTGTTGTCCGGTGTTACCCGAGAGGGCGATGGCTTGCTCTAGCTTGTCATGGAACAGGCGGCGGTTAGGCAACCTGGTCAGGCTGTCTGAGTAAGCCAATTCATACATCGCGGCGGCCGATTTTTTACCGGCATCAGACAGTGCCACTGCCGAGCTGCGCAGCCGGTCTGCCAGCAACAGCAGGTTGGCCAGCAGGATCAGAATGACCAGCCCCACGCTGCGTTGTATTTGCAGGCGCAACTCGTGTATGTCGCCCAGTTGGCTGGCATTGGTCTGTGTGGTCAGCGCTTCCTGCTGGGCGACGCTTGCGTTGTGCAATATCGCCAGTTGTTCCGACAGCCAGCGATCTAGGCCGCGCACATTCTGGTCAATCACAAAAGCGTTGTCGCTGGACTGCGCCAAATCGTAACGCCCGAGAAATTCGCGGTAGATTTTGCCCAGCAGCATATGCGCTTCAATCAGCGTTGCGACTCGGTCGCTGAAGCTTTGCTGGGTGCGCGGGGGAAGCTGCAACTTTTGCAGTTCCAGTTGTTGTTTGCTGACGTAGTCGGAATCGCTTAATTGGCTTTTTTGCGCTGTATCGGGCGCACTTTCCAAATCCAGCAATTCGTTATGCAGTTCGGTTAACGCACTGTGGACGCTGGCTTCTTTTTGCTCGAACTGCTGCCAATATTTTTTGTACAAATCGGCATCGTGGCCGCGCAGCAGCAAATCTTTCCACTCTTGCACCTGGGTTTTGAAGTCCACTTGTATTGAGGCAAGGTCTTTGGCTTGCTCAAGCTGATGTAGCAACTGTTGGTTGTAATTGAGCTCGGCTTGCTCCAGCTCTTGCACCTGGCGGGTGATGTGAATCAGCATGCCGATAATGGCGATGGAAAGCGTGGCAATCAGGACTAATAGCCAAAAATTTTTGCGCCGTAGCTGTGCTTTGATGGCCGCGCGGTTGATGAATTTTTTCATAGTTACGATAGAGCTGCTGAATCAGTCTGGCAGCCTTGCTGCTATATCTAAAAATATATAAGTTAAAGATTATAAACAATTCTTTAATGCTTTTCTAAGCAGCTCAGATAAACGGCAGCATCGGGCGGGCTAGTGGCGCGTTGTGCCTGCCAGATCATTTCACTCAAGCATTCCATCATCTGATGTTGCGCATCATGCTCGGATGCCAATTTGCGTGTCAGGCGCACGAAATGGGCGCGTATGCCGGGTGGCTGATCGATAGAGATTTGCTCTTCTATAGTCAGATGCATCATCAAGTGCAGAAAGGGGTTGGTCGCACCGCTCTCGGGTGTGTAGTCCTTGTCCAGATGCGCATCTGGATCAGCCAATAAGGCGTGATATTCGGGATGTTTTTCGATTAGCTGTGCAGTCAGGTCTTCGAGTGGCGTGAGCAATGCGCCCGCCACGCGTTTGCGCCAGGTCTCGAACAGGAAGTTGCGTGCTTCATCGCGGGTGGGATTGAACATGGGATTTCCTAAAATTTCATCAATAAATCAGTGCGTACTTAGTCTTATTCCTCACGCTTAAAGGCGGCGGAGTTTAACCCTTCCTAGCTGCCTACTGGCGAAGCATTCCCTAATGCGAGTGTGGCGTTGCAACCGCCTTCCCTCCCCTTATAGGGGGAGGGCTAGGGTGGGGGTGGAAACGTTGCGCTTGATCCGAATCAACCCCCATCCTAGCCTTCCCCCTGCGAGGAGGAAGGAATGGTTAGGTGAGTCATGAGGGTTTAGGTGCGGTTTCCGTTCTCCTACTAATAAGGGGGCGTTTGCGTCTTGCCCCGGTATTCGCACAGATCAGAAATCAGGCACGCGCTGCATTTTGGTTTGCGCGCTTGGCAGATATAACGCCCGTGCAGAATCAGCCAATGATGCGCATCCAATAAAAATTCTTTGGGGATGACCTTGAGCAGCTTGTGTTCCACTTCCAGCACGTTCTTGCCGGGGGCTAGATTGATGCGGTTGGCGAGGCGAAAGATGTGCGTGTCCACTGCCAGCGTGGGCTGGCCGAAAGCGGTGTTGAGGATCACGTTGGCGGTCTTGCGCCCCACGCCAGGCAAGGCCTCCAGCGCCTCGCGCTGTTGCGGCACGACACCGCCGTGCAAGCGCAGCAGCAATTCGCAAGTCTGTATCACATGCTTGGCCTTGGTCTTGTATAAGCCTATGCGCTGGATGTAGTCGCGCAACCCTGCCTCGCCGAGTGCCAGTATCGCTTGCGGCGTATTGGCAACCGGATAGAGCTGACGCGTGGCGAGATTGACGCTGACATCAGTGGCTTGCGCCGACAGCATCACCGCCACCAGCAGCTCGAAAGGTGTGCGGTATTCCAGTTCGGTGGTGGGATGCGGGTCGGCGTCGCGTAGGCGTGCGAAGATGGCGTGGCGTTTGGCGGCGTTCATGCCATTTAGGCTGTCGCCGTGACGGTGGTGCTCTGCTGGCGTTGTGCGTTGGCGGCGGCGCGCAAGGTCATATAGTTCTTGCCCGCGATCAACAGTCCCAGTGTGACAAAAGCGCCGGGCGGCAGAATGGCCAGCAGAAAGCCGTGATAGTCGGGCACTACGGTGATGACCAGTGCTTTCGCGCTAGGGCCGAACACCATATCGATGCCGGACAGCAGCGTGCCGTGACCGAACAGCTCACGGATGCCGCCCAGTACCGCCAGCACGGCAGTCAAACCTAAGCCCATCGCAAGTCCATCAGCACCGGATTGCAGCGGCGGTTGTTTGGAAGCGAAGGCTTCGATACGCGCCAGCACGATGCAGTTGGTGGTGATAAGTGGGATGAAAATACCCAACACCAAATACAGCGGATGTACAAAAGCGTTCATGGCGAACTGGATGACGGTGACCAGTACCGCGATGATGAGAATGAACACCGGAATGCGCGCCTCGTTAGGCACTGCCGAGCGGATTGGCGAGATGGTCGCACTGGCGATGGCCATTACCAGTGTGGTTGCCAAACCCAGACTCACTGCATTGACCACTGAGCTGCTCACAGCCAAGATCGGGCATAGCCCCAGCAGTTGCACCACGCCGGTGTTTTGTTTCCACAGGCCGTTGTAGAAGATGTCTTTCAATTCTTGGCTGGTCATTTTGTTTTCTCCGGTTGTGCACTGGCCGCGACGGGTGCGGCCAACAGTGCCTCACGATGCAAGGCGTAGTACTGCAAAGCGTGATGCACGGCCTTGACCACGGCGCGCGGTGTGATGGTCGCGCCCGCCATATAGTCAAACTGTCCGCCGTCTTTCTTCACCTGCCAGTCGCTATCTTTGCCGGCCAGCAAAGCCTTGCCGTCGAAGCCGGTGATCCAGTTGCTCTTGGCGATGTCGATATAGTCACCCAGTCCAGGTGTCTCCTTGTGCGTGACCACGCGCACCCCGGCCAGCGCGCCATCGGCCTGGATGGCGACCAGCAGGTCGATGCGGCCGCTGTAACCATCCGGTGCGATCACTTCCATCGCCACCGCTACCGGCGCGCCGTCCTTGCGGGCGCGGTAAGCCAGACCAGCGGAGGTTGTGCCTAGCAATAAGTCGGGGCGCAGTGCCACCGTGTCGGCCACGATGTTGTTGTCGAAGCTGCTGCGCGGTACTAGTTGCGAGATGAGTTTGAGTTTCTCTTCTTGCTCGCTCTTGGCGATGCGCTCCTTGGTTTGCAGATAGGTGAGCGCCAGCACGGTCGTGCCGATCAACGTGAAGAACAGCACGTTCATCGCGGTATGCAGGGCCGCCTTGGCCATGGTGCGCCTCATGGTTTGGCCTCCTTCTTGCCGAATACTTTGGGTTGCGTATAAGCGTCGATCAGTGGCACGCAGATGTTCATCAGCAGCGTGGCGAACGCCATGCCGTCTGGGAATGAACCGAACACGCGAATCAGATACGTGATGAGGCCCGCACCAGCGGCGAAGATGATCTTGCCCTTGTGCGTAGTGGGACTGCTAATCGGATCGGTGAGGATGAAGAACGCGCCCAGCATCGCCGCACCGGAAAACCAGTGGAACAGCGGGGTGACGTAATGCGCGGGATCAAGCAGATGGAAAATGCCAGCCACTGCGAACAGCGTGCCCAGATACGCCACCGGCAGATGCCAGGAGATGATGCGGGTGGCGAGCAGATACAGGCCGCCGATGAGGAAGCCAATCGCCACCATCTCGCTACCGTGCCCAGCCAGACGACCAAAGATAGGCTGGGTGAGAATTTCGCTGACTGGCAGTGACAGATGCAATTGGGTTTTGAGCGTGTCCAGCGGCGTGGCCATGGTGACCGCGTCCAGTTTCAATCCGTCTGGCAGCGTGCCGCCGAAGATATATTGCAGTTGTTGCACGAAGCTCAGCTCCGTTGCGCCCATGCCGTGCGGCGTGATCCAGTGCGTCATCTGCACTGGGAAGGACACGATCAGCACGGCGTAACCGATCATCGCCGGATTGAACGGATTGTTGCCCAAGCCGCCGTAGAGATGTTTGGCGATGGCGATGCAGAACGCTGTGCCCACGACCACCAGCCACCAAGGCGCGAGCGGCGGGATGGACAGGGCCAACAGCCAGCCGGTGAGCAGGGCGCTGTTGTCCTTGAGGAAGGGCATGATGGGGCGGCGACGTATCTTCAGCATTGCGGCTTCGGTGCTCAGCGCGGTGATCGAGGCCAAGGTGATGGACACCAGAATGGCCGGACCGAAATACCACACATACAGCGCGATGCCGGGCAGCAGGGCCAGCATCACTTTGAGCATGATGGCCGAAACCGAATCCGGTTTGCTGATGAAGGGGGAAAAGAATGCGGACATGGCGGCTTATTCCTTGGGTGACTCAGCTTCGCTCGAAGCCAGTGCGTGGATGTGGGTGCGGCGCGCTTCGATCTCGGCAATCTCGGCTTGTTGCTGCGGCGTGAGTTGCTCGGTGTTCTTGGGCTTGACGGCGGCAGCCTGTAGCTTGGCCTGCTCAATGGCGGCCTGTATTTTGGCTTCGGCTTCGGTTTGTGGTGGCGGAGTAACGTTCGTGGTGGCTTGCGCTTCGGCTAGTTTTGCCGCCGCCAGCTTGGCTTCGGCTGCCGCTTTTTCCTTGGCCGCCAGCTTCTCGGCTTTCTCTTGTTTCTCGCGCTCGATGCGATATTCGCGGAATTCAAAACGCTCGCGTGCCGCGTCCGCCGAAGTTTTGTCGGATTCGCGTGCCCAGATTTCGCTCTTGGCAAAACGGTAATACTGCACCAGCGGGATGTGGCTAGGGCAGACATAGCTGCATGCGCCGCACTCGATGCAATCGAACAGGCTGAACTCCTGCGCTTTGCCGAAATCTTTGGCTTTGGCGAACCAGTATAGGTCTTGCGGTTGCAATTCGGACGGGCAGACTTCCGCGCAGCGTGTGCAGCGTATGCACGGCATGGCAGGCGGCGCAGGCGGGAATAGTTGGGGCGAGGAAGCGATGATGCAGTTGGCCGCTTTGACGATAGAGACTTCTGCGCCGGGTAACGGCAAGCCCATCATCGGCCCGCCCATAATGTAGCTGTCGGTGTCAGGCAGTACGCCTGCGAAGTTCACTACATCTTGTACCGGTGTGCCGATCAGCACTTCCAGATTTTGTGCTTGCTTGACATTGCCAGTGACGGTGACGATGCGTGACAGCAGCGGTTCGCCACACTGCACGGCGCGATAGATGCTCTGCGCCGTGGCGACGTTGAAACACTGCACGCCTTTATCGGTAGAGCGCACACCCGCCGCAACCTCGATGCCGGTTAGTACGCGTATCAGTTGTTTTGCACCGCCGCCCGGATAGAGCGTGGGCACGGCGATGACCTTGATGTCATCGGCACTGGCGAGCGCCGCTTGCTGCATGGCGGCGATGGCTTCGGGCTTATTGTCTTCGATGCCAACCAGTACCTGTTCGGCTTCCAAGGCCCAGCGCATGATCTCCGCACCCTTGATGATTTCGGCGGCGCGCTCGCGCATCAGCATGTCATCGCAAGTGATGTAAGGCTCGCATTCCGCGCCATTGAGCACCAAGGTCTTGATCTTGTGTTTGCCCACGCGCAGTTTCATGTCGCTAGGGAACACCGCGCCGCCCAAACCCACTACACCTGCCAGACGCAACACCTGGCGCACATCGGCGGCGGAAGCACTGCGAAAATCCATCCCCGTCTTGGGTATCCATTCGTCCTTGCCGTCAGGGCTTAAGGTCGCACACAGGTCAGGCAAGCCGGAGGCATGCGCAACCACCTGCATGCCGATCTCACTGATCGTGCCCGAAGTGCTGGCGTGGATCGCGCTGGAGATGCCGTCTTCCGGCATGCCGATGAGTTGGCCTTTCAGTACATGGTCGCCAACCTGAACCAGCGGTTTGGCGATGTTGCCTACATGTTGATGGAAGGGAATCACCAACTTGGCGGGCAAGGGCAACGGCACGATAGGCGTGCGTGTGGATTGCGCTTTGTGGGTGGGCGGATGGACTCCGCCATGGAATTTATAGAGTGTCGTCATGAGGCAGTAGAGTTAATCAATGCGCGGGCTGTAAGGCGTAGAGCGGATACTTCCATTTCCAGTTGCCAATCTTCTCTTCGATGACTTGCATGCTGATGCAATCCACCGGGCAGGGTGCCAGACACAGTTCGCAGCCGGTGCATTCCTTGCTGATGATGGTGTGCATCTGTTTGGCGGCGCCGCTGATGGCATCGACCGGGCAAGCTTGGATGCACAGCGTGCAACCGATGCAAGTGTGCTCGTCGATAAAGGCCACCGACTTGGGTTTGGGTGCGGCAGTGTCACCCCCAAAGGGCTTGAACTCCACGCCCAATAAATCGGCCAGTTTCTGTATGCCTTCTTCACCGCCCGGTGGGCAGCGATTGATGTCAGCCTCACCGGCTGCAATGGCCGTGGCGTATGGCTTGCAACCGGGAAAGCTGCACTGACCGCACTGCGTCTGCGGCAAGATGGCATCGATTTTCTCGACCAGCGGATTGCCTTCGACACGGAACTTGATCGCCGCAAAACCCAGCACCGCGCCGAGCACCACGGCGATGCCGGACATGATTAACAAAGCACTTAGCATCTAGAACCTCGCAAAACTGTCGCGAGCGAGCAGAGTGCAAGGAGCACGGAACGCAACGACTGATACATACCAAATGGGTAGTAGAAGGAGTGAGCACCGCGCGACGCAGCAATCTGGCCGCGCAGTAAGTTTGGCGAGGTTCTCATTATTTGACCAACCCCGCAAAACCCATAAATGAAAGGCTCATCAGACCAGCGGTAATCATGGCGATGGCCGACCCTTTGAAGATGCCGGGCACATCCGCACCTTCCAGACGTTCGCGTATGCCCGCGAACAACACCATCACCAGCGTGAAGCCAGCGGCGCTGCCAAAGCCGAACCACAGCGCTTTGAGCAGGGTGTATTGCAACTGGTTTTGTGCGATCAGCAGCGGCACGCCCAACACCGCGCAGTTGGTGGTGATGAGCGGCAGGTAGATACCTAGTACCTGATACAACACCGGGCTGGATTTTTTGATGTACATCTCGGTGAATTGCACGATGCCGGCGATCACCACGATGAACGACAGCGTGGACAGGTACGCCAAGTCGTAAGGCACCAGTAGATAGTGATAGAGCAGATAGCTCGCACCCGAAGCCAGCGTCAGCACGAACGCCGTGGCCGCGCCCATGCCGATGGCAGCCTCCAGCTTTTTGGACACGCCCATGAAGGGGCACAGCCCCAGAATTTTCACCAGCACAATGTTGTTCACAAACACTGCGCCGATCAAGATCATCAGATATTCAGACATCATCGCGCCTTAGCAAAATAGGCGCGAATTATCTACTTATTCAATAGTCACTTCAACGAATGCCTAGATATATTGATATAACTATTCATTTTAAGGTTGCTGTTTTTTAGCGTTTATGGCTATAGCTCATGCTGCAAAGGCGGTGATAGCGGGCTGCTTCTGTTTTCTTGTAAGTTTCGGGTAAGGGCATGCTTGCGCCTGACGCGTGCGCGCAATAGCTTGAGGCAAGCGTTGCGGCAATAAAAAAGCTCCCCCAACTGGAGGAGCTTTTTTTATTACGTAGCGCGTTATTCTTTGATGGCTTCGACCGGAATGGTCAGGGTCACTTCGTCGCTCACATAAGGCGCGTATTTGCCCGCGTTAAACTCGGTACGCTTGATGGTAGTGGTAGCGGTCACACCACACGCATCTTTCTTCAGCATGGGATGGGGCATACACAGGTAGGAGTTGACGGTGAGCGTGACGGGTTTGGTGATGCCCTTGATGGTCAGAGCGCCGTTCACTGCCACCAGCTTGTCGCCGTCGAATTTGAAGTCGTTCGATTTGAAAGTGATGGTGGGGAACTTGGCGGTGTCGAGCAGACCTTCACCTTGAATATGGCCGTTGAACAAAGTCGAGCCAGTGTTCACCGAAGTGGCATCGATGCTGATGTCTGCCGAGCCGCTATGGGCGACGCGGTCCAGTACGATCTTGCCTGTGGTTTTATCAAAACGACTCAGTTGCATCGAGTAGCCCAGATGGCTGTACTCAAAGCGCGGCAAAGTATGGTTCGGTTCGAGGTTGTAGGTCTCGGGCGCGGCATGTGCGGCAGAGGCGAAAGCGGCAGTGAGAGTAAGGGCGACGAGTCTGTTCATGGTGATTCTCCTATTGATAAGGTTGGGGGGGGGGGACTACTTGCTGCTGGCTACAAAATGAAAGGTGATGCTGACTTCATTGGCGACGGTGGAGAGGTCTGCCCATAATCCTTCGCCGATGGCGTAATCCAGTCGCTTGATGGTGAGTACACCATCGAAGGCGGCTGAGTTGCCTTGTGGTTTGAAGGTGAACGGAGCGGATACCGCCATCGTCTTACCCTTGATGGAGAGCTTGCCTTGCGCCTGATAGCGGTCAGCGCCCAACGCTGTGATGGTGTCTGCGACGAAGTGCGCTTGTGGGTAGCGCTGGGTATCGAACCACAGCTTGCCTAACACCTCTTCATCGGCATCGCTGTTGCCGGTGTCTATGCTAGCCAGGTCTATGTCTATCTTGGCTTGTCCGCTCGCGGGCTTGGCGGGGTCGAAGCGTGCACTGATGTTGAACTTAGCGAACGCGCCCTTCAGCGGTACGTTCATCTGCTTGTAGCCAAACACCATCGTGCTCTTACTCAGCTGCACTGCACTGAATTCCACTGCGGGTGCAGAGGTACAAGCCAGCAGCGCGGCCAGTCCGAGAAATTTTGCCAGGCTCATGGCACTCTCCTTTTCAATAAGGGCAACATGCGTGACAGGGTGTCGTCGCGGTCGATGAAGTGATGTTTGATGACCGCAGCCAGATGCAGGGCGACCAGCAACAGCAGGGTGTAGCTGAGTAACTCATGGGTATTGCCCAATAGTTTTCCTAAGGCTTTGTCCTTGGCGACCAGATCGGGCAGTTGTATCAATCCTAGATAAACGACCGGCACACCCTTGGCCGAGCTCATCAGCCAGCCGCTCAACGGGATGCACAGCATCAGCAGATACAGCAAATGATGTACGCCGTGCGCGGCACGCTGTTGCCATAGCGGCAGGTCGGCTTGCAGTGGGGGCGGCTGGTGGCCGATGCGCCAGGCCAGCCGTGCCAACACCAGCAGCAACACCGTTACCCCTATCCATTTGTGATAGCTGTAGAGCTGCAATTTGAGCGGTGACAGTTGCAGGTCGGTCATATACATCGCCAGCGGAAAAGTGCACAAGATCAGCACTGCGGTCAGCCAATGCAAAACAATAGCGGGGCGGGTATAGGTGTGGTTCATGGTGGTCACTCCTGAGTGCTGCGAACGGTATCGAAGGCATTACGCAGCACGCTCAGGTTGGCGGTCAGCGCATCGACTTGGGCTTCGTTGAGACGGGCAAATACGGGCTGTAGATGTGCCAGATGTGCAGGGAAAATGCGTGCGAACAACTGCGCACCCTGCCTAGTCAGTCGGATGTGTTGGCAACGTCCATCCGTGGCGGATGCGCTGCGTGACACCAAGGCTTTGTCGATTAACCTGTCCACCACACCGGTCAGTGTGCCTTTGGTGATGAGCGTCTTTTCGCCGAGCTCCTTGGGCGACATACCCTCGGTGTTGCCTAGCGTAGCGATGATGTCGAACTGCGCGGGAGTCAGGCCGATGCTGCGGATGTGGCTGGCGGAATACATCTCGAACGCCTGGAAGGTGTCAGAGAGTTCGCGTAGCAGCGGCAGGAATTTCTTACTCAACATGATGGCAGCCGGTTAGTTCTAGTTAGAACCAATATAGTTCTAACTAGAACTAGCTGTCAAGTGTCTCCGCGTGCAAATGGTTGGGCTGTGCGATTGAGTCGGTGTTCGCCTAACCGCTATGCGCATAGCGGCAGTGGGTCTCGCGTATAAACAGCACGGCTATGCAGCCCAACAAGGAGAACGCCAACATGATGGCGATGCCGGACTGATAGTTGCCCAGGCTGCGCAGCGCAGTGCCATGTGCGCTGTGGTCTATGGCCCAACCCACCAGCGGTTGCATGATGGCAGTGCCGAGAAAGCCGCCGGTGTTCACTACGCTGGTGGCCATGCCGGACAGCGCGTGACGATTCACTTCCTTGGCGCACGCCCAGGTGAGGGTGAAGCCCGATGCGCCCAGTCCCATGATAAAGAACAGCGCATAGCTCACGCTGTTGGTCATGGTTATACCGAACAGCCAAGGCAACCAGCACAGACTGTAGAGAATCGATGCAGCGATCATCACCGGCTTACGTTTACCGAGTCGATCCGACAGTGTGCCGATAAAGAGCGCGCCCAGCGCAAAGCCCGCCATCAGGATTGAGGTGTGCGCAGTGGCGCTGCCCCGGTTCATGCCATACACATCTTGCAGATAGGGCACTGCCCACAAGCCGCCGAATGCGAACAGCGAACCCGCCATGCCGGTGTTGACCCACAGCCCCGGCCAAGTGGCGCGGTTTTTTAGTACTTCCAGCAGACCGTCATACCAATGGCCGACATGTGCTGGATGTGCCGGCAGACCATCCAATTCGCGCAAGCTGGGCAGCCCCACGCTGCCGGGATGGTCGCGCACCCACAGCCAAGCCAAAGCGGCCAGCAGCAGGGACAGCACGCCAATATCAATAAAAACACTGCGCCAAGACATGAGCGCAAGCGCGGCATTGAGCGGCGCAGTGGCGAGGATAGAGCCGACGTTACCCAGCAGGACGGTCACGCCGGTCATGGTGGCGAAGTGACGGTCGTGAAACCACGCTGCATTCAGTTTGAGCATGGCGATAAACATCACTGATACACCTAGGCCGACTAGCAGCCGTCCAGCCGATGCGGCGGCGAGGGTTTCGGCACTGCCGAACAAAATTGCGCCGATGCCAGCTAACACACCACCTATGGTCACGATGCGGCGCGGCCCCCAGGTGTCGGCGAGCACGCCAGTGGGAATTTGCATCACGGTATAAACGTAAAAGTAGGTCGCCGCCAGACTGCCCAGCGCAGCACTGCTGGCATGGAAAGTCTGCTGCAAATCGGCGGCGATGGCGGCGGGGGCGAAGCGGTGGAAAAACGACAACACGTAAGCCATGCCCACGATGCTGAAGGCACTCCAGCGCAGGCGCACGAGTCGTTGTGATTGGCGAGCATCTAGCATGTTGTGGGCTTTCAGCGGCGCAGGTTGCGCAACGCTTGGCAGCATTCGCTCACCAGTGCTGGGCCGCGATAAATCAGCCCGCTGTAGATCTGCACCAGACTCGCCCCCGCTTGCATTTTTTCCGCCGCGTCCGCGCCGCTCAAAATGCCGCCTACGCCGATGATGGGCAGCGCGCCTTGCAGGTGACTAGCCAGTGCACGTATCACCACAGTGGACTTATCACGCACCGGTGCGCCGCTCAAACCGCCGGTCTCCGCGCCGTGCGGCAGATGCGCCACCGCCTCGCGTGCCAGCGTGGTGTTGGTGGCGATCACGCCGTCGATGTGATGTTGCATCAACAGCCGCGCGATCTGTTCGATCTGATCGGCCTCCATGTCAGGCGCAATCTTCAGTGCGATGGGTACATAACGGCCATGCTGCTGGGCCAGCTTGGTCTGTTCGGCCTTGAGCAGGGCGAGCAAATTGTCCAGTGCCGCATCGTTCTGCAACTGGCGCAGGTTCTTGGTATTGGGCGAGGAAATGTTGACGGTGATATAGCTGGCGTGGGCGTACACCTTGCGCATGCAAATCAGATAATCGTCGGCAGCGTTCTCGATAGGCGTGACCGCGTTCTTGCCGATGTTGATGCCCAGGATGCCCTTGAACTGTGCCGCTTGCACATTGGCGATCAGCGCATCCACGCCGTCATTGTTGAAGCCCATGCGGTTGATGATGGCGTTGGCGGCGGGTAAGCGGAACAAGCGCGGCTGCGGGTTGCCGGGCTGTGCCA
>Ga0172367_10000746_pt1 | contig 49677 bp, 57 predicted proteins | sample Lak10m_FD_114542 | JGI IMG/M metagenome (GOLD analysis project Ga0172367, IMG submission 114542) | Freshwater microbial communities from Kabuno Bay, South-Kivu, Congo - kab_022012_10m | ecosystem: Environmental > Aquatic > Freshwater > Lake | place: Democratic Republic of the Congo: South-Kivu...
GAAACCAATATTTTCGAGAAAATCACGTTGGATCAACTGGTTGCCAATGCATTACCGAACGAAGAAAATCACCCGCTCGGCAACCAACTGATTCTGTTATGAAATCGACCGGACAGTAGTGAGTGCGGATATCTATTTCGACCTCGAATTCCGCATACAAGGCATGGAAATGCGGGGGTGCATGCTCACGCCAAAACATCTGGATCACAATTCCGAAAAATGAACTGATTGTCGGCATCGGCAAATCATAGACCAATCCACGACCAGCAACAAAGCAAGTTAGTTATCATCGCACGATGGATTCTGTAAGCGCCCAAGTTGCTTTTCTGCCCCGCCTCTCACCGCGCGCCTTCGCCGTCTGGCGGCGCAATTTCCTGGTCTGGAAGAAGCTGGCGATTCCCTCCATGCTGGGCAACCTCGCCGATCCGATGATCTACCTGTTCGGCCTTGGCTATGGCCTCGGCGGCATGCTGCCGGAGGTCGGAGGCGTACCCTACATCGCCTTCCTTGCCGCCGGCACGGTCTGCGCCTCGACCATGAACGCTGCCTCCTTTGAAGCCCTGTATTCGGCCTTTTCGCGCATGCACGTGCAGCGCACCTGGGAAGCGATCATGAACGCGCCGGTGACGCTGGAGGATGTGCTGGCCGGCGAGCTGCTGTGGGCGGCGGCCAAGGCCACGCTCTCGGGAGCGGCGATCCTGGTGGTGATCGCGGCGCTCGGCTTCATCGCCTCGCCGCTGGCGCTGTGGGCCCTGCCGGTGATCTTCCTCACCGGCCTGGCTTTCGCCGCGTTGGGCCTGATTGTCACCGCGCTGGCGCCCTCCTATGACTTTTTCATGTACTACTTCACGCTTTTCATCACGCCGATGGTACTGGTCTGCGGTGTCTTCTTTCCCGCCGACCAACTGCCCGGCGCGGTGCAGGCCGTGGCGGCCTGGCTGCCGCTGACACATGCGGTGGCACTGGTCCGGCCGCTGCTGTTTGGCGAGATTCCGGCTGCCATCGGGGTGCACCTTGTTGCGCTGCTGGCGGTCGCCGTGGCGGCCTTCTGCGTCGCCTCGGTACTGATTCGGCGGCGCCTGCTGAAGTAAAATTCGGCGATGAAAATCATCCTCAATGGCGAGCCGCAGCGGCTCGCCACGCCCCTCACCGTCGCCGCCCTGCTCGAAGCCCGGGGCATGGCCGGCAAGCGTGTCGCCGTGGAACGCAATGGCGAAATCGTGCCCAAAGGCCGCCACGCCGAAACGTCGCTGGCCGACGGCGACCAGATCGAAATCGTCGTCGCCGTCGGCGGCGGCTGAACCGGGAACCCAACATGCACGCAGATCCCCTCATCATCGCCGGCAAGAGCTACGGCTCGCGCCTGCTGGTCGGCACCGGCAAATACCGCGACTTCGCCCAGACCCGCGAGTCCATCGATGCCTCCGGCGCCGAGATCATCACCGTCGCTATCCGCCGCACCAACATCGGCCAGGAGCCGGGCCAGCCCTCGCTGCTTGACGTGCTGCCGCCCTCGCACTTCACCATCCTGCCCAACACCGCCGGCTGCTACTCGGCCGAGGAAGCCGTTCGCACCCTGCGCCTCGGCCGCGAGCTGCTTGACGGCCACGCGCTGTGCAAGCTCGAGGTGCTGGGCGATCCGCAGACCCTGTTCCCCAACATGCCGGAAACCCTGAAGGCCGCCGCCACGCTGGTCAAGGATGGCTTCGAGGTGATGGTGTATTGCGCCGACGATCCGATCCAGGCGCGCATGCTCGAAGACCTCGGTTGTGTCGCCGTGATGCCTCTGGCATCGCTGATCGGCTCGGGCATGGGCATCCTCAATCCCTGGAACCTGAAGCTGATCATCGAGCAGAGCAAGGTGCCGGTGCTGGTCGATGCCGGTGTCGGCACCGCGTCCGATGCCGCCATCGCCATGGAGCTCGGCTGCGACGGCGTGCTGATGAACACCGCCATCGCCGCGGCGCAGGACCCGGTGCTGATGGCCGGCGCCATGCGCAAGGCGGTGGAGGCCGGGCGCGAAGCCTTCCGCGCCGGGCGCATGCCGAAGAAGACCTATTCCGCGACGCCAAGCTCGCCGACCGGCGGAATGATCGGCCGCCCGTGACGCTGCCGCGCCTCGCCGCCGGGCTGGCGCTGGCGGCGCTTTGCGCAGCGGCGACGGCGCAGGACCAGGGTGCCGCCGCGGCCGGCGAAGAGCGCCCGGCACTGCAGGCCCTGCGCCAGGGCTATGACTTCGACACGCCGGCAATCCTCGTCCGCCAGCGCCTGTTCGGCCTGGCCCATGGCCTCTCGCTGCTGGCCGGCGCCTGCCTCGACGTGCCGGAGCAGGCGGCCTCGGCACAGGAAGCCTACGCCACCTGGCATGCCCGTCAGGCGTCGACGATCCGCGCCATGTCGGAAACCCTCGCCACCTACTACTTCGGCGTCCGCGCCGGCGAGGCCACCTGGTCGGACCTCGCGCGCGCGCTGAACCTGCGCCAGGACATCCGCGAAGCGCTCGGCGAGGTCAGGCTCGACGATGCCTGCCAGACCCTGCCGACGGTGCTGGTCGGTCCGCGCTACGCCTTCGACCGCCTGCTGGCCGAGGCAGAGCAACCCGCCAGCGAGCCCCCCCGCAAGTGAGCGACAACGACGCCCGCCGCGACAGCCACATCCGCAGCTTCGTGCTGCGCCAGGGCCGGGTTTCGGAGGCCCAGCGGCGCTTTCACGAACAGGGCATGCCGCGCTGGGGCATCGCCTACCGGGCCGCGCCGCTCGACCTCGGCGCCGCCTTCGGCCGCCAGGCGCCGCGCATCCTGGAAATCGGCTGCGGCATGGGCGAAACCACGGCGCTGATCGCCGCCGCCCATCCCGCCAACGATTATCTCGGCATCGAGGTGCATACCCCGGGCGTCGGCAGCCTGCTGAAGGAAATCGCCACCCGCGAGCTCGGCAACCTGCGCGTGATCCAGCACGACGCCGTCGACGTGGTGCGCGACATGCTGCCCGCCGCATCGCTCGCCGGCATCCACGTTTTCTTCCCCGATCCCTGGCCGAAGAAACGCCAGCAGAAGCGGCGCCTGATCCAGCCACCCTTCGTCGCCCTGCTGGCCAGCCGGCTGGCACCCGGCGGCTACCTGCACTGCGCCACGGACTGGGAAGACTACGCCGGGCAGATGCTGGCGGTGCTGGCCGCCGAGCCGCTGCTGGTGAACACCGCTGCCGGCTATGCGCCGCGCCCGGATTACCGCCCGCGCACCAAGTTCGAGGCACGCGGCCTGCGCCTCGGTCACGGCGTCTGGGACCTGGTCTTCCGCCGCGCCACCGCGGCGTGAAGGACATCGCCCGCCACCCCCTGTTCCTGGTCGGTTTCCGGCCCTTCTTCATTCTTGCCTGCCTTGCCGGCCTCGCCCTGCCGACGGCCTGGCTGGCGATGCTGAACGGATACCTCGGCAGCGGGCTGCTGGCGCGCCCGGCCCTGCAATGGCATGCGCACGAGATGTTTTTCGGCTTCGGCTGGGCGGTGCTCGGCGGCTTCCTGCTGACCGCGACCAAGAACTGGGTCGGTGTGCGCGGCTGGCATGGCGGCGCGCTGCTGATGGCGGCGGCACTGTGGCTGGTCGAGCGCATCGGCATGGCCTGCGGCGGCGCCTGGCCGCCGGCGCTGTTCCTGCTGTCGAACACGGCCTTCCTCGCCGGCATCGTCGCCATGCTGCTGTGGACCCTGCTGCGCCATCGCGGCCAGGACAGCTACCGTGACAATTATTTCTTCCTCCTGATCCTGCCCGCCTTCCTCGCCGCCAAGCTGCTGCTGCTCGACCCGATGCACTTTCGCGACGGCGCGGCGATGGCCACCGCCCTGTTCCGCGTGGCCTTCCTGGTGATGCTGGAGCGCACCCTGACGCAGTTCATGAAGGGCGTCTTCCAGGTGGCTATCCTGCGCCAGCCGATGCTCGATGGCGCCATCAAGCTGCTCGGCCTTGCCCTGGTGGCGGCGCCCTGGCTGCCGCCGCCGCTGGCCGCCGCACTGGCCCTGCTGCTGGCCGCGCTGCTGGCCGGCCGCCTGGCCTTCTGGCAGCCGCGACTGGCGCTGACTCGCCTTGACATCGGCATCATGTACCTCGGTTACGCGGCGCTGGTGCTGCAGCTGCTGGTCGATGCTTCGGCCACCTTCGCCCCGCGCGCGTGGACCGGCGCCCCCTCGGTGCACGTGTTCGGCCTCGGCGTGATGGGCCTGATCATCCCGGCGATGCTGGTGCGAATTGCCAAGGGCCACACCGGGCGCAAGGTCGCTTTCGATGGCGGCGACCGGGCCGTGCTGTGGCTCATGATCGCCGCATTCCTGCTACGCGTGCTGGCGCCGCAGCTGGACGCCGGCCACTACATGCTGTGGCTGGCGGGCGCGGCCGGCGGCTGGCTGCTCGGCTTCGGCATCCTCGCCCTGCGCCTGACGCCCCTGCTGCTGGCGCCGCGCGTGGACGGCAAGGAGCACTGAGTCAGGGCTGGCGCGGCTCCAGCTCAAGGTCGCGCGGGTAGGGCGCGTGCGGGATGTGGAAGGCCACCGGCCCGTCGGGCTCGGCGTGGATGAACTGATGCACCGAGGCGTTCGCCGAGCTGCTCAGTTCCTCGGGCGTGCCCTGCGCCGCGACCACGCCGTCATGGATGAAGAAGGCGTAGTCGACCACCTTGAGCGTCTCCGAGACGTCGTAGGTAACGATGATCGAGGTGGCGCCGAGGGCATCGTTGAGGCGGCGGATCAGCTCGGCGATAACGTTGAGCGAGATCGGGTCAAGGCCGGCGAAGGGCTCGTCGTACATCGCCAGCATCGGGTCGAGGGCGATCGCCCGCGCCAGGGCGACGCGGCGCGCCATGCCGCCCGACAGCTCGCTGGGCATCAGCCGCGTCGAGCCGCGCAGGCCGACGGCATGCAGCTTCATCAGCACCAGATCGTGGATCAGGTCCTCGTGCAGGTCGGTCAGCTCGCGCATCGGGAACGCAATGTTGTCATACACCGACATGTCGCTGAACAGGCCGCCGGCCTGGAACATCATGCCCATGCGCCGGCGCATCTCGTAGAGCCCGGCGTCGTCGAGCTCGTGAATCACCCGGCCATCGACGCGCACGCGGCCACGCGCCGGCCGCAACTGGCCGCCGATCAGCTTGAGGATGGTGCTCTTGCCGGCGCCGCTGACGCCGAGGATGCCGACCACCTTGCCGCGCGGGATGACGAAGTCGACGCCCTTGAGCACCTGGTTCGCGCCATAGGCGAAGTGCAGGTTCTCGATCTCGATGAAGTTGCTCGACGTGCCGCTCACGGGGGGTTCCTCGAAGACTGCGAAGCAAGGCGGCATTCTAGCCGCCCCTCCGGCCGGCGGCGCTCAGGCGGCGAGCGCGGCAGCCCCGGCGGCGGCGATGATGCCGTCCTCAAAGGACTTGACGCCGGAGACGCCGATGGCGCCGACCTGCACGCCATCGCGCAGCAGCGGCAGGCCGCCTTCCAGGGCGATCATGTCGGGCATGGTCATCATGTTAGGCCGCCCCTGCAGCACGGCATCCTCGAAGACCTTGGTTGCCCGCTTGAACAGCATCGCCGTGCGCGCCTTCTGCTCGGCAACGCGCACCGAACCCTTCTGCGTGCCGTCCATGCGTTCCAGCAGGATCAGGTGGCCGCCGTCATCGACCACGGCGATCACCACGTTCCAGTGGTTCGCGGCCGCCGTCTGCTGGGCGGCGGCGGTGATGCGGCGGGCATCGGCAAGTGTCAGCATGCTGTCTCCTCGGGGTGTCAGGGCAGGAAAATGCGGAATACGGCGCCACCGTCGTTGGCCAGCTCGACGCGGCCACGACGTGCGCCGCTGGCATGCAGGGCGGCGACGCGGGCCGCCAGGTAAAGGCCGAGGCCGCTGCCTTCCCGGCTCGCCGGGTGCATCGCCAGGGGCGCGCCGAGCATCTCCGGCGGGTAGCCCGGGCCGTCGTCGCGTACTGAAAATTCGAGCCCGCCGTCGCCCGCGCGCGCGGCCAGCACGATGCGCGAGCGGGCGTGGCGCAGTGCATTGTGCACGGCGTTCTGCAGCACCATGCGCAGCATGCCTTCGTCGTAGTAGCCGACGCCCGGTGCGGCGGCGAGTTCGGCCTCGATCGCCAGCGGCGTCATGCGTGCGGTTTCCGCCGTCAGCTCTTCGAGCAGGTCGGCGGGGACGCGGGCATCGATCGCCGGTGCCAACCGGCCCTGGTCATCCTTGTACACCGCCAGCAGGCGCGACAGGCTGGCGGCGGCGTCCATGGCGTCGCGCAGGGTCTCGCCGTCGCCGCGCGCATCGGCGCGCACGGCCAGCGCGGCGAGGCGGTTCTTGACATCGTGGATGCCCAGCGCGGCGAGATCGGCGAAATCCATCACTGGCCGGCCGCGGTGTATTTGTCGCGCACCATGACGAGCAGCTCGGCGATCTCGGCCAGCTTGGGATGTCGCGGCGCCTGGGCCTGCACCGCCTTCTGGAAGGCCTGCGCCTGGCGCAGCTTGGCGGCGTCTACGCCGTTGTGCAGGACCTCGAAGAGCAGGGCCGTGGCGGCATTGGCGACGACCTGCATGTTCCCCGGCAGGCGCTGGGCGGCTTCGGTGAGCATGGTCGCGGCCTGCGCCAGATTGCCCTCCTTGGCCACCTTCACGGCATCATTGTTGAGGCGGATGATCTCGCCGACGCTGTCGGCCACCAGGGTGTCGGCAATCGCGCCGGCACCGTGCTCGCGCAGCATGGTGGTGACGCGGCTGTGCAGGTCGGTGGCCTCATGGTGGGTCTGCACCAGCTGGCGCAGGATGCCCTGGGCCTCGTCCTGCCGGCCGGCGGTCAGGCAGGCCTTGGCCACCGCCATCGCCGCCGGCGCCGGCAGCTTGCCGGGATCGCCGCGCAGCGCGCGCGCCAGTGCCGCCTGCGCCTTGTCGGGATTGCCGGCCTTGTGCTGCGCCACAGTCTCGACGGCGGCCAGCATCGGGTCTTCGGCATCGCTCTTGAAGTTGGTCAGCGCCTCGCCGATCAGGCTTACCGCGCGCGCCGGCTCGCCGACCTCGGTCAGCGCATTGCCAAGGCGGGCGATGTCGCGGGTCTCGCGCAGCGGCGAGTTGCGCGTCTTCTTCACCACCCGGTCCATGGCTTGCTCGACGCGGCGGAAGTCGCCCTTCTCCTCGGCCACGTTGGCCACGGCGCGGTGCCGCGCCAGCGAATTGGGCGAGATCTTGCAGGCGCTGTCGAGGACAGCCAGCGCGGCATCGTGGTCGCCGCTGGCGACGTGGGCCTTGCCCAGCAGGTCGTAGGCCGCCATCAGCTGCGGCGCCTCGGCGATCAGTTCACCCAGGGTCTTCTTCGATTCCTCGTGCTCGCCGCGCTGGTGCAAGGCGCGCGCCAGGCCCAGGCGGGCCCAGGGCAGCGGGCGTTCGAGCAGCATCAGCTGGTAGAACACCACCGCCTCGTCGAGCCGGCCGGCTGCCAGCAGGGCATTTCCCTTGATGCGCATGGCATCGACCATGTAGCGGTCGCCGGCCTCGATGATCCGGTCGCAGGTGGCAACCACGCCGGCCCAGTCGCCCTTGTCCTGCAGCTGGTCGACATTCGCCAGGCGGCGCTTCTTCTCCAGCAGGCGCCCGAGGCGCAGCTTGAGCACTTCGGAGGTGAAGGGCTTCAGCAGGTAGTCGTCGGGCAGGCACTCGGCGGCGGTGACCACGCTCTCGTAGCGCTTCTCGGCGGTGACCATGACGAACAGCACGCCACGGCCGATGACGCCGCGCGTGCGCAGGTATTCGAGGAACTGCTGGCCGTCCGCGCCTTCGCCGAGGTAGTAGTCGGAGAGGATGATGTCGAAGTGGCTCTTGCGGACCTGTTCCAGCGCATCCTTGACGTTGCCGCTGACGGCGATGCGCTCGAAGCCGAGCATGCCGACCTGGGAGCGCAGCGAACTGCGCGCCTCCGGCATGTCGTCGAGGATCAGGATGCTCTTGTTGGCGTAGTGCGTGATTTCAGCCATCGGGAAATGCAGCGCCGGCGGATCGCCGGCGCATTTGGTTCGGTTGACAGGCGCAAGCATAGACCACAAACGGCCCGCCCCGCGCGTCTGCTCAGGGGCGGCGGAATTCGAGGAAGTAGTTCTCGCGCAGAAAATCGTGGGCGCGCAGCAGGCGAAAGCCGGCGGCCTCGACCTCGGCCACCACCGTCTCGCGCCCGGCGCGCACATGGCCGAGGATCCAAGGGCTGGACCGGCCGGGAATGCGCTCGTAGTCGATCACCACCAGGCGGCCGCCGGGCTTGAGGGCGGCGTACAGCGAGGCCAGCATGGCCTGCGGATACTCGAAATGGTGATAGGTGTCGCAGGTGAATACGAGATCGACGCTGCCGTCCGGCAGCCGTGCGTCGCGCGCGTCGCCCAGCCGGGTGCGCAGCTGCGGCAGCCGGTCGGCGCCAGACCGCGCCGCGATGCCCTTGAGGAACTCCGGCGTCACGTCCTGGGCGATCGCCGTGCCGCCAGCGCCGACTTTCTCCGCCAGCAGGAAGCTGAAGGCACCGGTGCCGGCGCCAACGTCGGCCACCGTCATGCCCGGCCGCAGGTCCAGCGCGTCGATGATGCGCCGGCGCTGCTCGTAGACTTCGCGGCCCTCGCTTTCCAGCGAGGACTGCCAGCGCGCATAGTCCGCGCCCTCGTAGGCGCGGTTGATGCCGGGGCGGACACTCGTCTCCTGCGCGCTGGCAAGCAGTGCGGCGAGGGCAAGAAAGGTGGCAGCCAGCGCCTGCCGGCTGCGGGGTACCAAGGCTGTTGGCTTCACAGGCCCGATTCTAGGCCGGGCGACGCCCCGGCGCCGCATCAGGCCAGCAGCGTGCCCAGGGCAAAGGCCGTGTCGGCGGCTTGCGCCGGGCTCGGCGACACGCCCTTGTCGAGCAGCTTGCGCGCCGTCATGTGCTCCGCCGGCTGGTTGATAGAATCGACGGCAACGAGCCGGCCGGCACGGTAATAGAAGGCCGAGAACTTCCCGGCCGCCGGCTCGCCACGCGTCACGACCTCATCTGCCCCGGCGGTGAGGCCCGCAATCTGCAGCTTGACGTCGTATTGATCGGACCAGAACCAGGGCGTGGCGGTGAACTCGCGTTCGCGCCCGAGCAGTGCCGCCGCCGCCGACTTCGCCTGCTCGGTGGCGTTCTGCACTGATTCCAGCCGGCGCAGGCTGCCATCCGGCATGCGCCGTGCGGTGCAGTCGCCGGCGGCGACGATGGCCGGATCAGACGTGCGCGAGCAGGCATCGACGACGATGCCGGCGTTGCATTCCAGCCCCGCCGCCTGCGCCAGCTCCTGGTTGGGCAGGATGCCGATGCCGACGATCACCAGGTCGGCCGGGAACTCGCGTCCATCCCGCGTCGACACCGCGACCACCCGGCCGCCGCGCACCGCCAGGCCGGCGACCATCGCGCCGAGCACGACATCGACGCCCTGGCCGCGCTGCAGCGCCAGGTAGAACTCCGAGACACGCGGCGCCACCACCCGCGCCATCAAGCGCTCGGCGGCTTCGAGCACCACCACCGAGGCGCCCTTGCGGCGCGCGGCGGCGGCCACTTCGAGGCCGATGAAACCGCCGCCGATGACCACGACATTGCGCGCGACATCGAGCACGGCGGCGATCGCCTTGGCATCGTCGAGCGAGCGCAGGCCGAGCACGCCGGAGGCGTCGGCCCCCGGCAGGGGCAGCGGACGCAGGCGCGAGCCGGTGCACAGCGCCAGACCGTCGTAGGGCAGGGAACTGCCGTTGGACAGGGTCAGCGCCCCGGCGGCGCGATCGATCGCCGTGATGCCAGCGCCGACTTTCAGCCCGATGTTCTTTTTTGCCAGCAGCTCGGGCGCGCGCATCACCAGCTGGGCCGCACCGGTTTCGCCGAGCAGGTAGCCCTTGGACAGCGGCGGCCGGTGGTAGGGCCCGTGCGCCTCGTCGCCAAGCAGGGTCACCGGCCCCTGGTAGCCCTCGGCGCGCAGGGCTTCGGCCACGGTCAGGCCGGCCAGGCCGGCGCCGACAATCAGCATGCCGCCGGCCATCTCAGGACTGGGCGTCGGGGAAGCGCACGACGAGGCCGTCGAGCACCTCGCTCATCTTGATCTGGCAGCTCAGGCGCGAGTTCGGCCGGCGCTCGGCGACCACGTTCTCCAGCATCGCCGCCTCGCCCTCCTCGGCCGGCGGCAGCAGCGCCGCCTTGTCGCCTTCGACGTAGCAGTGGCAGGTGGCGCAGGCGCAGGAACCGCCGCACTCCGCCTCGATGCCCTCAACGCCGTTGCTCATCGCCGATTGCATGACGCTCCAGCCGACGGGCACGTCGATCGCGCGCTCGTCGCCGGAAGGTTCGATATAAGTTACCGTGGGCATTTTGGTCTCCGTATGGGGGAACAGCGATTCTAGGCGCGGGCGAGGTCCAGGCGCAGCGGGCTGCGGAAGGTCGACGACGGCATCCATGGCAGCTGCTCGGCGACGCGGTGGAAATCCGGCACCACCCTGAACAGCTCCTCGAAGGCGACCTTGACCGACAGGCGGGCGATGGCGGTGCCGAGGCAGGCGTGCACGCTGCCGCCGAAACCCAGGTGGCCCTTGGGCTTGCGCGCGATGTCGTAGGTGTCGGGATCGGGGAACTGGCGTTCGTCGCGGTTGCCGGAGCCGTAGGCGAGGCAGACGAAATCGCCTTCGCGCATGGTCTGGCCGTGCAGCGTGTGGTCGCGCGTCAGGCAGCGGCGGAAGCGCTGCGCCGAGGTGTTGAAACGCAGGCTCTCCTCGACGGCATCGGCGATCAGCGCCGGATTGGCCACGCAGGCGCGCCGCGCCTCGGGGTAGTCGGCCATGTTCAGGGCGAACATCGACAGGAAGCCGCCGAGCGACTCGACCCCGGCCATGATCAGCGTGGTGGTGGTCAGCAGCACCTCGCGTTCGTCGAGGCGGTCGCCGTCGATCTCGGCCGTCGAGAAATGCGAGATCAGATCGTTCTTCGGGTTGGCGCGGCGCTCGGCGATGACGCCGGCGGCATAGTCCTGCATCCAGTTGTAGGCGGCGATGTGCTGCGGCCCCTTGGTGCGCGTGTGTGGATCGGACTGCACCATCAGCACGGCCTTCTCGCGCACCCTGGCCTCGTCGCCAAGCGGCAGGCCCAGCGCGGCGAACAGCACCTTGACGGTGAACTTCGCGGAAAAGTCCTCGACGAAATCGAACTGCCTTTCGCCACCCAGCGGCGCGGCAACCTCGGCGGCGGCGGCGCGGATGGGCTCGGCCAGGCTTTCCAGGTTGCGCTTCATGAAGGCATGCTGGATCAGGCCGCGCAGGCGGTCGTGGCGCGGGGGATCGGTGGTGCCCAGCGTCGCCCCGGCGCGGTTGGGCAGTTCGGTCATCAGGTTGCCTTTGGCCGAAGAGAAGGTCTGCCAGTCGTTCAGCGCCGTGACAATGTCATGGTAGCGCGACAGCACCCACATGTTGGCTTCCTTGCTCCAGAAGCAGGGGTGCTCGTCGCGCAGCGTCTTGTAGAAGGGGAAGGGGTCGGCATCAACGGCCGGCGAATACGGATCGAAGCCAAAGCTCATCGGGGTCTCCTCGGGTGACATTTCATGGATGTCGCAATGTTTGAAGTGTAAAGTTCCGCGCGCCGCGGCAAAATGGACGGAAGCCGCTTTAACTTGCACTTTCCATTGATTTCTTGAAACCACCCGATTCGCCATGACACGCGCCAATGCCATGCCTGACAAGGAACCTACGCCGACACGGCGGGCCGCGCGCCCGCGCGCCAATCAGGACATCCCGACGTTTTCCCTGTATGGCGAGGCGGGCCCCGCCACCGGTGCCGAGTTCGTCCATATCGAGGACATCCGCAGCCGCAGCGCGCCGCACGACTGGGAAATCGACGCCCATACCCATCGCGGCCTGTTCCAGATCGTGGCCATCGCCGAGGGCGGCGCCGAAGTCAGCCTCGACGGCCGCGCACTGACGGCCGCGCCGCCTGTCGTCGTTACCCTGCCGCCGGCGGCGGTGCATGCCTTCCGCTTCCGGCGCGGCACGCGCGGCCATGTGCTGACCATCGCCGAGGCCCTGCTGTTCGATGCCGCCGGCGATGCCGTGGCCGGCATGGTGCAGGAGCTGTTCCTCGAAGCCCGCGTCATCGCGCTCGACGAGGCCGCCATGCGCCCGGTACTGCTGCTGCTCGACCAGGTCGCCGCCGAGTTCCGCAGCGAGGCGCCGGGCCGTACCGCGCTGGTCGAATGGCTGCTGCGCGCCGCGCTGCTGCACATCGCCCGCGCCCACCTGGCGGCCAGCCGGGCGCATGCCGGTGGGCGCGGCCCCGGACATGCGGCCCGCTTCGCCGCCTTCCGCACGCTGGTCGAGGCCCGCTACCGCGAGCACTGGCCGCTGTCGCGCTACTGCGCGGCGCTGCGCCTCACCGAAGGCCAGCTGAACCGCCTGGCGCGCCGCCTGGGCGGCCATTCGGCGGCTGAGCTGATACAGCAGCGCCTGTTCCTCGAAGCACGGCGGCGCCTGATCCATGTTGCCGCACCGATCGCCCGGATCGCCTACGACCTGGGCTTCCAGGACCCCGCCTACTTCTGCCGCATCTTCAAGCGGCGCACGGGCATGACACCTTCCGCCTTTCGCCGGAGCCACGAATGACCGCCTCGCGCCTTGAGCTCGCCATCGAACTGCTGCATTCGGCCGACGAGGCCGCGCTGGCGACGCAGTCCGTTTCGCTGCCCGGCCACCCCTTCGCCAGCCAGGTGCCCTTCATCACCGACGAGCTACAGCGCCCGGTGATGCTGCTTTCCGGGCTCGCCGAACACACGCGCAACCTGGCCGCCGATCCGCGCGCCAGCCTGATGATCGCGCGCACCCTCGGCGATGGCGAGGTGGCACGCCTCTCGCTCGTCGGCGACATCACGCGCATCGCGGCGGACGAGCAGCTGGTGGCGCGCTACCTGCGCTACCACCCGCATGCGGCGCGCTTCCTGCAGCTGGGCGACTTCGCCTTTCATCGGTTCGCACCGCGCCGCGCGATGACGATCGGCGGCTTTGCCAGGGCCGCATGGCTGGAAGGCGAGCGCCTGCTCGATGCGCCGGCAATCGCGGCGGAAGTCGATGCGGCGCTGGTCGAATCGCTGGCCGCTATCTGTGCCACGCGCGGCCGCCTGCTCGGCCTCGACAGTCACGGTGCCGACCTGCGCGATGCGCATGGCCGCCGCCTGCGGCTGGACTTTGCCGCCGCGCCGCTGCCAGCCGCCGCCATCCCGGCGGCATTGCGGGCGGCGCTGGCCATGTCCGACGCCTCGGCGCGGTAGCGCCGGCCGGTTTCAGGCGTACTCGGGGGCGAAGCTGCGTTCGGGGTCGGCCACCGGGCCGTCGCCGTCCCAGTAGGGCGAGAGCTTGCGCAGCTGGGCGATGATGGGCGGCACGGCGGCGATCACGCGATCGACTTCCTCTTGGGTGTTGTAGCGCGACAGCGAAAAGCGGATGGTGCCATGCGCCGCCGTGTAGGGGATGCCCATGGCGCGCATCACGTGCGAAGGCTCCAGCGATCCCGAAGTGCAGGCCGAGCCGCTCGAGGCGGCGATGCCGAGCTTGTTCAGCAGCAGCAGGATGCCTTCGCCCTCGACGTACTCGAAGGCGATGCTGGCGGTATTGGGCAGGCGCAGCAGGCGGTCGCCGTTGATGAAGGCGTTCTTCACCTTGGCCAGGATGCCGCGTTCGAGCCTGTCGCGCAGGTGCTTGACCGTGGTGTTCTCGGTTTCCATGTGCTGTTGCGCCAGTTCGCAGGCGACGCCGAGGCCGACGATGGAGGCCGAGTTCTCGGTGCCGGCGCGCCGCTCGCGCTCCTGGTGGCCGCCGCGCAGCAGCGGGCGGAAGCGCGTGTTGCGGCGCAGGTAGAGCACGCCGATGCCCTTGGGCGCGTGCAGCTTGTGGCCGGACAGCGAGAGCATGTCGATCCTGGTGGTCTTCAGGTCGATCGGCAGCTTGCCCACCGCCTGCACCGCGTCGGTGTGGAACAGGATGCCTTTCGCATGGGCCAGCTCGGCCATGTCCTCGCCCGGGAACAGGGTGCCGGTCTCGTTGTTGGCCCACATCGCCGAGACGATGGCGACGCGGTCGTCGAGCAGCGACTTGTATTCGTCGAGGTCAAGGCGGCCCTTCTTGTCCACGCGCAGGCGCTGCACCACGTAGCCGTCCTTTTCCAGGTGATCGCACAGCGTCAGGATCGCCGGATGCTCGACCACGGTGGTGATGATCGTGCGCCGCTCCGGATAGGCCCTGAGCGCGGAAAGGATGGCGGTCGAATCCGACTCGGTGCCGCAGGAGGTGAACACGATTTCGGAATCGTGGGCGGCGCCGAGCAGCGCCCGCACCTGGCCGCGCGCTTCCTTGAGCGCCTTGCCGACCTGGGCGCCGAAGCTGTGGATCGAGGAGGCGTTGCCGAACTGCTCGGTGAAGAAGGGCAGCATGGCTTCGACCACGGCCGGATCGCAGGCCGTGGTGGCGTTGTTGTCCATGTAGATCGGCTTCATCGCGGTGTCCTCAGCTATGGGCGAGCGCGGCGACGGGCAGCACCTGCACCAGTTCGCCCAGGGCTTCGACCAGCTTGTGCTGTATGCCGCCCAGGGTCGCGGATTCCATCTGGCAGCCCTGGCAGGCGCCGGACAGGGCGACGTAGATCTTCTTGCCGTCGACCTCGACCAGGCTCACGTCGCCGTGGTCGCGCTGCAGCATGGGGCGAATGGCCTCCAGCGTGTCCTCGATCTTGCGGATGCGCTGGTAGTTGGTGAGCTGCGGCTTGACCGGAGACTCCGCCGGTGCCTTGGGTTTCTTCGCCTTCGGCTCGTTGGAGAAGAGGCGGCCATTCACCGCGATCAGGATGTCCTCGATCTTCTCGTGGCAGGCCGAGCAGCCGCCGCCGGCCTTGGTGTAGTTGGTGACGTCTTCCATGGTCTTGAGGCTGTTGCCGCGGATGGTTTCCTCGATCATCACGGCGTCGATGGCGAAGCACTTGCAGACCAGGTCGCCTTCCTCGTGGTCGTCCTTCCATTCCTCGCCGCGGTAGTTGGCCACCGCCGCCTGCAGCGCCTCGCGGCCCATCACCGAGCAGTGCATCTTTTCCGGCGGCAGGCCGTCAAGGTAGTCGGCGATGTCCTGGTTGCTGACCTTGAGCGCCTCGTCCAGCGTCTTGCCCTTGATGATCTCGGTCAGCGCCGAACTCGACGCGATCGCCGAGCCGCAGCCGAAAGTCTGGAAGTGCGCGTCCTCGATCACTTCGGACTCGGGATTCACTTTCAGCATCAGGCGCAGCGCATCGCCGCACTTGATCGAACCGACGTCGCCGACGCCATTGGCGCCTTGCAGCGGACCCGAGTTGCGCGGGTTGAAGAAATGCTCGCGGACTTTTTCGGAGTAATCCCACATGGCGGCGGTCCTCAGGCGGAGAAGGACTGACCGCAGGCGCAGGAGGCGGTCGCGTTCGGATTGCTGAACTTGAAGCCGGTCTGCGTCAGGGAATCGATGAAGTCGACCGTAAGGCCGTCGAGCATCGGCCGGCTCATCGGATCCACCAGCAGCGTGGTGCCGGCAAGATCGAATTCGTAATCGTCCTCGGCCTTCTCCTGCTCCAGGCGCAGGGAATACTGCAAGCCGGCGCAACCGCCACCGGAAACAAAGATGCGCAGGCCGGCTACGGGATTTTCAACGCCGCGCAGGAAGCGCTTGATGGCCTTGTCGGCGGCGGGGGTCAGGGTGATCATTTTGCGGGTCTCCTTGCGGGTGTTGGGGGGGCCACTGCCTGCTCCGCAAGCGCCGTGCCATGGGCGCAAGTTCCTGATTTCCAAAAGTCGGCGCTGGCGACACGGCGACTTTGTCGCGAACCCGACAGGGGCCGCGGTTCAGCCCTCGGCGCCGGCATAGCTGTAGCAGCCCTTCGGACAGACCCGGCCGCAGGAGCCGCAACCGATGCAGTCGCCGGCATTCCTGATGGTCATCACCATCATCTGGTCGTCATCCAGATCGTCCTCGTCGATGTCGGCCAGAAGTTCCTCGCCACGTTCGACGAGGTCGAGCACATCGCGCGGGCAGACCTTGTAGCAACGGCCGCAGCCGATGCACTTCCTGCCGTCGATGGCGACGGCGAACTGCGGGGTCCATTCGGCACCGCTGCGGGTGCGTCCGGTGATAAAACCCATGATGTCATCCTTTCTGTGCCGCCTGCAGGCGTGCGTTGGCTTCGGCCCAGGCCTGGCAGGCCTCGATGGTGCCCTGCGAAATTTCGGGAATCTCCTGCCAGCCCGCGGGCAGCCGGTCCTCAACCAGGTCGTGCAGCTTCGAGGCCCACTCGCTGGCGATGCGCTTGCGTTTCTTGACCTCCCTGTCGAGGTCCCTGAGTTCGTCGTCGGTCATGGTCAGAGCCCTGCCACCTCGGGATATTTGCCGATGATTTCGACCGCAACCGACAGATACTTGTCGGCCTCGGTCTTCATCTTCGACAAATTCTCGAAGCCGAAGCGATGCACGTCGCGCAGGGTACGATCCATCACCACCAGCTTGCCGACCACGATCAGGGCGCGGCCAAAGCCCTCGTGCGTGAGCTGCACGTAGGGCACGGCCATCAGCCCGCACTCCTTTTCGATCAGCACGGCAATCGCATTGTGGAAGGCCTTGACGCGCGCGATCAGCACGTCATCGGGGTCGCCGATGATCGGGATCGCGCGCTTCTGTTCCCTGCTCAATACATAGGACGCCAGAATCTGCGTTACCGGCTTGCCGTCCCACTGGCCATAGCTGTCCAGGGCGCGGGTCTGGCGCAGCATCTCGCGGATGAAGTCGCTGGCATGGATCGGATCGTCGGCCGCTTCGATCGCGGAATCGGCGAGCACTGTGCTCATGGGGCATCTCCTTGCAGGGGGGTGGATACGGTGGTGCGGCAACGGATCCGGGGCGCGGCAAGCGCGCCGCGCCGGGCCGCCAGGCGCAGGGCGACGATGCCCAGCCCGAGCCCGCTGAAGGCGCCCAGCGCCGCCAGCGCATCGCCGCCCTGGGCCAGCAGCAGCGTACCGGCAAGCATCGACGCCGCCGGCAACAGGTACGCCAGCGCCGCGCCGCCGACAAGCCGCGCCGCCGCCAGCTCGATGCTTACGACATCGCCCGGCCTGGCATCGACGGCCCGCGCCACCTGCACGCGCTTTTCATGGCGGGCGCCACAGAGCGGCTGCGCCCGGCAGGCTCCGCAGGCCGTGGGCGGCGCCAGGCCAAGCTCGGTCCGGTGATCTTGGATCGCCAGCACCCGGGCCGACGCACGCAGGATGCCATCCATCATTCCTCCCAGCCTTCGGCGGCCATCCGCGCGAAGCGGTCTTCACCGCCGGTGGCCGTGCGGCGCAGGGCGCGATCGATCCACGGCACGCCGCCCTCGCGCATGGCGCGCGTCAGCTGTTGCACCAGGTTGTCGATCGGGGTCGCATCGTCCAGCCGCAGCGGCTGGATGCCGGCGGCCAGCAGCTGTTTCACCGCCGAGGCGCCGGCGGCCAGGCAATACACGGCGGCGCAGCCCGACAGCGCGGCGATCTTGGCCGGCAACTTGTTCTCGTTGCCGTCCATCGACTCGGGCGGAAATTCGGCCAGCTCGACCAGTTGCGCGCGTTCGCCGTCGAGTGCGTAGATGACGAAGCCGGTCGCCGCACCGAAGTGCTGGTCGACGGTGGCGCGGTCGGCGCTGGCGAAGGCGACGCGCAGCATGGCCGGATTGTTCGACATCGCGCTAGTGGCCGACCAGGCCAGCGCCAGCCGGCGTCCGCACTGGCGCGGCGGGTTCATCGGCGGCGCGGTAGATGGATCGATGGACGGGAATGTCATGGTGGTTGCCCAGGAATAGGTTGGCGACATCGAACAGGGCCTGGCGCGCGCCGCGATAGCCGACCCAGGTCCGCGTGTAACCGCCGACCCAGTCGTACTGCGGAAAGCCGGCGCGCAGCAGCGGCACGCCGAGGCGTTCGGCGCTTTGCGCCGCATGCGAATTGGAAATCACCAGCTGGACCCGGCCGGCGCGGGCAAGCCGCTCCATGTCCTCCAGGTCGCCGATCTGCACGCGGGCTGCCGGCATGTCGGACAGCGCCTCGGCCCGGGCCGGCGCCACGGCGGCGACGATCTCGGCGCCAACACCCGCAAGAAATTGACCGAGGCCCACCAGCAGATCGGCGTCGGCGGCGACGCCGATGCGCAGGAAGCCGGTCATGAAGTGCGTATCGACCATCGCGTCCTGCAACTGGCGGCGCTGGCGGTCGATGCGCGCCGGCACCGGCTGGCAGGAGATCTCCGCCAGCGCCATGGTGAAGGCATCGCAGGCGGTGAGTCCCAGCAGGTGGTCGAAGCGGAAATCCGGCACGCCGGTGCGCTCGCGCAGCAAGTCCGCCGCCTTGGCCAGTGAGCGACCGATAACCAGCGTGGCAACCGATTCACCCATCGTGGCGATCTCGCTCTTCGGCGTGCCACCCAAGGTCAGCGGCGTGGTTTCGACATCGACCATATGGCCGTCGAGCGAGTCGCCGATGTCGGGCAGCAGCACCGGCCGCAGGCCGAAGGCCTCGATCCACTCGCGGATCGCCTCGGTGTCGCCCGGCGTCAGCATCGATGCGCCGAGCACGTTCACCTGTTTCTTGCGCCGTCCTGCCAGCGCCGACTCTTGAGTATCCGGCACCATGACATCGATCATCGCCTCGACGGCCAGCGCAAAACCCGATTCGAGGCAGCCGGTGTAGTCCGGCGTATTCACCGGCACCACGGCGGTCGCGGCGAACTGCGGATTCTGCGCGCGGAACTCGCGCACCAGGCGCCGGATGTCGGTGCCCTGCATTTCGGAAAGCCCGGTGGTCGGCAGGCCGACGATGTCGGGATTGTTCTTCTCGCAGATCACGCGCAGGCCTTCGATCACGTTCTCGTCGGCGCTCATGATGGTGGACACCTGGTCCATCGCCGTGGTCTGCAGCGGGATCGGCTCGCGGAAATGGCGCACGAAGAAGACCTTGCCGAAAGCCGTGCAGCCCTGCGAGCCGTGCAGCATGGGAATGGCGTTCTTCAGGCCGAGAAAAGCCAGCGCCGCGCCGACCGGCTGGCTGGCCTTGAGCGGGTTCACCGCGAGTGCTTTAGAACGTTTCAGAATTTCGGCCATTGCAAGGGTCGGGCAATCGGGATTACCCAACACCTCGCAAGCTCCGTGCCGTTTCCTAAGTGGCTGTTATTTATGGGCGCAAGCCAGCTATTGTTGGAAAGCCGACAAGCCCATGGCGAGCGACAGGGCAGAAACACTTCAACGACCCACACGTTCCGGTTTATTTGTGGGAATGGCATTGAATTTCCCTTTTTGGGAACTTATACTCTCAGTAACCATCCCACACATTCCCAATGCGAATCCTCGGCCTGCCATTGCTGGATCGATTCAAGCAATCCCATGCCGACGCCCGGGGCCGCTGGATGCCTGGCAGAACGAAGTCGAGCGCGCGCAGTGGCAAATATCGCAGGAGAGAAGAATGAAGCTGAAGCTCATCAAGAACGAGTCCGACTACGCGGCGGCGATGGCACGCCTCTCGGCATTGATGGCGACCGAACCCGAAGCGGGAAGCGCAAACGAAAACGAGCTCGATCTGCTGGCCCTGGTCATCGAGGACTACGAACGCAAGATTGTGCCGCCTGTCGTGCCCGATCCGATCGAAGCCATCCTGTTCCGCCTCGACCAGGCCGGCCTGACGCGCAAGGACTTGATTCCCTACATCGGGTCCGCGCCCAAGGTGTCGGAAGTGCTGGCACGCAAACGCCCGCTCTCGCTGAGCATGATTCGCCGCCTGCATCAGGGCCTGGGCATACCTGCCGACATCCTGATCGGTGGCGCCGAGGCCGGCGAAGCCGTGCTCGAAGCGCCCGAGATCGACTACACGCGCTTTCCGCTCAAGGAAATGCTGGACCGCGGCTGCTTCGGCAGCTTCGTCGGCAACGCAAGCCGGCTCAAGGACCATGCCGAAGACCTGATGCGCGGGTTTCTTCGCGGCCTCTCGCCCAATCCGGCGCAGCCGGTCCTGATGCGCGCCCCGCTGCACCAGCGCGGCGAACGCCGCATGGATGACGCCGCCCTGCTGGCCTGGCGACTGTGCGTGCTCAAGAAGGCCCGCGCCATCGATCTCTCACGGGGTTACAAAAAGGGTGTGATCACGGCACGCTGGCTACGCGAGCTGGCGCGCCTGTCCTCGTTTCAGGAAGGCCCCAAGCTGGCCCGCGAATACCTGGCGCGCGCAGGGATCGCGCTGGTGATCGAGCCGCACTTCAAGGGCACCTACCTCGACGGTGCCGCCATGCTCGATCAGGGCCGGCCGATTGTGGCCCTCACCTTGCGCCATGACCGGCTGGACAACTTCTGGTTTGTCCTGCTGCACGAACTGGCCCACGTCGCCCGCCATCTGGACGAAAGCCACCCCTTCTTTGCCGACGACCTGGACAGCACGGACAAGGCCGACCGACAGGAAGCCGAGGCCGACGCAATGGCCAGCGAGGCCCTAATACCCGCCAGCGAATGGGCCAGCGCCGACACAAAGCTCAGCCCGACGCCAAAGAAAGCGGAGGCCATCGCGGACCGGCTGAATATTCATCCCGCCATCATCGCCGGACGGATACGTCATGAGCAGGGCAACTACCGGCTACTCCCTCGTCTGCTGGGTCAGGGGGAGCCCAGCAGACAACTTGGCTGACGACCGGGGAATTGGGTGATCAGCATGAACCAGCCCGGTAACAATGGAGGCGCGGTGCGCAACTCAAACTCAATCTTGCGGCAGGCCGCTGCGGCCACGACCTGCCCGTCCAACTGTCTGCCAGGTAGCCGCCGCTCAACCCGCATCCGGCATCCGGAAGCGGTCAGGCATAATGCAACGGTTCTAACGCGTTATCGCCTGCAAGCCATTGCCCATGAGCCTGATCAAGTCCCGAAAACGCGTCGCTGACCACGGGGAAGTCTTTACCCCGGCATGGATGGTCGACGCCATGCTCGACCTCGTGAAGGATGAAACCGAGCGCATCGACTCCCGTTTCCTGGAGCCGGCCTGCGGAAGCGGCAACTTCCTTGTCCGGGTGCTGCAACGCAAGCTCGCCGCCGTCGAACTCAAGTACAGCAGATCGGACTTCGAACGGCGGCACTACGCGCTGCTCGCGCTGATGTGCATCTATGGCATCGAACTGCTGGCCGACAACATCGCCGAGTGCCGCACGAACCTGCTGGACATCTTCGCCGACTACCTGAACATCGACGAGTCGGACGACCTGTACCGGGCCGCCTCGGGCGTGCTGGCAACCAATCTCGTGCACGGCGACGCCCTGACGATGCAGGACAGCGGCGGTCAGCCGATCAGCTTTGCGGAATGGGGCTACCTCGGCAAGGGCAGGTTCCAGCGCCGCGATTTCCGCTTCGACATTCTCACCGGCTCGTCGGCCTTCAGCGCGGAGGGTTCGCTCTTCGCCCAGCTCGGCAAGCACGAAATCTTCATGCCGACCAAGACCTGGCCGCCCATGACAATGGGCGAACTCGCGTCCGCCTCGCTCGATGAAATGCTGAAGGAGGCCCCATGAACGAGCAGGTCAGTTTCTCTCTGCGCGGTCGCAACCCGGACGTGCTGACCTGCATCGCGAACCTGTCGAACGACGAGGTGTTCACGCCGCCCGAGTTCGCCAACCGGATGCTGGATACGCTGGCCGCGGCCTGGGCGGCCAGCCACGACGGGGCAAACCTCTGGGCCGACAAGACGGTGAAGTTCCTCGACCCCTGCACCAAGTCGGGCGTATTCCTGCGCGAAATCACCAGCCGCCTGACCAAGGGGCTGGCGGAGCAGATTCCGAACCTCGAAAAGCGCGTCAATCACATCCTGACCCGGCAGGTGTTCGGCATCGGCATTACCCACCTCACCAGCCTGCTGGCGCGGCGCAGCGTGTATTGCTCGAAGCACGCCGATGGGGAACATTCCATTGCGAAGTCATTCACGACTGACGCCGGCAATATCTGGTTTGAGCGCACCGTGCATGCGTGGGACAAGGGCAAATGCACATTTTGCGGCGCTGGCCAGGCAACCTATGACCGGGCCGATGAACTTGAAACCCATGCCTATGCCTTCATTCACACAGATAACATCAAAGCTCGGATTGCCGAGCTGTTTGGAGCCGACATGCAATTTGATGTGATTATCGGAAATCCCCCCTATCAGCTTGGCTCGGACGGTGGGACGCGCGATGTACCGATCTACCAACATTTCGTTGAACAGGCGAAAAAGCTCGAACCGCGCTACCTCGCCATGATCATTCCTGCGCGCTGGATGGCTTCAGGTCTTGGGCTTAGCGAGTTTCGGCAGACGATGCTCGGGGATCGGCGGATGCGCGAGCTTATGGATTATCCGGCGGCAAACGACGTGTTTCCCGGTGTCGAAGTCAAGGCGGGCGTTTGCTACTTTTTATGGGATGCATCGCACAACGGCGATTGCAATGTGACGACCAGCCGGGGCGGTGAAGTTGTTGGACCGATGACACGCAACCTTGGCGAGTACGACGTGTTCGTGCGGGACGGGCGCGCCATGTCGATTCTGAGAAAGGTGCAGAAGCACGCCGAGCCGTCCATCAACACCATCCTCGCTCGCGACAAGGAATTTGGCTGGACATCTAATTTCGACGGCTTCCATGAAAAGAAACGTGCCGGAGATTTGCCGCTTTACTACATCCGCACGATGAAACGCAGTGTTGGCTATATCGGGCGCAAGGATGTTAACAAGAGCGCGCATCTCATCGACACATGGAAGGTTCTCGTTGCGAAAGCATACAACGGCGGTGATGGCATTCCACATCAGATTTTGGGAAAGCCGTTGATCGCCCCATCACCTTCTGTATGTACGCAGTCATTCCTGTTCTTTTCCGTTGATTCGGAGAAGGCGGCTAAGAATCTACAGTCGTACTACATCACCAGATTTTTTCGTTTTCTGGTCTCCTTGCGCAAGATCACTCAGGATGCGACACACTCTGCTTACACTTGGGTTCCGATCCAGAACTGGAATCGCACTTGGACGGACGAAGCCCTTTACGAGAAATATGGAATCACCAAGCAGGAGCGGGCGTACATCGAGTCTCAAGTCAGGGGAATGAATCTCGACAATGATGCAGATGAGTAAGCCAACGCGAAAGATTCCTGCGGCGCATCCCAACGCGCTCTTCGTCCGCGTCGTCTCCATCCTTGAACAGGCGCGAGGCAATGTCGTCCGGGCGGTCAATACCAACATGGTGCTGGCCTACTGGTTGATCGGGCGCGAGATTGTTCAGGAATTGCAGGGCGGCGAGGCGCGGGCGGGGTATGGCAACAAGCTCATCGAAGAACTGTCCGCACGCCTGCTGGAGCGGTATGGAAAGGGGTTCTCGTCCCCTGTTTTGTGGAGTTACAGGCAGTTCTACCTCGTGTATGCCGGCAGGGACAAGATTCTCTTCCCGGCGGGAAGAGAATCAGCCTCGGCAGGGAATCTCTCCCCAACGGGAAGAGAATTGGTTCGGTCGAGGAAAAGTCGCCCATCGGGCGACGAATTGCCGCACGGCTTCTCGCCCCAGCTCACCTGGTCGCATTACCGTGCCCTGATGCGAGTGGAGAATGTGGCGGCCCGCGATTTCTACGAGCGGGAGGCCGCCGACTGCGGCTGGTCGAAGGCGCAACTGGAACGACAGATTCACAGCTTCTACTACGACCGGATCGTGGCCAATCGCGGCGAGCAGGGACTGCTGCCGGATGGCCGGGAGCGTCTTGCAGGCGAACGCGTTGAACCATCCCACCTGCTCAAGTCGCCGATGGTGCTGGAGTTTCTGGGGCTGCCCGATGCGCATGAACTGCATGAAAACAAACTCGAACAGGCCATCATCGACAACCTGCAAAACTTCCTGCTGGAACTCGGCAAGGGATTTTCGTTTGTTGCCCGGCAAAAGCACATCCGCTTCGGCGACGACGATTTCTACGTGGATCTGGTTTTCTACAACTACATCCTGAAGTGCTTCCTGCTGATCGACCTGAAAATGGGCAAGCTGACCCACGCCGATGTCGGGCAGATGGATGGCTATGTCAGGCTCTACGAAGACCAGTTCAAAATTCCCGGCGACAATCCCACCATCGGTTTGCTGCTGTGCTCTGACAAGAGCGAGGCGGTGGCCAAATACTCGATACTGAACGAGAACAAGCAGATTTTTGCCTCGAAATACCTGCCCAATCTGCCAACGGAAGAGCAACTCCGGCTGGAGATCGAGAGGGAACGGCATCTCATCGAATCGGCGCTGGAGGATCGTGCCGGTGAGTAAGACCATCGAGGAAATCCTCGCGCCCAGGCCGCAAGCCCGGCCGCGCATCTACGCCTATTCGATTGCCGACGCGGCGCACAACGGGCTGCTCAAGGTGGGGCAGACCACGCGCGACGTGAAGCAGCGGGTGGCCGAGCAGCTCAAGACCGCCGCCATCAAGAACTACCGGATCGAACTCGACGAATCCGCCGAGCGCGACGACGGCAGCATTTTCAGCGACCATGAAGTGCGCTTGGCGCTGGTCAGGAAAGGCTTTGCGAACGACGAATTGGAGTGGGTGCGCTGCACGGTCAGGGATGTGAAAACCGTGCTCACCGAGCTGCGCACCGGCCAGCACTTCGCCGGGACGCATGACGAAACCTTTCCGATGCGCCGCGAGCAATCCGAGGCGGTGGACAAGACCTTCGATTACTACCGCTCGATCTGGGCCTATAACAAGAACGCCGCGCCGCGCTTCCTGTGGAACGCGAAGATGCGCTTCGGCAAGACCTTCACCGCCTACCAGTTGGCCCGGAAACTCGGCGCGAAGCGCGTGCTGGTCGTCACTTTCAAGCCGGCGGTTGAGGATGCGTGGAAAACCGACCTTGAGAATCATGCCGACTTTGATGGCTGGCAGTACCTCTCGGCTACCTCCGACAGGGTGCCGGCCGAGATTGACCGTGAAAAACCGGTGGTCTGTTTTGGCTCCTTCCAGGACCTTCTTGGTCGTGATGCGCTTGGGAACATCAAGCTGAAGAACGAGTGGATTCATGCGGTAAATTGGGATTTGGTGGTGTTCGACGAATACCACTTCGGTGCCTGGCGCGAGACTGCAAAGGAACTGTTCGAAGGCGAAGAGGACCATATCGCTCGGTCAGAAGCCCAGCTCGATGATGCCAAGCGGCTGAAGGAGAGAATTGCCGACTTGCAGGAGACTTTGGAGCAGGAAGCAGACTTCCTGCCCATCACTACACGGGCCTACCTCTACCTTTCCGGCACGCCCTTCAAGGCGCTGGCAACCGGTGAGTTCATCGAGGAACAGATTTTCAACTGGACCTATACCGATGAGCAGCGAGCCAAGGAGGCGTTCGCTTCCGCAAACCCAGGCAAGCGGAATCCTTACGGAGCGCTGCCGCAAATGCGGCTGTTGACCTATCAGATGCCCGATGAACTGCTGGCCATTGCGAGTGGCGGGGAATTCAACGAGTTCGACCTCAATGCGTTCTTCGAGGCATCGGGTACGGGCAGGGCGGCAAAGTTCACGCACAAGAGCGACGTGCAGAAGTGGCTGGGCATCATTCGCGGCGGCTACACCGCCAAATCGGTCGAGCATCTGAAGACCGGTACGCGCGCGCCGCTTCCTTATTCCGATGTGGGACTGCTGCCCTATCTCCAGCACTCATTCTGGTTCCTGCCGAATGTGGCGGCTTGCCACGCGATGGCAAACCTGCTGGCGGAGAAGCACAACACTTTCTGGCACGGCTACAACGTGCTGGTCGCGGCCGGGGCATCGGCGGGGATTGGACTGGAGGCCTTGCCGCCCGTGCGCAAAGCCATCGGCAGCGGTTTCGAGACCAAGACCATCACGCTGTCCTGCGGCAAGCTGACCACGGGCGTGACCGTGCCGCAGTGGTCCTCCATCCTGATGCTGCGCAACCTCAAGTCGCCGGAGACCTACTTCCAGGCGGCGTTCCGCGTGCAATCGCCGTGGTCCATCAAGAATCCGGACGGCGACGACCCGAATGCGGAGGAAATACTCAAGCCGGAGTGCCTTGTGTTCGACTTCGCGCCGACCCGCGCCCTGCGGCAACTCTCGGAGTATGGAATCGGCCTGTCGCCCAACGAGTCGAACCCGGAGAACGCGGTCAAGGACCTCGTGTCCTTCCTGCCCGTGCTGGCCTATAACGGGGCGAACATGGTGCAGATCGACGCAGGCAGTATTCTCGACATCGCCATGGCGGGCACCTCGGCCACGTTGCTGGCACGCAAGTGGGAAAGCGCGCTGCTGGTAAACGTGGACAACGACACCCTGCGCAAAATCATGGACAACCCCGAAGCGATGGCTGCCGTTGAGCGCATCGAGGGCTGGCGCGCGCTGGGTGACAACATCATCGAGACCATCATCAACAAGAGCGAGAAGGTCAAGGCGCTCAAGAACAAGGCGAAGGACAAGGAGCTGTCGGCAAAGGAGAAGAAGGAGCTCTCCGCCGAGGAAAAGGAATACAAGTCCAAACGCAAGCTGGTACAGGAGAAGCTGATCAAGTTCGCCACGCGCATCCCGGCCTTCATGTACCTCACCGACTTCCGCGAGAACAAGTTGCAGGATGTGATTACCCGCCTCGAACCGGACTTGTTTCTCGCAGTCACCGGCCTGACGGTGCAGGACTTTCACCTGCTGGTGGGCCTCAGGGTGTTCAATACCGAGCAGATGAACCAGGCCGTCTTTGCCTTCCGCCGCTATGAAGATGCCTCGCTTCGTTACACCGGCATCGAGAGTCATGAAGGCTTGAGTCACTACGGGCTGTACGACACCGTGGTGGCGAAGGATTGAGGCATTCGGAGTAGCAGTATCGGGGAGTGTCTGCATTCCCTGGTGCGCTACTTCCGCTTCGGGTCGAAAGACGGGTAGGGCACAACAACACGCATTGTTCCGACAATGCGAGTAGCGAATCAAGACCACTTCGTTCGGCTCACGCCACCAGCGCTTCCCCCACCGCCTTCTGCGCCGCCCACGGCGCCGCCTTCCTCACCTTGTCCCACACCGGCGCTTCCAGCGTCAGCGCCAGTTGCCGCACCAGCTCCAGCATGCCTTCATAGCCTGCGTAGCCGAACTCGCGTTCCTGGTTGATGTCGAGGAAGGGAATGCGCGCCTTCAGCGCCGTGTAGAGGTTGCGGCCGCCGGCGATCAGGATGTCGGCGCGGTGGTCCTTGAAGGCCTGCAGCAGCGCCTTGGGGCTGCCGTCGGTGATCATCTTCGCGTCGTCGCCCATGATCTCGCGGATGCGCGCCTTGTCTTCCTCGGTGGACTTGTTGGTGCCGGTGGCCACCACCTTCATGCCCAGGTCCTGCAGCGCCGACACCACCGACCAGCTCTTGACGCCGCCGGTGTAGAGCAGCACGCGCTTGTCTTTCAGGCGCGCGGCCCAGGGCGCCAGCGCGGCGCGGATCTTCGACTCTTCGCGGGCGATCAGGTGTTCGGTGCGCAGGCTCAATCCGGGGTCGCCGATGATGCGGGCGAAGTCGCGCAGCGCCTGCGAGGTGTCGGTGATGCCGTAGAAGCTGCCTTCGAAGTAGGGCACGTCGAAGTCGGTTTCGAGCTTGCGCGCGACATTGAGCAGGGCCTTGGCGCAGACCACCATCGACACCCTGGCGCGATGCATGGTCTGCACTTCGCGAAAGCGCGTGTCACCCGAGAGCGTGCAAAGAATGCGCAGGCCGAGTTCGTCGAACAGCGGCGCCACGTGCCAGAACTCCCCGGCGATGTTGTACTCGCCGATCAGGTTGACATCGAACACCGGGATGCCCGGCCGCTGTGCCGATGCCGGCACCGGATCGGGCTCGCGCGTGCCGATGACGTGGCGAAACATGGCCTCGCCGGCGATGCGGTTGCCGAGGTTCTTGGTGCCGTAGAAGCCGGCGCAATCGACCGGCACCACTGGCGTGCCCCAGCGTTCGGTGGCGGCCTTCGCCACGGCTTCCATGTCGTCGCCGGTCAGCGCCGGAACGCAGGTGGAATAGAGGAAGACCGCCGCCGGCGCATAGTCGTCGATCGCCTGCTTGATGGCGTGGAACAGCCGCTTCTCGCCGCGGCCCATGATCACGTCCTGCTCGGTGAGGTCGGTGGTCATGCCGATGCGGTACAGCGTCGGCCCCGAGGAGCGCGTGCCGCGATTGTCCCAGCTCGATCCGGCGCAGGCGATCGGCCCGTGCACGATGTGGGCGACGTCGGCCACCGGCAGCAGCGCGATCTGCGCGCCGTCGAAGGAACAGCCGCCGGCCGTGGCGCCGGGCTTGGTCTTGGCGCAGCCGGATTTCTCCTTCTTGTTGTGCGCGCAGGCGGGTTCGTTCAGCAGTTCGGCGATTTCGGCGGGTTTCATCGTGGCCCTCGATGGCTTGCCCGAGAGTTCGCAAGCCCCATGCCAATGCGCCAAGCCCTTGATGGAATGCAAAAGTCGGCGCTGGCGGGACGGCGCTGCGGCGGGCCGCACATTGTTTTGTCGGGTTTGCGACAATGCGGTGGCGACCCCACGCAGGCACGCGGCTTTGCCGGCTGGCACCGATCCTGCATCGACTGCAAATATGAATGCCACCGACCTGCGCCCGCACCTGCTGGCCTTTGCCGCGCGCCCCGACTTGCCGGAAACTCTGGCACTGGCCGGGACCATCGCGCTGGCGCCACGCCGGCGCGGGCCCTGGCGCGCGCCGCTGGCCGGATTGGGCGCGCGCGATCTTGACGCCGTGCTGCTGACCTACTTCCCCGGTGCCGCCCCGCTGCGCCCGCTGCTGCACATCTGGCGCGAGGAAGCCGAGGCCCAGCAGCGCCCGGAGATGGACGAGTTCGACGACCTCGTTGCCCTGCTGGTCGCCCACCAGACCGAGGATGCCCCTGACTCGCGCTGGATCGCCCATGCCGTCGCCACCGCCAGCATGGCCGACAACCACCTCTGGCAGGACCTCGGCCTGCCCAGCCGGGTCGAGTTGAACGCCCTGATGCAGACCCGCTTCACCGCCCTGAAACTGAAGAACGCCGGCGACATGAAGTGGAAGAAATTCTTCTACCGCCAGCTCTGCGAGCAGGCCGAGGTGCTGATCTGCAAGTCCCCCAGCTGCGCCGAATGCTGCGATTATTCGGTCTGCTTCGGACCGGAATCATGAGAACCCTGCGCCTTGCCGTACTGCTCCTTGTTGGCCTGCTTTCCCTGCCCTGCCTGGCCGGCGGCAGGATCACGATCGCGGCGGCGGCGGACCTCAAGTACGCCCTGGAGGAAATCCTGGTCGAATTCCGCCGCGCCAACCCGGGTGAGGAGATCGAGACCAGCTATGGCTCGTCCGGCAAGTTCCACACCCAGATCCGCCAGGGCGCGCCCTTCGACCTGTTTTTTTCCGCCGACATCGAATACCCGCGCATGTTGGCGAGGGAGGGCCTGGCCGCCTCCGCGGCAACACCCTACGCGGTGGGGCGCATCGTGCTCTGGAGCATCTCGCGCGATGCACGGCGGATGAAACTGGCCGACCTGGCTGATCCGACGTTTCGGAAGATCGCGATTGCGAATCCGAAGCACGCTCCCTATGGCAAGCGCGCCGAGGAAGCGCTGCGCGCCGCCGGCGTCTGGAGCCAGATCGAAACCCGGCTGGTCGTGGGCGAGAACATTGCCCAGGCGGCGCAATACGTTCAGACCGGGAATGCCGATGTCGGCATCATTGCCCTCTCGCTCGCCCTGAACCAGGAATTGGCAGCGAATGGTTCGCATGCGCTGATTCCGGAACGCCTGCACCAACCCTTGGAGCAGGGCTTCATCATCACCCGGCGTGCCGCCGCAAACCCGCTGGCGCTGCGGTTCGCCGAGTTCATGGCCAGCCCTGCCGCGAGGAAGATTCTGGTGCGCTGGGGCTTCGCCCTGCCGGCGGAAGGGCGCCGCTAGCGCCTTGCTGCCTCACGACGCGTCATGTCGCGGTAGCATTGCCCCATGTTCTCGCCTGCCGACCTCGCCGCGATCTGGCTCACGCTCAAACTGGCGACCGTCACCACGCTGCTGCTGCTGCTGATCGGCACGCCGATCGCGTGGCGGCTGGCGCGCACCCGTTCCTGGTGGAAGGGCCCGCTGGCGGCCGTGGTCGCCATGCCGCTGGTGCTGCCGCCGACCGTGCTCGGCTTCTACCTGCTGCTGCTGATGGGGCCCAATGGCCCGGTCGGGCGCTTCACCGAATGGCTCGGCATCGGCCTCCTGCCCTTCAGCTTCGGCGGCCTGGTAGTGGCCTCGGTGGTGTATTCGCTGCCCTTCGTCGTGCAGCCTCTGCAAAACGCCTTCGAGGCCATCGGCGAGCGGCCGCTGGAGGCGGCGGCCACCCTGCGCGCCTCGCCGCTGGATGCCTTCTTCAGCGTCGCCGTGCCGCTGGCGAAGCCCGGCTTCCTTACCGCGACGATCCTGGGCTTCGCCCACACCGTCGGCGAGTTCGGCATCGTGCTGATGATAGGCGGCAACATTCCGGACAAGACACGCGTGGTCTCGGTGCAGATCTACGACCACGTCGAGGCGATGGACTACGCCGCCGCCCACGGCCTCGCCGCCGGCATGGTGGCCTTCGCCTTCCTCGTGCTGCTGGCGCTCTACCTGCTGAACTCGCGGGGGCGCCGGGCGTGAGCATCGCCGCCCGCTTCGCGCTGGAATGGCCCGGCTTCGCGCTCGACGTCGACCTCGACCTGCCCGGGCGCGGTGTCACCGCGCTGTTCGGCCAGTCGGGCTGCGGCAAGACCACGCTGCTGCGCTGCATCGCCGGGCTGGAACGTGGCAGCGGGCGGCTGGACGTGAATGGCGAGACCTGGCAGGACGATGTGCGCTTCGTGCCCACCCACCAGCGAGCGCTGGGTTACGTGTTCCAGGACGCACGGCTGTTTGCGCACCTCGATGTGCGCCGCAATCTTGACTATGGCGCAACGCGCGCGTTTCGCCGTAGCGCCGGCGCCGACTTTCAGCATCGCGACGCCATCATCAACCTGCTTGGCTTGGCGCCACTGCTCGATCGCCTGCCGGCGCGGCTTTCCGGCGGCGAGCAGCAACGCGTGGCGATCGCCCGCGCCCTGCTCACGGCGCCGCGCCTGCTGCTGCTGGACGAGCCGCTGGCGTCGCTCGACCACACGCGCAAGCAGGAATTCCTGCCCTGGCTGGAACGCCTGCGCGAGGAACTCGACATTCCCATGGTCTACGTCAGCCATGCCCCGGACGAAGTCGCGCGCCTGGCCGATCACATCGTCGTCATGGAGGCCGGCCGCGCCGCGGCGCAGGGGCCGCTGGCCGAGACCCTGGCGCGCATCGACCTGCCGATCAAGCTGGGCGAGGATGCCGGCGCGGTGTTCGCCGCCACGGTGGCCGAGCGCGATGCCGAATGGCACCTGGCGCGCGTCGAATTCGCCGGCGGCGAACTCTGGGTGCGCGACAACGGCACGCCGGTCGGCCGCGAGGTGCGGGTGCGCATCCTGGCGCGCGATGTCTCGCTCGCCAACAGCCGCCATGAGGACACCAGCATCCTCAACGTGCTGCCGGCGACGGTGCAGGCGCATGCCACCGAGGACCATCCCTCGCAGGTCCTGGTGCAGCTGCGGATCGGCGAGTGCCTGCTGCTGAGTCGCCTGACACGGCGCTCGGCGCAGCGCCTCGACCTGGCGCCGGGCCGTAAGGTCTGGGTGCAGATCAAGGCCGTGGCGCTGATCGGCTGAGCACGGTGGAAATCAGTTTCGACACCCCGGCCGACCTGGATGCCATGGCCGACCTGCTGGGCGAGTTGTTCGGTTTGGAAAGCGAGTTCGCGCCGCAACGCGACAAGCAGCGGGCGGCGCTGCGCTCCTACCAGTCGCCGGGATTTGAAGAGTCGGCGATGGTGGTACGGCGAAAGCTTTTCGGCCAGGATAAGTTGCCAAGCATAAGGCTCATTTTGATCCATGCAGGGGTAGCCTTTGGCGGGCGTCACATGCGGCAAGACGCCTGATCTATGCGATTATTCCCTACCCATTCATACGGCATCGGAAAACACGGATTCGCCAATGAATAAGCTGTCCTTTACCTTCGGTGGCAGGCGTTCCCTGGCACCGGCATACGCATCGAGAACAAGGAAGACATGAAAGTCCCGAAGACCGAACTTGTTTCCCGCCTGCGTCTCGGCGCGAGCCCCGCCGACAAGGACCAGGCACCGCTGGTGGCGCTGTTGATCCGCAACAACGGTGAGGTGGCAGCCAATGCCTTGTGGCAGATGTCGGGCCTGGAGATCGACGATTTCTACCGGCAACTGAAGACCGAGATGGCGCGGGGCTGGATCGTCGAGCCGGAGCCGGCCTATGTGCGCGAGGTGGCGGCATGAAACGCCGTGCCGCCAGCGCCGACTTTCCGGATGCGCCGGTGAGCCTTGCCAAGCCGCCGGCCGGTTACGCCGACTGGTTGGCCGAGCTGAAGACACGGATTCACAACGCCCAGCAGCGGGCAGCGCTGGCGGTGAACCGCGAACTGGTGCTGCTGTATTGGCAGATCGGCCGCGACATCCTCGCGCGGCAGGCGGAACAGGGCTGGGGCGCCAAGGTGATCGAGCGCCTGGCCCACGATCTGCGCACCAGCTTTCCCGACATGAAGGGTTTTTCGCGCGCCAACCTGATGTACATGCGCGCTTTCGCCGAGGCCTGGCCCGATGCGGCAATTGTCCAACAGGCTGTTGGACAATTGCCCTGGGGCCACAATCTGGTCCTGCTGACCAAGCTGAAGGAACCGCAGGCACGGCTGGCCTATGCGCAGCGCGCCATCGAGCACGGCTGGTCGCGCAATGTGCTGAACATCCACATCGAAACCCAACTGCTCGAACGTGAAGGCCGGGCACTGAGCAATTTCGAGGAGCGCTTGCCCGCCCCGCATTCCGACCTGGCCCACGCGACGCTGAAAGACCCCTATCTGTTCGATTTCCTTGGCGTGGGCAAGGAGGCCGACGAGCGCGAGATCGAAACGGCCATCGTCCAGCACATCTCCCGCTTCCTGCTCGAACTGGGCGCGGGTTTCGCTTTCGTTGGCCGCCAGGTGCATATCGAGGTCGGCGGCGACGACTTTTTCATCGACCTGCTTTTCTATCACCTGAAGCTGCATTGCTACGTGGTGGTCGAACTCAAGGCCGGCGCGTTCAAGCCCGAGCACACGGGGCAGTTGAGTTTCTATCTCAGTGCCGTCGACGCGCAGGTGAAGGCACCCGAGGACGCCCCCACCATCGGGCTGCTGCTGTGCAAGACGCAAAACCGCGTGGTTGCCGAGTACGCCTTGCGTGATTCCAACAAGCCCATCGGCGTCGCCGAATACCAGCTTGTGGCGGCTCTGCCGAAGGAGCTGCAAACCAGTCTGCCCAGTATTGAACAAATCGAGCGCGAACTGGCCGGCGATGCCGAAATCGACTCGTCTGTGCGCGACTGAGGCACGAATCCTCCGTGTCCTCGCAACACCGCCTCAGAACCCGTAAGGCTGGTAGAGCCAGTCCTTGACCACCGCCGCGTCGCGGTCGGGCAGGTAGCGGAAGCCGGCCTGCAGGTCGTCGATCACCGCAGTGGCCAGGGCGTGCGGCGCGCTGCGCGTGGTCAGCATGTGGAAGAACCAGGCCATCGGGTAGCCGACGGCCTTGTCGTAGCGCGCCAGCGCATCGTGCAGGGCCAGGCCTTGCAGGCCGAAGCTGGCGGCGAACTTCGGCGCCGTGCCGTTGACTGCCGCCACCGGCGTGGCGTTGAGGATGCTCTGCTTGTAGCGGTCGAGGTGTTCGCGCACGGCGATCACCCAGTGGTTGGAGAATTGCGTGGTGGCGCCGGCGCTGCTGTTCTCCCAGGCGTCGATGAAGCGATGCACCGGCTGCGGCGCCGGCGTCTGTACCCGCATGCGTTCAAGGAAGTTTCGCATCGGCGTCAGCCGGCGCAGCGCCAGCACTGGCGGGCCCAGGGGCCGGCCGCAGGCGGTAGCGCCATGGCGCGGATCGACGATGTCTTCCAGCGCCGTTGGCGCGGCGTTCTCGTCCAGCAGCGGATGGGCGAGGACTTCCTGCAGTTCCTCGATCTCGACCTGCAGGAAGTCAGCCGCGCCGCCACCGGTAGCCGCAACCAGGTAGCGGGTGCGGCCATTCAGTCGCGTGGCATGAAGGCCGCGGCCGACATGGCTCTCCCACAGCGCGGCAAGGTCGTCGCCATGGTCGGCGAGCTCGCGCTCCGCCCAGGCTTCGAGGTCGTCGACGAGGCGCCTGCCTTCGCCATCGATCACGCCGCCCAGGCGGTACCAGCCGCCGCGCGCCAGCACTTCGCGGAATGCCAGCCCAGGCGCCAGGGCCGCCAGCTCGCGGGCCAGCAGGGCGCTGCCGGCATGGCCCGGCAGGCGCACGCAGAGCTCGGCAATGCGCGGCGCCAGCTGCTCGGCAGTGACAGTCGTCATCGTTCCGCCTTCTGCGCCACGGCGAGATGCTGCAGGCGCTGCCAGGCGCCCTGACGCACCTCGGCTTCGGGGTCGGCGAGCAGGCGGCGTGCCGCGTCGCGCGGCGCTCGCGCCAGCGCCGCCAGCCGCACTGTCCAGTCCGGATCGCCGAGCATGACTTCGGCATCGTCTTCCAGGGCGCGCGCGGCGGCGATGCGCCGTACCTCGGGCTCGGGGTCGTGACACAGGCGACCCAGGGCGAAGGCCGGCAGGCGGCGGGCGACCGTCTTGCGCACTTCGCGCTCGGGGTCCCTGGCCAGGCGCGGCAGGCGGCCGTGGGGCAGGCGGCGCGCCACCACCACGCGCACCATGTAGTCGGGGTCGTCGATCAGGGCCGGCAGACGCTCGATGGCGATGCGCAAGGCGACAGCGACACGAACCTCGCGATCTGGATCGCCCATCAGCGCCTCCAGCATGTCCTCGGGCAGGCGAACCGCAACGACCCGCCGCACGACTTCATCACGGTCGGCCACGAGATGGCGGATCGCATCCGGCGGCGCGTAACGGGCCGCGATGGCGCGCCTTTCCCAGTGGGCGTCGCCGAGCCAGGCGACGGCTTCGCCGCGATGGCGGCGAAAGAAGCGCTCCATGCGCCGCCCGCTCACGGCCAGCGCGCAGGTCTCGGCTGGATCGCAATCGCCGCGCACGCGCAGGCTGGCGGCATGGCGACAACCCGCGCAGGGCACGTCGGCCATCGCCGCATCCGCCTGGCGCCGGCGTTCGCCGTCAGTCGCCATCGCCGGAGAGCAGGCCGACCAGGAGGCCGCTGGCGCCCAGCGCATCCGGGCTCAGGCGCACGCAGTGCTCGCCGGCATACAGGTAGTAAAGCCGGCACCGTTCGCCGACATGGGCGGCGGTGGCCTGCGGCGCCACGTCATCGTCGTTGCAGACGACGATGCGCATGCCGTCGAAACGCCGGCGCAGCGCGTGCTGCAGGTCGAAGTCGGCGAGGCGCGGGTCGGCCGCGGCAACGGCGTCGGCTACATTGGCGAGCAGGCCGGCATCCATCAGGCGTCCTCGTCGGCGGTGGCGAAACGCGCCAGCGAGCCGGCCTCGACGCCCATGGCGCGGGCCAGCCAGGGCGGCGGCGAGTTCAGCGCCTGCTGCAGTTGCAGCAGCGTACTTGCCGCCGTACCGCCAGCGCCGACTTTCACGGGGTGCACGCCGGCGCGCACCACCTTGGCGGTGGCCGGCCCGCCGATGGACTGCACATACACCACCTGGCAGTCCCTGATCAGTTCGGCGCGTGCGACATTGCGGTCTTCGGCGTGATCGGCTTCCAGGGTGGGGCGAATGTCGATCAGGCGCAGCTCCGCCGGCGAGACCTGGTAAATCAGGAAGCGCTCGCAGGAGCCGAAATGGCCGTCGAGTTCTTCGCCGTTATTGGAAGCGCAGGCGACGCGGATCGAGCCCGGCAGGTCGCCATCGGCATACGGCGCCACGGCCGGCAGCTCGCTGCCGCTGACGCCCTCGCCCCAGAGCAGGCGCACGGCCTGCTTCAGGTTGTCGCGCGGGACGCCGGTGACGATCACGTCGTCGCCCTGCAGGATCAGCTGCAGGTCGGCGACGGTGACCGACTTCAGCTTGGTCTCGGTCAGCGGCAGGTCGAGCCGTTCCGCCAGCGCCGAGACCAGGTCGCGCGGCGCGACATCATCCAGTTCGCGCGCCGCCAGGGCGATGCGCAGTGCGGCCTCGCGGGTGATCGATACGGACACGGGTGTACTCCTTTCGAGCGCAGCGAGCTGCATGGTCGCCTCCACCTTGAGGAGGAGGCCGGGAGGAGGTGGGCGTCAGAATTGCATCGTGTTCAGATGAACACGATGCAGGCTTCCCCGGCGGGGCAGGCATCGAGGCAGGCGGGGGAATCGTGCTCGCCTTCGCACTCGGTGCAGGTGTCGACGTTGATCTTGTAGATGCCGCCCTTGTCGGTGATCGACGTGGTCGGGCAGACCGGCTTGCAGTCGCCGCAGGATGTGCATTCGGCCTGGATGATTTTCATTGCCATGTGTGTTCTCCCTGTATCAGACTATTCAGCCGCATCCACCCGCCGCGCCCGCAGCGAGATCGGGAAGCGGGCAGGCAGGGCCTGCGGTTCGATGTAATAGACGCCGCCGTTGTTGAGCCTGATCTCGCCTCCCCACTTGTCGACGCTGTCGAATTCCATCGTGACGATGGCATCCTCCAGGTCGCGCTTGGGCAGGTAGAACGAGTAGGCGCCGGCGGCGTTCTTGCCGACCATGATGTTGGCCATGTGACTTTCCTTCGCAAGGTGACGGGAAGGGCAAGCCCTTCCCGTCGGTCGCAATCAACGAACCAGATCGAAGTTGTAGTCGGTGGTGGCCATGCCCATGGTGTCGGCGTCGAGCTTTTCCAGCACCGCATTCACCAGGGTGGTCACGACCTGCATGGCGCCTTCGTAGCCGATCGTCGTCTGCCGGTGCAGGTGGTGACGGTCGAACAGCGGGAAGCCGATGCGGATCAGGGGCACCTCGAACTCCTTGCCCTTGTGCAAAGTGTCGCGCTGGATGAACTTGCCGTAGCTGTTGCCGATCAGGAAATCCGGCTTGTCGGTGAAGCACAGGCTGCGCAGGTGCCAGAGGTCGGCGCCCATGTAGACCTTGCCATTGACGCCGAAGGGGCTCTCGGCCAGCAGGGCTTCCATGGCCTTCTTCCAGCGCTTGCCGCCGTTGTGGCAAACGATGTGGGTCGGCTCGGCGCCGCATTCCATGAGGATCTTGACCATGCCCATGAGGAAGTCGGGATCGCCGTAGAGGGCGAACTTCTTGCCGTGCAGCCAGGCGTGCGAATCGGCCATCAGGTCCACCAGGCGGCCGCGTTCGACAGCCAGCGACTCGGGGATCGGCTTGCCGGTAAGCTCGGATACCTTCATCAGGAAGTCGTCGGTCCAGTCCACACCCATCGGGATGTTGAGCTTGGGCACCTCGTGGTTCCAGGTGTTCTCGACGAACTTCTTGGTCTTTTCAAGCTGCCAGGGCTGGATCAGGAGGGTGCTGATGGCGTTCGGCGCATCCTTGATTTCGGCCTGGGTGGTGCCGCCGGCATACATGCGGAACTCGCCGTCGGAAGGCGTGTCGAGCACTTCGGTCGGGTCCGACATCAGCGTCGCCTCGACGCCCATCTCGGCCATCATCCGCTTCAACACGCGGAAGTTGCCGAGATAGGTTTCGAAGCCCGGCACCAGGTTCAGCTTCTTGTTCGAGCCGATCACCTTGCCTTCCATGGTGTTCAGCGTGAAGGAGCGGATGATGCCTTCGAACATGTTGTCCCAGCCGGTGACATGCGAGCCGACGAAGGAAGGCGTGTGGGCGAAGGGCACCGGGAAATCCTGGGGGATGTGGCCTTCCTTCTTGGTGTTGTTGATGAAGGCGTTGAGGTCGTCGCCGATCACCTCGGCCATGCAGGTGGTCGATACCGCGATCATCTCCGGTTTGTAGATCGCCTTCGCGTTCTCCAGGCCGTCGAACATGTTCTTCTGGCCGCCGAACACCGCCGCATCTTCCGTCATCGAGTCCGAAACGCAGGAGATCGGCTCCTTGAAGTGGCGGCTGAAGTAGGTGCGGAAATAGGACACGCAGCCTTGCGAGCCATGCACGTAAGGCAGGGTCTTCTCGAAGCCCAGGGCGCAAAGCACGGCGCCCAGCGGCTGGCAGGCCTTGGCCGGATCGACCGTCAACGCCTCGCGCTTGAAGTTGAGTTCCTGGTACTCCCTGGTGGTGCTCCAGTTGAAGACTTCCTTGACCTTGTCGGCCGGATGTTTTTCCTCGAACAGGTCCTGCTTGTTCTTCAGCGAGGTCTGGTAGTCGGCATCGCCGAACAGCGGGAAACAGGGCTTGATTTCATCTACGGTTTGCATCGTGGTCTCCTTGGCCCGCGCCACTCATCCGTGGCCGCGGGCAGAGGTTGATCGAAGTATTGCGTTCAGGCGGCCTTCTTCAGCGCTTCCGTCTCCGGCAGCTTCTTCCACGGCGGCGTCTGCTTGCTCCAGCAGGGGTTGCTGATCGCCATGTCCATGTCGCGGGCGAAGATGGCGAAGCCGTCGTAGCCGTGATACGGACCGGAGTAGTCCCAGGAGTGCATCTGGCGCAGCGGAATGCCCATCTTCTGGAACACGTACTTCTCCTTGATGCCGGAGCCGACCAGGTCGGGCTTCAGTTTCTTGACGAACTCCTCCAGCTCGAAGCCGGTGGCATCGTCATAGAGCAGCGTGGCGTTGCCCATTTCCTTGATGGTGCGGTCGTAGTCGTCGCCGTGGGCGAACTCGTAGCCGGTGCCGATGACTTCCATGCCGAGGTCTTCGTAGGCGCCGATCACGTGGCGCGGACGCAGGCCGCCGACGTAGAGCATCACGGTCTTGCCCTGCAGGCGCGGCTTGTACTTGTCGATCACGGCCTGCATCATTGGCTGGTACTTGGCAATCACCCGCTCGGCACCTTCCTTGATGCTGTCGTCGAAATGGGAGGCGATGGCACGCAGGCTCTCGGCCACCTTGGTCGGGCCGAAGAAGTTGTACTCCAGCCACGGTATGCCGTACTTCTCTTCCATGTGGCGGCTGATGTAGTTCATCGAGCGGTAGCAGTGCAGCAGGTTGAGCTTGACCTTGGGCGTCTTTTCCATCTCCGCCAGGGTGCCGTCGCCGGACCACTGGGAGACCACGCGCAGGCCCATTTCCTCGATCAGGATGCGGCTGGCCCAGGCGTCGCCGCCGATGTTGTAGTCGCCGATGATGGATACGTCATAGGGGGTGGACTCGAAGGGCGTGCCGTCGCGGGCGTCGAGCACCCAGTCGCGGATCGCGTCATTGGCGATGTGGTGGCCGAGCGACTGTGAAACGCCGCGGAAGCCCTCGCAGCGCACCGGAACAATGGGCTTCTCGATTTCCTTGGCGCCCTTTTTCGACACCGCCTCGATGTCGTCGCCGATCAGGCCGATCGGGCATTCCGACTGCACCGAGATGCCCTTGTGCAGCGGGAACAGCAGTTCGATTTCATTGATCAGCTTGGCCAGCTTCTTGTCGCCACCGAAGACGATGTCCTTCTCCTGGAAGTCCGAGGTGAAGTTCATGGTGCCGAAGGTGTCGATGCCGGTGGTGCCGACGTAGTAGTTGCGGCGGCCGGCGCGCGAATACTGGCCGCAGCCGACGGGGCCGTGCGAGACATGGATCATGTCCTTGATCGGACCCCAGACCACACCCTTGGAGCCGGCGTAGGCACAGCCGCGCACGGTCATCACGCCGGGCAGCGACTTGCGGTTGGAGGTGATGCATTTCTTCGACTGCTCGACCGTCTGGTCGTTGACCGCCAGGTGCTTGGCGCGGTCCTTTTTGGCTTTTTCCGGATAGACCTCAAGCACCTCCTGGATCAGGGCCTCGGTCTGTTCGTGTGTCATCGTGGACATGTGCTTCTCCTTGTCGGGCGCCGGCACTCATATGTGCACGGCGCCAAAGGTTTGCGATTGATGGAGCTTTACGCCGCGGCGAGTTCTTCCGCGGTCTTGCCGATGATGCTGCTGTCCTCGACTTCCATGATGCCGAACTCCATCAGCAGGGCTTCGAGTTCGTCCATCGAGATCGGGGTCGGGATCACGAACTTCTTGTTGTCCACGATCTTGCGCGCCAGGGCGCGGTATTCGTCGGCCTGCTTGTGCTTGGGATCGAACTCGATCACCGTCATGCGGCGGATCTCGGCGTGCTGCACGGCGTTGTCGCGCGGGATGAAGTGGATCATCTGGGTGCCCAGCTTGTCGGCCAGGGCCATGATCAGCTCGTCTTCACGGTCGGTGTTGCGGCTGTTGCAGATCAGGCCGGCGAGGCGCACGCCGCCCGAGTTGGCGTACTTGACGATGCCCTTGGCGATGTTGTTGGCCGCGTACATGGCCATCATCTCGCCGGAGCAGACGATGTAGATTTCCTGTGCCTTGTTCTCGCGGATCGGCATGGCGAAGCCGCCGCAGACCACGTCGCCGAGCACGTCGTAGAACACGAAGTCGAGGTCTTCGTCATAGGCGCCTTCCTCTTCGAGGAAGTTGATGGCGGTGATCACGCCGCGGCCGGCACAGCCGACGCCGGGCTCCGGGCCGCCGGACTCGACGCACTTGATGCCGCCGTAACCCACGGAGAGCACGTCCTCGAGTTCGAGGTCTTCCACCGAGCCGGCTTCCGCCGCCAGTTCCATCACCGAGTTCTGCGCCTTGCTGTGCAGGATCAGGCGGGTCGAGTCGGCCTTGGGATCGCAGCCGACGATCATTACCTTCTTGCCGGCCTCGGCCAGCGCCGCGACCAGGTTCTGCGTGGTGGTAGACTTTCCGATACCGCCCTTGCCGTAGATGGCGGCCTGACGAAGTTTTGCCATGATGCGCTCCTTGTTGAATGCCTGCGTTGAAATCTGTCGAGGCGACGGCGTGTTCCGCGCTCCCGACCCATCCTCTGCACGGAGCGTGCCAAATCTCTCCATCTCCCCGAAAACCCTGATGTGACAAGGCATTCCGAAGCACTGCCGGAAGCCCCCGGCCTCCCGCTGTCGGATGTCGACAGCGCGCTTTGTCGGGCTCCCGACATGCCGGCGGCGGCGCCGACCCTGCCGAAGCCCGCCCGCCTGCCGATCAACCGTTGCAACCTGCCCCCCGACATCCTTGGCGGGCTGAGCTTCCAGCGTTACCCGACCGCGCTCGCCATCGACGGCGTCGCCGTCCTGCACAAGCCGCTGTTCGCCCTGCTCGACGACACCGCCGAGGCCGGCGCCCGCGCCGGGCATTTCCTTGCCTACATGGCGCACCATTTCCATCGCGATCATCCCGAGGAGGCGGGCCATGGCGGCGGCGCAAAGAAGTCGCGGCTGCGCGCCAACTACCTGCGGGTACTGCGCGGCTGGGCCTTCGATGCCGAAAGCCGCGAGGCGGCGGTGCTCAAGGGCTGGGTCGAATCGCGCTTCGGCCTCAGCCCCCGCCACCACGGCGAAGCCCTGCGCGATCCGGGCGGCGCGGCCTGGCAGCGCTATGTCGCCATGCGCGCTGCCGGCCTGTATGGCACCAACGCCCTCGAAGAACAGCTCGACCTGCTGTACGCCTACTGCCAGTACGAGCTGGCCCGCCGCTACCCGCAGCGCAGCCACCTGCGGCTCTACCGCGGCGTGAACCGCCTGGCCGAGCATGAAACCCTGGCCGACGACGGCCGCGGCACGCGGGTGCTGCTGCTCAACAACATCAACTCCTTCTCGCGTTCGCGCCAACGCGCCGGCGAGTTCGGCGACGACGTGCTCGCCGTCGATGTGCCGCTGGCCAAGCTGCTGTGCTTCAGCCGCCTCTTGCCCGGCATGCTCAAGGCCGAGGACGAGCATGTGGTCATCGGTGGGCTCTACCGCGTGCGCCGCATGCGGGACTGACGCCGGGCCGCGGCGAACCCGCGCCTGACCTGGTGGCGCGCCGTCCCGCTAGCGCCGACTTTTGTCCCCGGCACCGTGTAGCAAACCCGACAAGACGCCGGCAGGGCCTTGCAGCACAAGGGGTTGGCGACGGGTTCGGATCTTGCGAGGGCTGTGCATCACCCCCGGAGACTTCCATGATCACCGATGAACTGCTTGACCGCTGGCAGGCCGGCTTCGCCGATGCCAGCCTGGTTCCCTACCTCGGCCCCGGCGCGCTCCACGATGTGGTGGCGCAGACGCACGGTGGCGCCATCCCCGCCACCGGCGAAGCGCTGATCCTGGCCATGAACAAGGGCCAGCCGATGGCGCCCAAGCTGATGTACGAGTTCCCGCGCGCGGCGATGAATGTCGAGCTCAAGCGCGGCCGCTCGGCAGTCACCCGCTTCCTCGATGCCACCTACGGCGCCACGCCCTGGACACGCGCCGCGCTGCACGACTGGCTGGCCGAGATCGCGCCGCCCTACGTGATCGACATCAACCGCGACAGCCAGCTGCTGGAAACCCACGCCCATGTGCCGCACCTGCTGGTGCAGGGCTGTGCCCGCATCGGTGGCACCGAATGGCGCTTCAGGCTTTACGCCCACGACGGCGACGCTTACACGGCCATCACGCCGGAGCAGGCCGACCCGGCGCTGCCCGTGCTGTTCAAGCCCATGGGCTCGGCCCTGCCGACACCGAGCTACATCGCTTCGGACGCCGACTACGTCGACTACATCACCGAGCTGATGGGTGGCTTCGCCATCCCGCCCTTCCTCAAGCAGCGGCGGCGGGGCAAGCGCTACCTGCTGCTGGGCATGCGCCTCGACCGCGATTCCGAACGCATGGTGCTGTCCGACATCATCCACGGCGCCGCCGGCGATCCCGCCGGCTGGGCGCTGATCGCCGCGCCGACAGCCAAGGAGCGGCGCTTCTGCGCACGCCTGGGCCTGGCGCTGGTCGAGGCAACGGTCGCCGACTTCCTTGCCGCCTGGCAGATGACGCTGGCGGCTGCCTGAGCCGCCGCCGCGCGGCTCAGGCCGGCTCGACCACGCGCAGGGCAACCAGCGCGCGTGCCTGGCGGAGGCAGTGCTGGTGCACCGCCGGGTCCAGCGCGGCGAGCCAGCGCGGCGGCAGGGCGGCGCGACCGTAGAGCGCGCCGGCCAGCATGCCGGTGATGGCACCGGTGGTATCGGCATCGCCGCCGCGATTGACCACATCCACCAGGCAGGGCTCGAAACCGCCGACGTCGAGCAGGGCCTGCAGCACCGCCTGCATGGTCTCGACGATCCAGGCGCTCGGGTTCTCGCGGCGCGGCTTGCCGCGAAAGGCGAACTGCGGGTGCGCGCACAGCAGGCCGGCGATACGGCCACGGTACACCTCGCGCAGCGAGGCGCCACGCAGGAAGTCCTGCACGGCCAGCGCGATGAACTCGCAGGCGGCGTCGGAGACCGCGTTGTGGTGCGTGACCCGCGCCTGAATCCGGCAGGCATCGCGCACCTGGTACTCGGCACGGCCCAGCGTCGCCAGCGCCACCGGCAGCACGCGCATCGCCGCACCGTTGCCGGCGTCATGCTCCGAGGGCGGCGCGGTGGGATAGCCGGTGCGGCGGAACAGCAGCAGGTTGCGCCGCACGGTGTTGCCGATATCCACGGGCTTCGCGCGCATCCACGCATCGAAGGCGCGCGCGCAGCCAAGGCGGCTGATCTCGCCCTTGCGCGCCAGGATCTCCTCGCCCAGCGCCAGCGACATGGTGGTGTCGTCGGTGACCTGGCCCGGCTTGAGGCGCAACCAGCCGCCGCCGCGGATCTCGCGGTGGCTGCCGTAGGCGTGCGCGATTTCGCGCGGCGTCATGAACTCCACCGTGGCGCCGAGCGCATCGCCCAGCGCCAGGCCGAGGAAGGCCGCCTCGGCGCGATCGACGATCTCCGCGTCGGTCGACATGCCGACCGGAACGCGCTAGCGGCTCGGGTACTCGACCAGGATGTCCTCGTCGCGCACGATGTACTGGCAGGCCAGGCGCCACTCGGTGGGCGGCAGGTCATCGACATACATCTGGTCGATCTGCGCCTGCTTGATCTTGCCCAGCTCCTTGAGCACGGCAACTTCGCGCGCATTGAGCGGGCCGCCCATGTGGCCGTATTTGTTCCGGCTGGCGTGGTCGACGCTGCTGACCTTGACCAGGCAGGTGCCGCATTCGCCGTCGCCGCAGGAAAAGTCGATGGGAATGTGGTTGTCCTTGGCCAGCTGCAGGATGGTCTGGGTGTGGCTGCCGGCGACGGCGTAGACGGTCTTGTCCTTGTGCAGCGGGCTGGAGAATGTGACGTTGGCCATGATGGGCTCCTTGTGGGCTAGGGTGAAATGAGATTGGAAGGGCGGGGGCGGGCCAATTGCCCGCATCGCGGCAGCATCGTGGTCAAGCCGGCTTGACCACGATGCTGCCGCCAAGCAACTGGGCCTGGCAGGCGAGGCGGTGGTGGCGCGGCGCGAGGTTGTCCTTGAGCACCTGGCTCTCCAGCACCGAGGGCGCGGCGAGGTGCTCGTGGCCGGAAACGATTTTCGTCAGGCAGGTGCAGCACTCGCCTTCGCGACAGCCGTAGGTGATGCCGGCGCCGACCTTCTCCGAAACTTCGATGAGGCGGGTACCGGCGGGGACGGTGACGGTGACGCCGATGTCCTGGAAGGTGACGTTGGCTTTTGGCATGGTGGGCTCCGGTGGCTGTGGTCAGGCGAGTGATGCCATGTCGATCACGCGCGCCTCGGCGCGGCCGAGCAGGTGCAGCGCGATCTCGTGCCCGAGTTCATGGCAGGCGGCGAACTCTTCGGGTGTCGGCGCCAGGCGCGCCCTGACGCCGGGCACCGGCACGCGCAGCTTGAGGCGGCGCAGGCGGTCTTCGATCATCGGCACGGCCTCGCCGCTCCAGCCATAGGAGCCGAAGGCCGCGCCGAGCTTGCCCCTGGCGTCGATCATCGCCAGCGAGGAAAGCAGGTCCCACACCGGCTTGACGGCGTCGCCGTTGATCGTCGGGCTGCCGACCAGCAGGGCGTCGGCATCCTCGATCAGGTCGACGAAGGGCTGCGTTTCGCTGCCCTCGATGTCGTAGAGCGACACGCGCAGATCGCCCTCGCCCGCCGCCGCTTCGGCGCCGGCGGCGACCGCCTCGGCCATGCGCCGCGTGGCGCCGTAGGCCGAGATGTAGAACACCGCCAGGGTCCTGGCGCCGCCGCGATGCAGGCCGCCCTTCGACAGCGCGCGATAGCGGCGCACGTAGTCGCGCGGGTCCTCGCGCAGCACCGGCCCATGGGCGGGGGCGATCACCTGCAGCGGCAGCGGCTCGATCAGGTCCAGCGCGCTGCCGACGTAAGCGCGGAACGGCCGCATGATGTGGGCGTAGTAGTAGTCGAAGGAAAAGCGAAAGTCGCCGACGGCGTCGTTGAACAGCCGGGCGTCGCAGTAATGACAGCCGAGGAAATCGCCGGAGAACAGGATGCCGGCATCCCCGAGCCAGGTGCATTGCGTGTCCGGCCAGTGCAGGTAGGGCGTGTTGAGGAACTCCAGGCGGCGCCCGCCCAGGTCCACCGTGTCGCCGGCGCCGACTCCCGTGATGCGGCCGGCGAACTCGGCCGGATCGAACAGGCCCTTGAGCATCGGCCGCGCCTGGTGCGACACGTAGAGCGTGGCACGCGGGGCGCGGCGCAGCAGTTCGGGCAGGGCGCCGGAATGGTCGGGCTCCAGGTGGTTCAGCACCACGGTGCTGATTTCCTCATAGTCGGCGACGGCTTCCAGGCGCTGGAAAAAGCGCTCGGCGAAACCGGCCTTGACGGTGTCGATCACCGCCACGCTCGCGGCGCCGCGCACGGCATAGGCGTTGTAGCTGGTGCCGTTGGCGGTGCGCAGGATGATGTCGAAGCTGCGCAGGTCGGGGTCGAAGGCGCCGATCCAGTGCACGCCCGCGGCCAGCGCGACCGGCTCAGTGCGATCCGCAGTCGCGCGCATCGTCGGGCTCGACGCCGACGCGACAGGCATAGGCCGCCCCGCTCGCCGTGTGGGCATAGGTGACGCGCGGCGTGGCGGCATGCCTGCACTCTTCGAGGTTTTCCACGGGCACGTCTACGAGGCCGATCCAGTCGTGGATCGCCTTGGCATCGAAGCCGACGCGGCGCTCATCACCCACCTGCAGCAAGGGGCGGCGGATCAGCAGCGGGTTGTCGCGCAGCAGGGCCAGCGCGGTGGGTTCGTCGAGCTCCGCCGGCACGATCTCGCCGTTCTTGATCGCCGGTGCCGATGGGTGGAACCACTGCGCCACCGGCAGGCCGGCGAGGAATTCGAGCAGTGCATGGTTGGTCCAGGCCCGGTTGCGCAGGCCGCGCGTCATCACCTGGTGGCCGGAATCGAGCAGCAGCTGCTTCTGCCGCGCGTTGCCGCCGCAGCCGATCTTTTCGTAGAAGGTCACGTGTGCCATGGCTACCTCGCGCGGATCTCGGCCTGCGCCGCTGCCCAGCGTTCGGGCGGGATGCCCGTCAGCGTGCCAGGCGGGTTGAGCGCGTCGCCGAGTTCGTCGAGGATCGCGCCCTCGATCGGGCAGATCGCCGCGCATTGCGGGTCGGCGTGGTCGCCGACGCATTCGGTGCATTTGTCGGCAAGGATCAGGAAGTGCGGCTTCGCCTCGACGATGGCCTCGTTGGGGCACAAGGGCTGGCAGGCCCAGCAGTTCACGCAGGTTTCGATGATCTCCAGCGCCATCATGCCACCCGCCTGGCCGGGGCCGGCGCGTCCAGCCTGCCCGCCGCCAGCATCTCGCGCCATACTGCCATGACGGCCACTTCAACCTCTTCCATGGCATGCTCGCCGTTGGGCCGGATGCCGGCTGCTTCCAGCTCGCCCCAGGGTTCGTAACCGATCTTCGAGCAGAGCACGGCTTCGCAGCCTTCCAGTGCGCGGATGGTGTTGCCCAGCACGTCCTCTTCCTCGCCGCAGGTGTCGCCGCCGCCGCAGTAGAGCTCGGTTTTGCGGTGCCCGACCAGCTTGGCGCCCCCCGCCGTGGCCTCGTAGATCAGGAACTCGCGGGCGTGGCCGAAGTGCTCGGCGACGCGCCCGCCCCTGGCGGCAACCGCCATCAGCACCGGCCGCCCGGCCGCCGCCGGCAAAGAGTCGGCGCCGGCGGCACGGCGATGCAGGGTGATCACCGCCTGCGCCGGCGCCGCGGGCGCATGGGCACGGGCGCGCTTGGCTTCCATCTCGGCCGCCACCTTCTCGCGCAGCGCCGTGCGCCGCGCCATTGCCTCGGCCAGCATGGCGTCGTCAAGCGTCATCGCCGCCACCTTGTCCATGGTGAACTCGGCGCCGCGATCCTCGCCCAGCAGGCCCACCGCGTCGGCGCGGCACTGGCGGCAGTGGCGCATCATGTTCATGTCGCCCTCGCAGGCATCCTGCAGCGCCTTCAGCTCGGCCGGGGCCGGGCTGCGCTGGCCCATCACGCCGTAGAAGGTGCCGTGCCCGGCCTCGGCGATCAGCGGCATGACGTTGTGCAGGAAGGCGCCCTTGGCCTTGACGATGCGCGACACCTCCTTCAGGTGTTCGTCATTGACGCCTGGGATCAGCACCGAATTCACCTTGACCAGCACGCCGCGCGCGACGAGCATGTCGACGCCCTGCTGCTGCCGCGCGATCAGGATCGCCGCCGCCTCGCGGCCGAAGACACGGCGCCTGTTCCAGAAGATCCACGGATAGATCTTTGCGCCAACATCGGGGTCGACGCAATTGATGGTGATGGTCACATGGTCGATGTTGTGCCGCGCCAGTTCATCGACGCAGTCCGGCAGCGCCAGGCCGTTGGTCGACACGCAGAGCTTGATGTCGGGCGCCTTCTGCGCCAGCGCGCGGAAGGTGGCGAAGGTGCGCTCCGGATTGGCCAGCGGATCGCCCGGCCCGGCGATGCCGAGCACCGACATCTGCGGGATCGCCGCCGCCACCGCCAGTGTCTTCTTCACCGCCTGCTCGGGCGTCAGCAGCTCGGAGACGACACCGGGGCGCGATTCGTTGGCGCAGTCGTACTTGCGGTTGCAGTAGTGGCACTGGATGTTGCAGGCCGGCGCCACCGCGACATGCATGCGCGCGAAGTGGTGGTGCGCCTCTTCGGAATAGCAGGGATGGTCCTGCACGCGGGCGCGGATCTCCGCTGCCATGCCGTCCATCTGGCTGGCACTGGAGCCGCAACTGCCGGCGCTGCAGCCGCCGCTGGCGGCGGGCGCGGATTCGATGACGGGCAGGTCCATGCTGAGCTTCCCTTTGCGGATGGGTCAGCATCGGTTCAGCAACAGGCATGCCATGCCACGTGCGCCGCTAAGTCACTGATTGGCTGCGGCTTGGTGGCGATGAAGGTTTGTCGCAAAGGCGACAATGGCGGAACAAGGCGGGTGGCGGAGGCGCCCGGCCGGCGCCGGCGGGCCTCAGTCGATGCGCAGCAGCACGATGCGATCGTTGTAGGTGTCGATCACCCAGACGTAAGGCGCGCGCGCCAGCACCGCCTCGGGCTTGTGGAAGGCATCGGCGGCACGCCCGCGCTTGCCGCTGCCGAGCACGCCGAGCAGCCGGTGCTGGCGATCGAGCAGCAGGATGCGATGGTTGTATTCGTCGGCCAGCCAGACGCGGTCGCCGTCGATGGCAAGGTACTTCGGCCCGCTCAGGCCGTAGCCGGCGCCGAAGCTGGCGCGGTGATTGAGCGCCGCATCGAAGACCTGGACGCGGTTGTTGGCCGAATCGACCACATACACGCTGCCATCGCCGGCGGCTTCGACATCATGCGGGTTGCGCAGTTCGCCATCGCGCCCGCCCGGGCCGCCAAGCGTCCGGATCAGGCCGCCGTCGCGAAACACGCTGAGGATGGCATTGCGGGTGTTGGTGACCAGCACCCGGCCATCCGGCATCACGGCCACACCCTCCGGCCCGGCCAGGCCCTTCAGCTCGCCGGTCAGCCGGGCCTGCGCGCCCTTCACCTCATAGATGGCGACCCTGTCGTTGCCGGTATCGGCGACCAGCAGCCGGCCTGCCTTGTCGAATTCGGCATCGTGCGGATAGGAGAGTTCGCCCTCACCGAAACGGCCGACCGCCTTCAGCGTCATGGCGTCGAGCACCTGGATGCGGCTGTTGCGCATGTCGGTCAGGTAGATCAGTTTGCCGTCCGGCGAAAACGCCGCGTCATGCGGCTGCGACAGGCCCTCGGCATACTCCGCCAGCTGCGTCGCGCGCAGTGCCGGCTGGGCGAATACCGGCAGCGCCAGCAGGAGGAACAGGGTCGGGACGAGCTTGCGCATGGTCTTTACCTCGCGGGGGGCTTGCCGGTCAGGCGTAGTCTGCGATGCTACCGGAAGACCGCCGGGCCGGGAGCGCAGGTGCGATCGATCGGCATCGTCTGCCGTGCCCTACCCATCAGGTTCTGGCAGACTGGGTCAGCTACGGACTGGGAAGAGACGTTCAGGTATCGAAGATATCGGACCGGTCCGTGCCCTGATCGGTCTTACGCGGTATCCGAGGTTTTATGGCGGGTGACTGAGTGAACCTGCCGTTCGTGACGACTGATAACCGGCAAGTCGTCGGCCTTATGTGAAGCTTTCCATGAGGCCGATTATGCATAGCCGCTGATTATGGAAAGTGGCTGAGGGTGAGATTCAGCGGATGTAGGTGGCGCAATGGTTTGGAAAGATAGTCATGAGTACAAGCTCGACATAATCGCGGCGGTGC
>Ga0172367_10000747_pt1 | contig 49662 bp, 103 predicted proteins | sample Lak10m_FD_114542 | JGI IMG/M metagenome (GOLD analysis project Ga0172367, IMG submission 114542) | Freshwater microbial communities from Kabuno Bay, South-Kivu, Congo - kab_022012_10m | ecosystem: Environmental > Aquatic > Freshwater > Lake | place: Democratic Republic of the Congo: South-Kivu...
AAATCCTAATTTTTTATTTGATGAATTTAATCATTCTATTTTTTCTTTAAACGGATTCCGTACTGGTATAATAAAATTTTTACTTGCCAATTACCCGTATTCTTCTTTACCTGATTCTTTTTCTGTACGGTTGTTTATAAGCTGGGGTAAATGGGTTGAAATATATAGGAAAGCCCCTCCTTGTTTTTGTGGTGATTCGTTATACGCAATGCGTAATTACGCCTTGGGTAATCCTCAAGGTTCTGCAGATTTAGGAATAGCATATTTACATTCAGTTTATCTGTATAAATAGAATAAATAATTACAGTTCTTTCCCGGCCCTTATTGCTTTAATTCGGTGAACCTCTCTCTGAGACAATACCGAGCCAAGCTAGAAGCGCTTTTCTAGAAGGTGTAGAGACTACTGGAGGCATAGGACGCCTTAATGACCAGCACGAACAAGCAACATATTAAAAATGAAGATATAGTCCATTCTTTATGGCGACATAAAGTGTAAAAAGCTTAGCATGACAGATGCAATTTGGGTCAACTTTTTAAATAAACAGTTTACTTAACGTCTAAAAATAACTGTTCAAATTGAGTAATTATTTCAGTATTATTGAATAAATCTATCATTTTATATTCTGCAGGACACTGATGGCCTTGGGTAAGCAAAGGATAAGGATCCAGATAACTCTCAATGTTTTCAGAATGCGGTACATTTGCTTTTAAGTTAGAATGTAATTCATACCCATACACCACCGGGCTATTACCAATCCAGAACACCAGACTTTTCTTATCATAAGCGGCCATGGCATGTTGGACAAATGAATCAATACCCACGGCTCCTTTGCACTGAGACAACAACAATAATACTTCTCTCAAGGACAGATCCACTTGTTGTACCCCTTCCAGGGCAATTTGACCGGGATTTTTAATTTGAACAAAATGAAATTTTTCAGAATATTTGTTTACTAATTCTTGGGCATACATGGGAGGCAGGTCCCGGAACCAATTAAAATTAATCTGGTTCTTCTTGTCTCCCATGCCCCCGTTGATTTGAATGGCAATAACGGGTTTGCCATTGTTTACAGAATTAAAAATAACTTGACTGTTTTGTTTTTCAATGTTGTTGAAATAGAGTTCCGGACTATTGTTATCAAATTCTAAATACAGACTGTTACACCATGCCTGGGCCAGACTACATTTTCTGTTAATAATATCATTACTGTTGTATGGTTCATGTTTGAATACTAAACTATCTTTGTCATGAATAAAATCTTCATAAAAATATGGACACATCCCGGTTTTATACACCCGGTAAATATGAGGATTATGAAGAAAAACTTCTGGGTAAGGAGATACTACAATTAATTTTCTGTCTGGGTATGTTTTCTTAATATTACGGACCACATTAGTGGCCACAATATTCTTACCAATACCCCCATCAACATGAAATATACTATACATTATCTTTTTCTGGAACCGGGAGGGTTTTAATCCTGTCTAGAGCACTAGAAACTGCAGTATTAAGAGTGGTTGTTTGCTCTTCAGTCAACACACTGGTATACTCTTCTTTCTTTAAGCACTGTTTAATATGATCTACGTTTGCTTGAAGAACCCCTCTACCAGGATTATCCTCTTTTTGCAAAGCTTGATTTATTGTATAAACACTGTCAAATAATACTTCTACATTGGTTCTTTTACTCATAATAATATATATTATCTTTAATTAAAAATTAAAGTGGAAATTTTTAAATTGTTCATGTAAGTGGCCTAATATTTCTTTACTATCATCTTTGACCGGCTTTATTTCTGGACGGATGGTATGAAGATCAGTAAACCCGTGTTCGGCATCATTTTCTTTTGTGTATTGAGGTATATTATTAAAATCATGGTTATAATATTCTTTAGCTAAAAATCTATAAACACCTTGTATAACCCGTTTGGGGGTTTGAGTCAATTCATCAAAATCTACAAAGTGAAATTTATCTTGGTGCCCTCTCATAACTGCATCTCGGATAGTATTAAATGTACTACCTACCAATCCCTCTTGACTGGTCCAGGTGTTAATACGACCTTCTAACGTGCCTAAATTTGGCCCCGTTTCCATAGGACTGTTGATAAGTTTAATTTCTTTACGGTATAGTTTTTCCAAAGAAGAAAGAATACAGGTAATTTTCCGGGTGGTGGTCAAGATCTTGATAGGATGGCCCAAGGCATTCTCCACCAATTCAATCAAAGTACTCCACCCCCTACTTTTATTGAACACTGTGGGACGGTCTGTGTCGGAATGATAACTCTGGAACAAGTCTTTGATAATCTGCAGCTGTTTTTCCGGGGTTTCAGATGCTTTGATCACTGGGTTCTGTTTCCAAAATTGATGAATACCCCGGACCAATTCACTTAGACCACTGGTAGGTGTTACATGAAAATCTGGATTTTGTGCTAATATATTGCAAAGAAGAGTGCTGCCAGACCGGGGCATGCCATTGATAAAGAATACCTGTTTCATATTGGTATGTTAACCCCACAAATTAAAAGTCAATAGTTGATTTTGATCAGTTTGACCCGCAAATTAGGGTCGTCACTACCATCCGGGCTGTCCATCATGTTGTATTGAGCCGTGTTCTTTCGGCCATCCGGAACCATGTAACTGGTGTTGCTGCACCCGGATAGCAACAAAAGCAACAACAAGCATCGCATATTTTATATAATATTCTGTTTAGAAAAGTAAACGTTGTTAAATAAAATTGATGATCAAATGGTTTAAAAATCTGCAGCCGTGGGACCAGATGTTTTGGGCCTTGTTCTTACCGGCAGCCCTTTTTACAATCTGGGGAATAATTGAGTTGTATACCACTTATTTTCAGGAACTTACACCTCAACATCATCTGGGTTTCTTTCTGAGAATATTCTTTCCTTTGAGCCTTGCGCTTTTGGTGACCAGTTTGGAACGTCGGGCCCGACTGCGGCAAAGCAAGGAACTGCAGGAAAAAATCAAAGATTATTTGAAAAAATAATTATTTGATTCGCACAATCAAACTGAACACATAACAAAGCACCGCACTGCAAATCAGAAAACTTATCAGATCCATAATTTTATTTAGTTGAAAAACCAAGATAATATCATAAGTTATTTTTTATGAAATACACGATACTGGACAAAGAGAAGGAAAACATGGTGGAGTTTAAGGATCTTAAACCCGGAGATGTTTTCAGTTTTTTTGATACCAATAGCCTGAAACGTACCAATCACAGCATCTACATGAAGCTGAAGACCAAAAAAGACAATGCATTTTCTGAAAATGATATTGTGGATCTTACCGACGGCCACCCCTATATTTTTACAGAAAAGAAACGGGTCAGCCTGAATGACCCGGACGAGGTGCAAGCCAACCGGGTATACAAGTTGGAAGCTAAAATGGACGTGGTGGTATGAAACACAAGCTGGAGGAACGGGTCACAGCGGAGTATCTGCGGGAAAATTTTGAATATAATCCGGTCACTGGTTATGTGTTTCGCCTGAAGAAAATCAAGGGATTTGATGGCAAGGAACTGGTGGGAGACAAACATGTTCTGAGTGGGGTCAACAGCTGTGGATACATGAACGCCAAGATTCTGGGCAAATGCTATCCCCTGCATCAAATTGCATGGTACATGCACTACGGCAGTATGCCGGAACGTCCCCTGGAAATTGACCATATCAACCGGATCAAGACGGACAACCGGATCTGCAACCTGCGGGCCGTGAGCAAGCGCATGAACAACATGAACAAAAAGTTTGATTTAAAATATGGCGTGCCGGGAGTGACCTGGCGCAAGGACGTGGACCGATACGTGGTCAAACGCCGGGTCAATGGCAAGACAGTGCATGCCGGGTTTTATGACAAGCTGGAAGATGCTGTAAAAGCTGCAAAACAATTGGAAAAGAAAATCCGACATATCTCTTAAAAAAAATGATAAATAACATTATGCAAAGAAGTGATACCGAATTATTGGCAAAATATGCAGATATTCGCAAAACCCTGAAAGAACAACAGGAACAGCAATTGCCTGCAGATGCCCAGAAATTACTCAGCACTTCCAAGGCATTGGGCCATCTGGAAGGTGCCATAAGCCTCGTATTGATTCGTCTCAAGGGTGCCCAGATTGAACTGAACAGCCCCGAAGTGAATCAAGCCATAATTCAGCTGCAGGATGCGTTGGTTAAAGCCAAGGAACTGGCTCCGGGTTTCAGCTCCGAAAAGAAATAATTGATATATAAAACTGCAGAGTAGATATCTGCATGAGCAACGACAACGATCTTCGCGATATATTTGCAATATTATCCCTGCATGCCCTGCTGTTAGACAAGGGTAACCGAGACGGCATATGCAAAGAGGCATATGCCATTGCCGACCAGATGCTGATTGAAAGAGACAAATAATATATAATAAATAATAGGGTGGGCAAAAAGAAGAAAAAGAAGGTAAATCACCTGAACCTTAAGGAGTGTGAAGAGATCATAACCAAACTGGGGGGCATGAAAGAATGCCTTTTCGTTCAACATGTGCTGGAACATTACAATAAACTGACCGTGCAAAAAGCTTTTAAAAATAAATAAACATATGAACTGGAATGAACTATTGGACATGGTTTTGGAAAACAGCAAACAGCACGACTATGAGGATATCCAGGCCAACTTTAATTTTCATGATTTCAAATATGCTGCCCTGGGAGATGTGACACTCAGTTACGATGCGGTCAATGATCAGTTTGATGCCCAGGTGAAACTGTTTGGCATTCATGTATTGAATGATGACAGCAGCTTTGGCGGCGAAGTGGAACGTCCCATGCCGGAAATGATTCGGGATGCTCAATATGCATTGCAAGACAAGGCGAACGAGATTGCGGCAGAACGCGGAGACTTTGAAGGTGTGCGTGTTTCTCCTCACCCCACGTTCCGCGATCCGGACGAACCCGAGCCCCGGGATTAAGGTTCGGGCAATCGCCAGTCTTCCACCACGAAACTTTTCACAATCTTGTATTGGTAATACAGTTCCACATGCTTTTTCAGCATCTGTTCATACTGGTTTCGGGAAGTGGCTTTGCCTACCGGCATGGTTCCCCAGACCGAATCATAAACCCATAATATGTCTTTGTATTCAAAAATACACACGGCATGCCCGAACGTCTTTGCCTTGTCTTTGTTTTGCTCATAATCATCATTGTAATGATAGGTGAAACCATACACGCTGCTGTATACTCCGGTTTCGGTTCCCAGCAAAAGATTGGCCCGACTTGCATGAATCATGCTTTCCACAAAACAACTGTTGGGCAGATCCGTGTAATAACGCACGGCGGTTTTTCTGCCTTCCAGGATGCCGTAAATGAACGAAGCGCACAATCCGGATCCCGTCAAAACTATCGCCAAAAACAATTTAAGCCCGAACCACTTGCGCTTTTTGGATCGTTTCATTCTGTTCTTTCTTTTGCTGGGACGCTTTTTTTGCCACGGCAAACACGATGCAACCAAACAACAAAAGAAACAACAGGTGTTTCAGGTCCAGATGAAAGCCGGGGCAGCATCTGCAACTCATAAGAATATTTATAAAAAAATAAGTAAAAAACTAAATAAACAAAAGAGTTGAAAACGATCCGGGTAAAAAATATAAAATATTACGGCAATGACAAACAGCTGCCTTCTCGCCTGACACTTGACATCAGCAAGTATGACCATATACCAAGGGGATGGGGAAACCTGAACTGCAAGGTGTATCGCGCCATCAAGGAAATGACAGGGCGGGAAGCACGAAGCTGCTGCATTGACTGTGAGCCTGCTGGAACCTTATCGTAAGCTGCAGGATAGGGTAAAGGAACTGGAAAAACAGAACCAGATCCTGTTGGAACAGGTTCGCCTGTTTAAAAAGATTTTGTACAATATTGACTTGCCCAAGAGGGTTGTTAAGATAAAAAAATGAATGTGACTTTTCATGATCTGTGTTTCACCCCCGAGGAACACAAGGAACTGCTTTGGACACTGGGCGAACACCGCCGCATATTGCGGGACCAAAGCAGCAACATCTATTCCCGTCATCTTTACAACGTCACGGAAAACCTGATACAAAAACTGGGAGGAACAAGCGATGCAAACCACACCGGATCAACCTGAACCTGCCAACAATGAAGAAGGGCTTTGTGCCACTGGACAGTTCATACTGAACAAATTCAAGCGGTTGGACCGGGAACGCAAGGATTGGAAGAAGCTGGCCAAAAGCATGTATGTGGTATTGAGCCGGGTGAGGAAACCCCACCCAAAGAAGCTGCTGGAAAAGTATCTGCAAATCAAACACAAATACAGGAAAAGCTGGTGAAACTGTTTCTGAGCCACATTTTATATTATATGGGAGACTTTATCAGCCGCACCATTATGCGGGCAGGGATAGGATATCCCCTGTACAATCGGGTCATGCTGTGGAGCAGTGATCTGGATACCGAGGGCAAACTGTGGAAACCCGTCAAAAAGAAAAGGAGCAAAAAACGATGAGCGGATTCTTCATCATCAAGCAAGGCAAACGCAACGGCAAACCGTCCTGGGACGTGATGGAACACAACAACCGAAGTCCGGCCGAGGGATTGCACGTGGCCACTTTTGAAAACAAGGAGATGGCCGAAAATTACGTGCGCACCTATTTCGACAAGGATGATGTCACCCGAAGCAGTTACTACGATCAGCTGGACAAACAAAACCGAAAGGAAAAGCAAACATGAATCCGGAAACATACTTCACCCAGTGGGAACTGGACTATGCCTTGAGTCAACTGCAAGAACAACTGGAATGGCACATGGACGAAATGAGCATTGAAAATGATGCGGGGAACAAGTTGGAGAAGCTGAAAGGCAAGCTGGACCATTACTTTAATGAACTGAGGAACGAGGCGTGAAATTTCTGCGCCAGTTGTTTTTTCGGGACAAGAAGCTGGAAAATGAATATATGCTTCTTTACCGGCAATATCTGGACCTGCTGCATGAACTGCGGGAAATCAAAAGAATAGTGTACAAAGATTCTTTCCTGAAATTTGTGGGCAAACAAAAAAAGCAATTTGTGAGCAAAAAGAATCGAAAGAAGTCAGTAAGATAGTTCCAAGGAACCTTTGCTTTTCTTGTCCTGTATCTCAATGGTGACAATTTTCTTCTTGCTGGTGATGTAAAGAATGCTTTCCTGGTTGTGCTTCCTTATGAATCCCACCGTGTCTATTTTGCAAAACACACTGAGAATCAACAACAAAATCAGGGAAAACAGAAAAAACCTTTTCAATATTAATATTTATAAAAAGATTGACAAACCCCGGTTAAACTTTATAAACAGATCATGACACTCAGCGAATACCAGAAAGCTGCCAACAGCACCGCCATCTTTCCCAAGGATCTGGCCGTGCCTTACACCCTTTTGGGATTGAGCGGCGAGGTAGGGGAAGTGTGCAACAAATACAAAAAGATTATCCGCGATAAAGGAAACGTGGTGCGGGAGGAGGACCGGCAACAGTTGCAGGATGAACTGGGTGATGCGCTTTGGTATCTAACCACAGCCCTTTCCAGCCTGGGATTGGATCTGGAACAAACTGCGGCCACCAACCTGAACAAACTGTTGCTGCGCCAAAAACGGGGCACACTGGGAGGAAGCGGAGACAAACGATGAACATTGAATATTTCACCAAGATACTCAAACATGATCATGAAGCCACGCTCAAACTGTTTCCGGACACCCAGAAGCAAATGGTCATACACGCTGCTTTTGTGAAACTGGCCGCACTATATGATGACAAAACCAATGCTCCTGCGTTCAAACTGGCATTGGAAACTGCCCTGAAACAGTTTATAAAAAATAAAACGGAAGAGGGCAAAGACACGGATTATTTTGAAAGTTTTGAGAATGTATTGAATGAAAGTGCTGATAATTTTATAATAAAATATAAGAAACAAATGGCCAGCCGCATCCTTTACCGGTTGGAAAAGGACAACCTGCAGGTGGAAGATCAGTATATATTAAGCAGCCTTAAGATAAACGAGGAGGATTTGAAAGGGGCACGGGTGCTCCTGGAGGAATATAAGAAGAAATATACGGATAAATAAATGGGTGAGCTGTTTCCAGGATTTGGTGAATTTATACGAACAAGCCACTGCGCCCAACCCGATTAGCTATGGGCGGGTGATATATCCCAAGCATGGTTTGGAAAATGAGGAGGAGGGCGAGGAAGGAATGGGGGGAATCAAAAAGGAATTGCTCGACAAGATCATTGAAAATCCTTATCGGGCACAAGAACTGGCCGTAAGATATGTGTTAAATAATCGACCAGTCCCCCTTGCGTTGCTTAAAAGCGTCATAACCAAAGCAGTTCTTGCCGTGGAACTTGCCGATCATTATATCAGCATTGGCAAAAAAATGCCCCTGCCCAAAATACTGCAGAATCGGGTAAGGTTTCTGCCTACCCGAGACACAAAGAAATTGGAGGATTTGGAAGTGGAACGACCAGATGGTGAAATTGATCATTGGGAAATATATCGCAAGCCTTATATCTTTCTGGTGGGCAGCAGCAGCAACGTGGGTCTTCTTCCCACATTTTACTATGAACCGCCCGAAGGTGAGACAGAAGAACAAAGTCTGAAAGAGATAGGGGATGATCTGGAGGTGCTGGCAAAGGACGGCTTATCCGGCATGACGCATCTGAAACGGGTGAGCAAGCATCCGGATGCTGGATATTTAAGCGGCAAGAAATATGAATATCAATCGTAAGCAACGTACTGAATTGTTATCAAAAACCACCCTGCTTTATTATCCTATTCTTTTCGTTTGTGTTTATCTGATTTATTTAATTTTTGGTCAATAAGGCGTACTAAGGGGCGGATTGGGATTCAACAACGGATTGACGGGCATTACCGGATTGTTATCCGGCTTTTGTCCCCCTCCGCTATCGGTCCTTAAACTCAGAAGCAATGTTTCAATGCCCATGGCGGAAAGATTGATTGTTCCTTCCTCAGGATAAACTGTGACGGTTTGATCATTTATTTTGAAAATGATAGGAACTTTGTGACCACTGATCCTTGCCACCACTTCACCCCCCCTATTTTTTTCAAAAACCAAAACGGTACCTTCATCGGCCTTGGAAAAGGAAGCGATATTAAAGCATAGTATTAATGCATATAAAAGGTTTCTCATGAGGATATGACAATTATAAGGGCAGGATGTTAGAAAACAAATAAATAAAAACATGGACAAGGACGGTCAAAACATCTATGGATTGTACATGGAAAGCACGAACCCTATGCCATGGAACCAGATATCCGAGGAAATCAAACAGAAAGCAAACCAGCTTTTAAAAGATCATAATGATGCTGTAAACAATCCCAACCTAAAACCGGGCGACTTTTATGCAGTGGATGTGACCGGCAAACATCAGGTTTATTACACGTTTTGGCGCTTTCGAGACATTCCCATCCAAGTGCAAAAATACATTAAAAACCCCATATATTTTGGAAATCTGAGCACGAATCTTTTGGAGGCGATAAAGAAGGCATTGAGCAAACCGGTGGTACGAAACGTGCCAGTTCAATTATGGAACAGCGATACAAGGGAGGGACTGATTGGCAAAACCAAAACAACTCCATCCTTCACTTTTGGCAAATACCGGGGCCGATCATTTCCCGATGTGTACCTTGAGGATCCGGGTTATTTTCTTTATCTGAGCAGAAACGCCGATCCAAAATATGCCGGAAGCGCAACCAACCAAGCAATCATGGCCTTTGCAGACATGGCGCGGGATGACATGACCGAGAGAAACAGACAGAACATAGATAGCAATTATGTGGGCAACATTGGGGAACGGAATGAATTTGAACTGGAGCTTGTGCACATGCAAACCTATCCGCCCCGAGAAGGTGAAGGGAAGGGGTATACAACCTATAAAATGCGAGATGCGGACGGCAACAGATTCTACTCTTATCAATTTCCCAGCGATAACGTGGGCGATAAAGTAAAGGTACGGGCAACCATAAAAGATCACAAAGAACGCATGGGCGTGAAGTTTACCCGATTGAGCCGGATTAAAACAATATAAAATATTGACAACATCCCTTCCCGCCTTAACATAAGGGCCATGAGCAAATACACCTTCACATCAGATTTTGTGCCGGATCAACTGGACCGGGTCAACACCGCCACCCGCATCACCTATGAATTTGAAGCGGAAAGCTTGGATCTTGTGTTGAGTCAGTTCACAGACTTTCTCAAGGGCTGCGGATACTGTTTCAAAGGAAACGTGCTGGTGGTGGACGATTATCCGGTTGAGGAGGAAAAATAATGCACAGGAAAATCAAGTTCGTTGATCCGCCCAGCGGATGGAAGTATGGGTTTCCCGCCGCCTACGATGAAATAAAGGATGGAAGCTTGCAGCAGTTTTTGTTAAAAAAGGGTTATCCGGAAAAGGACGTTCCGTTTGCACTGCTGCACATGCGCAGCTGGATCGAGGAACAGCATGAAAAATAGCCCCAAAGCCATGGAAGAAGACCGTGCCTTAAAAGATGTCTTTAGTTATATAGACGATAACAAACAACTAAGCAAAGCTTGGAAGAAGAGGTTTCCCACCTGGTTTTGGGGTAAAATACCTTTCACTGAATTGGGCTGGGAAGTAATTTTGTTTTGGAAGATCAGACAATTTAAAGATGGAATATCTTTCTTTGAATTTAATGTCACTGTAGATCTATATGATCCTTTAGAATATGCAAAATTTTATTACCGTCCTCATTTTAGAATTCATCTGGTTGTTTTGAACTATACCCTTATTGAACTGGATTTGTACAAAAGAATGGAAAAACTGCAAAAACACAAAGAAACCATGATGCAGATTCGATCCAACCAAGGGTGGAGCAGCAAAGAAGAAGCAATGGAACAATGCAAAAAGGTACAAAAACAAGGCTAAAAAAAGGGATTTTATTGAAAAAAAAGGGGTTTTAAAGTTAAAAAAGGGGTCTTAAAAGGGGAAAACTTAAAGTAAACCCCTGATATCCTATAGAGAAGGAGGGGTATATGGAAAGGTATAAGATAGGGATAAGATAGGGTATAAGATAGGGTATAGGGGGTTTGTTTAATTGTTTAGAGGGGGGAAAGGGCCCGGGCGGGCAAGTTTCCGTGCAAAGAACATGCATATGACGCAAGATATTTCATAAAAAAGGGCAGGAAATTATTGTCAAAATAAATTATAAATACTGGCCCCTCGGCACCCCAGGGTCTATTTTTTTCTTTATTTTTTGTTTATTTTATTTTTTTTATCTTTTTTTCAATATGTTGCTTAAATAATAATGATGAAATTAAACATCAATAAAAACGATATCAAATATGGTCATCGGCATAACCCCGCTAATTGCGCCATTGCGTTGAGCATTCAGCGCAATATGCGGCGGCAAAAACGGGAAGTTGCCGACATTTGCGTGTTGCCGGAAAACGTCAGCCTGCAGGTGTTTGAAGGAAACAAGTTGGTTACTTATGGAACCAACCTGCCCGTTAAAGCCAGTGAATTTGTGCATCGTTTTGATAATGAACTTAGGGTAAAACCTTTTTCATTAAACCTGAACTTCCGGAAGGTTCGGGAAGTGGCCCTGAGCAAATAAGGATAACGTTTTTCCAAATTTTGCCCAGACCAAAAATCCTGCTATCCGATCTAATAGAACGATAGCTCCACAGGACGAGTGTTATCTGATAATGTTCTGTTCTTTTAATAAATTATAAATCTTTTCATACTTTGTTTTAAGAACATCAATTACTATATTTTTATTCACATTCTGTATAAATGAATCTGCCCAACGACAATTCGAAGCGCTGTAATCACCGTTAGGATCTATTCTATCCAGAGAACATCCTTCAGGTCTGGGACCCATATCCTCATAAAATTTCTCAAAATTATCTTTCCATTCACCACAAACCTTTATACCCCTACCACCATAATGTTTAAAAACGTTATGTTTTTGATTATGACATTTTTGTAAAATATTAGCCCAAGTTCTATATTCTACTGTTTTGCTGCGACGATGCCGGTTATTCCCTGTACACCCACAACTTTTTACCAATCCGGATTTGATGTTATTAAACAACAGTTCTTTCCTTTTTCCACAATCACAAATCACCTGAACTATAAGTTGACCATGCCCATTTCTTTTAATCAGCTTATTAATGCTTAAATTACCATACCTCTTATTCAACAAGTCCTTTTCTATTAATCGTTTTCCCATTAAAATATTTATCCTATTAGAATAATTTTTCCAAATTTTGCCCGGACCAAAAATTCAACTATCCTCTCTATTAGAAACGTTGTTCCATGGGGGGCATGTTTTTCCAGGATGTGTGGACAACAAAGAATGGTATGATAAGATAAATTATTATGATGAACATGGCGGAAGAGTTCCAGCGGCTCAATGATCTAATCAAAAGTCTGGAACAGGAAAATGAAAGGTTAAAGCTGCAATTGGAAACATTGCATCGTACCTATGGATGCAGTTGCAAACCGGGCACCACGCTTGTGGTGGATACGGAAGGTTGCCAATGAAATATTACAAATACATGGACGTGCCCGAGCTCAGTAAAAAAGAACGAAAGCGGTTAAGGAAACTGGCCAAACTTCGCGATCCGTTCGAAATCTGGATTGATCATCACAACCACAAACTGGAGGTGATACGTACATTGGGCAACCTGGTCAGTGCCACATTGGGCATATGCGTGTTCCTGAAGGTGTTTGGGGTATTATGAAAACATTGAGGATCCTGGGCCACCTGTTGTTCCGGGGATCCATAGTGCTTCTGATATGGACAGTGGGACTGTTGTTTCTGGGGTTATTTTGGACATATTTGAAACTGAAAGATTTTATAAGAAAAGAATAGGTTGAACATGAATTCCCAGTCTTTGTCTTAAAACATATGACAATGATTGGCATCAAAGTGGCGGATCTGGAGGTGCTCCCGGACATCCTGGTGGAACGGTACCAGAGGAGATACAAAAAAGGGGACCGCCGGTGCCTGGACAAACTGGTGCTTCACAACATGAAGTTGGTGATACACCTGGCCCACCAATATTATCCTCCGGCAGGATACCAGCACGATGACCTGGTCATGGCCGGAACTCCCGGGCTATACACTGCGGCCCGTCGATGGAAGAGGAAACGGGGAGCCAGCTTCGGCACTTACGCCGCCTATCACATCAAGCATCACATTCGCCGGTTCATTCAAAAAAACACACACGTGGTGAATGTACCGTACCGTTTCAACGATGAATTGGCCCGGGCACACCGGGAAAAACATGGAATTGAGGCGGAGCTGGGCCACGGGATAATGGAGGATGATCAGCATCTCAGCTCCATGGCACAACGCACGTTCAGCCGTGCTGCGCAGCGCGTGAACATTGACGGTGCAACCGATCCTGAAACCGGCGAGCCCAGTCCCATGGATCTGGCAGATCCATCCGCTGAAGCGCCAGCATTTGGCCCGGAGGAAATAATGGTGATTCATAATTTGATAAAGGAACTGCCGCCGCGTCTTCAGACCATACTGCGGGCCCGTTTTGGTTTTGATGATCCGGATATCATCCCCACACTGGAAACACTGGCAGGAAAGTTGGGGGTTACCCGGGAACGTGTTCGTCAACTTGAAATGACGGCCGTATCCAAATTAAAGAAACGTCTGCTGCATCTTAGCAAACGGGACAACCTGCAGCTGCTGCCCCGGTAATCCCCGGGCAAACCACCGCGCTGCAGCTCCAGCAGGCAAACATGTCTAATAGAGCTGTTTTCCCAGGAGATGCATCTGTTCCCAGCACGTGTGTTGGAGATATATATAAAATATATAAAGTTTTTTAAAAATTAATAGTGTTGAATATCAACGTTTTAAGCTTTTTATTTAAAAAAGAACTTGTGTTGTTATCAAAATCATTTATATAAGAATACATGACTATCACATATCTGGATGAGAATCCATCAGGCAAAGCAGCGAGTGCTGCAACTGTTGGCTTTTCTGAAAAGAATACAACTGGAGAAAATAACAATATGAATGCAACATCAACCGAAACCCGTCGGGGTCGCAAGAGTGAAGGAAAAACCGCCAAGCTGATCTGCCTGATCACGGGCGCTACCCGGACCGCAGGCAGCGGATACCTGAGCACCAAGCCCGCTGAGTTCCGCAGCCAATACATCAGCCGCCCCGCGCTGAAGCTATTGCGCCAGGGACTGAACGTGCAGCAGGTGCGTGAGCAGCTGAGTGCCGGAATCGGTCTTCCGGACATCAGCCCCGAGGTGTTGACCAGCGCGATCAACATCAACGGCAAGCACAAGAAGTAATAATATTTTATTATCTTCCGTGAGTGCACGGGTTGTCATAGTTCCCATGCATTCCGACCGCAAGGATAGTGGTTCCTCCTATTTCCCCAGCGGAAGGTAATATTTAAAAAAAAGATTTTATATAATTTATGAATGACCGTGAAAAGATTCAGGCGGCCCTGAGCATGCTTCAGGGAATGAAATGGGGACGGGAAAGCTGGTTGAGCAATGCCATGCGGATCGATGAGGTCGTGCAGATGCTGCAGGCGCCGGGGAACGACCGGACTGGTGCAGGTGAACCCTCCGCTGCAGTTTCATCTCGCCCACGGGCAGGTTTGTCTGACCGGCTGATTGCTCTATTAGGAAAACATTCCGGCAGTGCACGCCCCAGCAAAATACATTTAACGGGGAAAAAATAACACGTGAGCAACCAGGACCCTGAGCAGGAAAAACAAATCATGGAAGGTATGGAGGCTAACGTCGGCCGCCAGGTGACTTTCCTGGACGACGATGGTGAGCGGCATTGGGGCAGGATAACAGGTGTCAGCAACAGCGAACATTACGCCGTGCTGTTGGATTATAACGGGTGGCCCTGGCCATGGCTTGTGCGCCGGGAAGCGATCAATTTCGTGGAAGAGATCCGTACCCGAATATAATTTATAAAAAGTTTCAAGCTCTTCAGCTCCCGTATCCCAGCTCCGCCAGTCCGGTAGGATCCGCAACACCACTCCACCGCAACCCTCGCCGCAATCCACGCGCACTGTAAGACTCTTTCAGTCCCCGTTTTCACACAGCTCATAAGTTGCGGACGCCGGAGCCGCTCCGGGAACCAGTTAGGCATCCCTCCTGGATCCAGGACCGGCCCCCTGAAACCAAGGACCGGCCCCCTGAAACCATATTAAGCTCAGGGCAAAATATAAAATATATAAAGTTTTTTTCTTCATAAATATCATAAATACAACGTTATGCGAAAGAGGTCTAAAAATTTGCAAAAAAAAGCTTGCAAGAAAAAGCAGGATCTGATTGAATCTCCCCAGACAAAACAAAAGGAGGATACCAGTGTGAGAATGACAGCCAAGTTACGAAGCAAGCTGAAGAATGTTGTCAGCGTGGGACAGGGACTATGGCGAGTATTCAATCGCAATGGAGATGCCTACTATTGTGAAGATCCAATTCTGCTGGCCGATACCGTGTATCGGCGGAAGTATGCAGAGGTGGAGATCGTGAACCTTAATGGCCAGTACTTGAATATGTACAAGATTACTGGCAGAAAGAAGAAATGAAAAAGATAAAGCAAAAAAATCCCACCCGCAAAATGATCGAGAATTTTATCGAGGAGTATTATCCTGATGAAGCAAACAATATCCTGCTGGCCGATGGTTTTGACGGGGCGTTCCTTGGAATCGGTTGCAGTTGCGGTGGCAAGAATGTGGCCATCTATGACCGAGCCAAGTGCATTCGCATTTTGGAAAAGGATATGAACAACACCGAGGCAGAGGAGTATTTTGGATTCAATGTGGAAGGTGCATATGTGGGTGATTACACTCCCATCTTCATGCATAAAGTCGGCTAATGCTGGCTATTAGCTCTTCCAATATCCAATCCCACCCCAAAAATATATAATTTATTTTCTTGCTATTTTGCAAAGAATCTGATCTAATGGGCAAACTATGAGCAACACCAATAACCAGACAGATACGAAACCAGCAAGCGGGGGAGTGATGAACCTCGCTCACAGCGAAACCAATCTGACCAAGGTCAGCGAGATTGCCATCCCCGATCTTTTCAATCGGCGGTTGAAAACTGGCAACGAGATGTTGGACAAAATCTTTGGGGGCGAAGGTTTGCTTCCCTCGATGGTGTTCACACTTGCAGCGGGGGCGGGACTTGGCAAGACCACCTTCCTCCTTCAAATGCTGAACAATATGACCAAGGTGGGAATCAAGACCGCCTATATCTCGGGTGAGGAAAGCCGTGAGATGTTGGCATTCACTTGTCGCCGTCTCGGGTTGAAGGATGTGAATCTGGCAATCCAAACCGATGTGGACAAGGTTATCGAACTGATGGAGCAAGTGGACGTGATGGTTGTGGACAGCTTTCAATGTCTCACCACCACCAAGAAGATGAATGCTCGGGAGAAGGAAAGCTATTGTCTCCACGAACTCATCAAGTGTGCCAAGAAAACCGAATGCGTGTTGGGCTTGGTTCTTCACGTCACCAAGAGCAACAACTATCGGGGTTCGACGCTCATTCCTCACGCCGTGGACGCAAACTTTATGATGCGTTCGGGTGTGACCGACGAGGATGTGCGGGTGATTTACAGCACCAAGAACCGCTACGGCAAGCTCTACAATGTGGAACTTCGCCTCGGACACAACGGATTCGATCTGGACAATGCGGTGCGGGTGAATGACGGAACCGCCCCTGCTCAAATCGACCCTCGCAAGGTTCGCTGGCAAGAGGATTTGAAAAAGGTTCTCGCCCTTGCCGAACCCATCAAGCAAACCGATGTGACCAATGCGGTTGATGGGAATGTTCAGCGGGGTTATCTCATCATCCGACAACTCATCCGAGAGGGCAAAGTGATGAAGGAAGGTCGGGGTGAGGAAGCAGTCTACAAGCTCACCGATGCTGGCAAAGCCAGCCTCGCCCAACTCAACGAGAAGGGCGATGAGGCGGGAGATGACCCTGCGGTGGAGGGTGAGGTGGCCGAGGGGGAGCAGGTTTGAAAACCTGCCGACCCGCTTGGCAACGCTATCGGCAACTTGAACTGGTGTTAGCTCATAGAATCCCCGCGAGGGGTGAGGGGGGTGCGGTTCGAATCCGCATCCCTCAAAAGTTTGTGGCCGAGCAATACCTTTTTGATTTTGAAAACAAATTGACAATCAAACAATCCCAATATAATAATAACAAAACATGGTAGATCGTGCCGTATACAATGTGACGGAAAGGGACAGGCAAAACAATGAAAGCTTTGCCCGAGCCATCAAGCGTTTCACCGCAAAAGTGAACGAGGAATGCGTGGTGGAGGAAGCAAGAATGCGTTCAAAGAAAATGAAGAAGAAAGCATTACAACAAGCCAAACAGCAGTTGAAGTTGAAGATGTGGAAAGATTACAAGTGGAAGCCCCCTTTCAAGCACGATAATCGAATAGGCAAAACGGAGTAGCGAGGTTTCGCCTCCGTAGTTTAACTGGTCAAAACCCCACTCTTATAAGGTGGCCGCTCTAGATTTGGGCAAGATGTTGGTTCGAATCCAACCGGAGGTAAAAGGGAACATAGTTAAATGGTATAACAGCAAACTCATAATTTGCCAATTCCCGGTTCAACCCCGGGTGTTCCCAGTTCAATTATTCCACCATGATATTCGGCATGACAGTTACTGCAAAGTATTACACATTTATCCAATTCTTGTTTTAATGTTTCAAAATTATAATTTTTAAGATCGGAGATAGCATATTCTTTTTTGGTCTTATCAAGATGATGAAACTCCAATGCACCAAAATATTTGCTATACCCACAGGAAACACATTTACCTCCCTTGTATTCCAAACATTGTTGCTTTAACATTTTTTGTCTTTTAAAAGTGCGTTTACAATTGCAAATTTTACACCACGGATGAAACTTTCCATTCTTTTCTACATAAAAATTATGTTTGTTAACTTCTTTTTTCTCCTTACATTGTGCACAAATTTTATATGTTTTATTGTTTTCTTTAAATGCGCTATTTCTTCCTTTTGTTTTTAGCGAATATTTTCTTAGCCAATATCTGGTTGCTGTCTGACTTTTACCAATCAGTTTGGCTATTTTGTATGAAGACAATCTTTGTTCAACCAATGATTCGAGGACTTTCTTATCCATAAGTATATTTAGCTTGAAAGTTGTATAAAATTTAATAACTTTAAGCTATATATGATTATGGGCAGATACCGAAGTGGCCAAACGGGGGAGACTGTAAATCTCTTGGCTTACGCCTTCAGTGGTTCGAATCCACTTCTGCCCAATTTGCTCGGTCGACAAGCGGTAAGTCAGCATACTGTTAATGTGCCCATCGTAGGTTCGAATCCTACCCGAGCAGTAAAATTTATGCCAGAGTCGCATAGTGGTCGATTGCGCCGGTTTTGTAAACCGGATCCGAAAGGACACGCAGGTTCGAATCCTGTCTCTGGCTCATTTTGCTCCCATGGTGTAATTGGTTAACACATCGTGCTTTCACCGCGAAGACTGTCGGTTCAATCCCGACTGGGAGTAAATTATTATAAAATATATTCTTGACTTTTTGCAAATAATTCGGCAAGCTCGTTCCATGAAAAATAGATTGAGCAAAATCCTTGAGAAAAAAGTGCTGGCGGAATTTGATAAAGAAACCATTGATGGCATCAACCATTTCCTTAATGATATGGAAAAGATGTATCAAGCATACAAGCTGATGAGCTATATGGAGGAGCCAAAGAAGCTGGACGATGATTGGAACAGCGATTGGGGAGCCAAGCCCGATGCTTGATGTGACGGCCATGAAGGAACGAGCCACGCACAAAGTGTGGCAGGTTCTGGAGGAATTGAACGAGGAATACAACGCCGAGTTTGATTTTCCAAAAATCGAATGGGTGGTGTGTGGCAGCACGGCCGGACGTGCATGGTTGGGTCAGTGGCGCATCCAACTAAACGAGCAACTGTGCAAAGAGAATCTGGAAGACTTCATGAATGATACCATCCCGCATGAAGTGGCACATCTGATTGCTTACAAAGTGTTTGGAGACGATGGACATGGAGAAGGATGGAAGAGTGTGATGCGGGCACTGGGACTGAATCCAACACGTTGCCACGAATACAACACCAAGAATGTGGATGGTAAACGCAGTCGGGGCAGTATGTATCGATAAAAATATAAAAAATAACAGATTTTTCTTGAAATATTATGTGTCCGTGAGATACATATAGATGTGAAACAGGGCATCAAGAACAAAATGTATGATGCCAGCAGTGTTAAACCTATTGATGCGATACCCGCCGATGCCCAGCTTTTGATTGATAACGGGGCAGACGTTGGCATTATGCTTGAGTTGTTGCGGGAACTTAAGCAAGTTTCGAAATAAAAAAGATTATATATTTTATTTTGGCAAGAATGGTTGCTTTGCCAAAAGGTGTGGTAAATACCATTATATGAACAAATCATTCCTTGCCCTAATTCCGGCAGTCATGCTGGCTGCCTGCGCAACCAATAACACCAATACTGGAGGTGAAAGCACGGGAGGCACCACCTCAACAGCCGCTCAAAAAGTGGAACAAGCTCTTCCTTACATCAAACCGGCTGTGACACTTGCCTGCACTGCCGTGCTTGAAGCCGCTGTCAGTCCCGAAGATCGTGCTGAAAAAGCCAAGATGATTCATGACGTGGCCAACGTGGTTCGTGCCCTAAGCAAAGGAAATGTTCCCACGACCGAGGAACTGGACAAAGCTGTGGCCAACTTCCTGCCCGAGAAAACGCATTGGACAAACTTCGCAAGTAGCTTGACCGATGTGTACGGTAATTTGTTCCGCCAAATCAACGGTGATCCGGCACTGGCCCTGAAGGTGCTCAACGCAATCGCGGATGGTTGTGTGCAGGCAACACAGGGTTATCTGGCCCAGTAAATGGATGAGTTTGGTGACATTGTAGACAGCATCTACAAAACATACTTCACCAAATTCTGGGGACTGGATGACTTTGAGGAACTGAAACAAAAGCCAAAAGGTTTTAAAGAAGCACAAGACATTTACGACCTGCTGACCGACCACGGATACAAATATGATCTGCTGCACCGCACCTATTCGGATCCACACGGCAATCCCGTTTTGAATCCGGAGTATGTTTATGTGCGGCTGAAATACGGGGATAAAATACCATGGCAAAAGGGAAATCCAAATATCACCGACAAGTAAACTGGTCCCATCCATTTCGTGTGGTGGGCCGCCGCGTGGGTGAAGATGAACTTTACGACGGTATCACTTACGGACTGGATCTGGATCTGCGCACCAACATCAGTTATCACACCTACGAGTATGGTCGCGTCTTTACGTTTATCCTGCTTGGATTTGGTTTCGAGTACGCGCTCCTTGAATTCTGACCCGGTGCCCGGGAAGAGTTTCCCGGGACATTGTTGACAGGTTGATTCGTTTTTGATAAAAATATATCATGCCAAGACCATGTATCCGCTGTCGTATGAACTATAAACCGAAACCCAAAATCAGGTTCAGGATCCGGCGACCAAAAAAATAATATAAAATATACTACATATATATGTGGAAGATTTCAGCAAAGAAGAGAAGCAGCTTCTCCAGCTTATTGGTTACATTGTTCTGTTGGACGACAGACTATCCCAGAAAGTATTGGCAGAAGCTCGCAACGAATACGAAACCGATGACGCTGCCGCCGACTCGCTGCTTGAAAAGCTTGAAGAATTGATCGACTAGCTTGACTTTGGTTTCGGTTACTTTACTATCCCTTCCAGTTCTTTCCCCCGTCAAATCATCATGTGATGGTTTGCCCAGAAATAGTTTCATTGTTCCGTCGTGTTTGTCGGAGCAGGGTCGGTCAATGACCGGCGGGGGAAGGAATTATTATAAAATATATTCTTGACTTTTTGTCAAAATCTTGGCAGGGTCGTCCCATGATGATTAACCAAGAAGAACGAATCGTGACCGACCCTCCCGCTCGGCTACTCAAAGCGGTGTTGGAGCGGGCGGTGTTGGACATAACGGAACCTAACCAGTATGTGACTGATGAGGATGTTTATACAGCCAAGAAGCTCATCAGCAGTTGCGTATTGGATGAAATGATCGAGAGCAGTGACCTTGATCTGTGTGCCAGCGTGGTGCGAACCAAGCTCCGCATACCCAGAGACAAGGTGGCTGACAAAGATTACGGGGATGCATGAAGAAGCGTTTCAAAAACGCCTACGAATACATTCATAGCTTGCCCGAGGAGGAGCAGGAATATGTCTGGCAGGACTGGCTCAACAGCTCCACAGATGAAATATTGACTTGCCTGTTCCACTATATGCCTGCCAGTGTTATCCGAAAGGATATCATGGAACTTCGCAGGGAAGAAAAGGAGATGCAAAGATGAAATACGGAAACGAGGAACCTGCCCTTATCATGAAATTGCATGGCAAATGGATCATGACCCGACTCAACAGTGTCAATGGGGTTATCACCAGCAAACACAAAACCCTCAAGGAAGCCAAATCCAAGGCAACCGAACTGGGATACAAATATGAAGTGGGCAAGGGAGCGTGGCAGATTATATGAAAATAAATTATAAAAAAGAACTGGAGCGGTGTGTGGAACTGCTGGGCCAAATGATGTGCCAAGCAGACGAGGATACCCCTTATGATTGTCGCACCCGACACTTTGAGGATACCCTCATGGAAAGCCACGAATACATCACCCACGCAAAGGAGATACTAAAATGAAGAAATACCTTGTATCATTCAAGGATACCATTGAAGCAAACAGCGAAGAGGATGCCTACGACAAACTACTCGCATATCTTGGAGACTGTGTTCGTTTTCAAGATGTGGTGGCATTTGACTTCGAGGAACAGAAGGAACCAAAAGGTTCCTACCATATGTGAGGAGGAACATGAGAATAGTTAATTATGTTTCGGTATTAAGGTTCGAGGTGCAAACCCCAATCGGCAGGTTTGATGCCATACCCCCAGACTATCTGTTGGATCTGGTGCAGAAAAGGATTGACTATCTGCGAAAACATCCCGAGGATGCAGCCGAAGCATTTGGTTATGAAGACAGCTACACCGAAGAAATGGAGGAGGTAAAATGAGAATCAACAACAAAACCACAAACGCAAAGATGTTCGCTTATGATGGATGCCACAAGATCTATCTGATTGAAAGTGAACAACAATTAAGCGAAGCTCGTGCCAATGAATACAGCATATATCCCATATCCCAACTGCAACGAACCTACGAGGACAGCTGCGACCTTCGGTTCATCAACGACTGGGGACTGAGCAAGAACTATGTTCAGCAGTTTCAAAATGCGGAGTTCAGCCAATGAAAATCAAAAGCTACAGCACATTTGAAAAGAAATACATTCCCATTGAAAACAAAGATGGAGATATCCTTTATGAAACCTATGGAAAGGATGTGACAAAAGTATTGGATACTCCAGTGGATCATGTTTGGACAATCGTGGACTGCGATGGCAAGCTGGTCATCACCGCAGGTTATCACATCGTCAACAGGATGAACTACATGATCACAATGAAGCCATGGAAAAACAATGCGGAGTGTTACCGATACTGAATAGGGAATGTGTCGAAATAATTTCCGGTCGGACCAAAAATTCAACTATCCGGTCTATTAGACAAACCTTCCCAGGGAAAGCGTATTTTTAAAATATAAAATCTTCTGGGCCGTTGGGCGGATAATGTTTATTATCAAAGTCTCTTAAGAATCTGTCAATATTATCCATTTCTTCTTGGGTAATATCATCATCTTTATCGCCTTTGTTCACATCCATGCCACCATACTTACTCAGATAGTATTCGTTTATCTGTTCTTGCGGAATGTCATCCGGATCGGGCAGGTCATAAGGATAGTGGGGCATCTGCCAATATTAACCCTGCCCCCCAACGAATCAATTATTCTTTGCTAAATTTTTCGTGTTCGGCTCGGTTCATGGCCACACCAAATGCCACGCTCACAAAAGCACTGACCAGATAACCCACCAAAACATATCCGATTATGCTTGCTATCATTTTAAATTATTTATCCTTTCCCGTTAATTATTTTGCAAGGAACGGTATTAATGCCGAGGCACCATACCTTTTCAGCAACCGCAAACAGTATCTGCCCTGCACGTTTGGTTATAAAGGAACTTTAAAAAAAGATCAAGCAAAAAAATTTCTTATTATATGCTTGACATTTTGAAAAGAATTGATCCACCAAAAAAAGATTTTGATAAAAATGTCTTGCAATTATTTTCAAAATCCACTACACCAGTTTGCGTGAGAGGGAAGAACCAAGAAGTCGAGTGACAGAAGGTTCAGCCCATCACCCCTAACAAGGAGATAAACATGCAAGTCAAATTGAGTATTGAAAAGGGAAGCATCAAGATGCCATCCCGCAAAAAGAATAACCCTGTTCGCAAGATTCTTGGTCGTATGGGAATCGGTGATCGTGTGATGTTCCCCGCCAAGTATTATGCCCGAATCGTTCCGCTGGTATATCACTACGGACGGGTGCTGGGCGTGAAAGTGCGTATCCGCCGACTGAACGACAGCACCTATGCGTTCTGGCGTGTGGTGGGAGAACTTCTCTAGTTAGGGGAAGCAAAAGGGGGGAGGATACTAACCCTTTTTTGTATTGACATTTATATTAAAATTATCTAGGAGGGTTATATGGCAAGAGGCAGAAAAACAGAAGCAGAGAATGGTGATTTCCGCAACGAACTTTTCAAGACATTGGAGATGTTCAAAATCACCAAACTGGTCGTTCATTACAGCGGAAGCGGAGATAGCGGTCAGACCGATGATGTGACCACCGAGCCATCTGGTCGAAGCGAGCTTTTGGATGAAACAATGGAGAGTGGCAAAAGCATACGGGATGCGGTGGACGAGTTTGCGTGGGAAGAGATTGAAAATCACGAAGGAGGATTCTACAACAACGAGGGTGGATATGGTGAAATCATATTTGATGTGAAGGATAAAACCATCACAATGGCACACAACAATTATATCCAAGAAACCCAATACGAGGAATACGATTTAACTTAAAGGAGAAACTATGGCACACCCTTATCATCACAGCGTCAGTAGCGTTCGCAAGTATGGTGGACGAGTGGAGGATTATCAAGCCATCCACGACTGGTTTGATGAAAGCAAAAAGATGTATGCGGACTTTCGTCATCGTGCTCTGCGTCACCACGCCGAGGGAATCTTTCTTGCCGAGCGTCTTTTCGGCACGACAATCACCAACAGCGATGGTCGCAAGGTTCCTGTTCGTTTCATCGGGGAACAGCATATATTGGAAGATATGGGACGCATACCCAGCATCCAAGATTGGTTCAGCCATATCAAGCCCGAACGCTGGATGGGTCAACCCCCTGTGAAACTGGAAAAAGAGCTGGAAAAATAATATAAATATAATCTTTACATTTACGAAATAATTCCCTATATCTTTTTTTATGAATGAAACAACTGATGCTCGCAAATTGAAATGGGATGCGGATTGCCAAGCCGTGACAGAGTTTCGGCTTCCGTTCCGGCTGGAGGATGCGTTTGCTGTTATCGGAGGCAATCTGATTCGCACCTATACCATTGTTAAGTTTTTGGAACGGCAGGGCAAACTTCGCAGGATACGAACCAACACTTACGAAATCATATGAAAATACTCACCGAACAAACAGGCAACCCAACCCCCATTCGCAGTTGGGATTGGATGGCGTGGCTGGAGGGCAAAGAGGAAGGTTTGGTGGGATTCGGAAGCACCCAACAAGGGGCGGTGGACGAGTTGTTAACAATGATGGAGGAATAATCTTTACATTCTTTACAAAATCATCTAGGAAAAACATATGCCCAACCATACCCCCAACCTTTTAAGCATCGTAGGCGAAAAGAATATTAAGAAGCTATTGCGTCCTTATCTGATGAAAGTGAATCAGTTTGGCGAGAAGGGAAGTGGACTGGATTTGAACAAGATTGTGCCAATGCCCAAGCTTATTGAACAAAGCACCAAGTATGGGAATATTAAATACCTAGCCCGCACACGCACACCCCTGCAGGAAAAGCGGATGCGGGAAAAGCAGGAGATGATGGAAAAGAAATGCTTGGAACTATATGGTGCGAAAAGTTGGTATGATTGGAGTGTGGCGAATTGGGGAACCAAGTGGAACACCTATGAGAACAGATTCTACCGCATTGATGACGGCGTCGAATGTCTTTATTTTCAAACAGCGTGGGCCCCACCTGAACCGGCCCTGCGGGAACTGGCTAAGAAACTGGACAAGATTGTTCGGGTCAGTTATATGGATGAAGGATATGCGTTCTTTGGCGTATACCACTTTTATCCTGATGGCGAGGTGGAGGATGAATGCTATGAAGATCATAAGCTTGTGCCGGATGAACTTTGCGAAGAATTGGGCATCAACACTTATGAGGAGGATAAAGCGGAAAGAGAGGAGGAGGAAGAAGCTGAAGCTGAACTAGCCCAAAAAGGATAAAGCCCATTTTTTTCTTTACATTTTGAAAAAAATTTGGTAAAACAATAAACAATGAAAAACAAAAAAATCCGAGCCATACTGATTGATCCTTTTGCCCAAAGTGTGCGGGAGGTGAACACAAGCACAGGCATTGATGCCCTTTACAATATGCTGAATTGCACTTGCATCACCATCACTTCGCTTGCATTGGATCGCACCCGCTTTGACTTGATACTGGATGATGAAGGACTGCTCAAAGACCCCGAACACCAAAAATACTTCAAGTGGGGAATCAGTAGCCAACCGTTTGCAGGTATGGCGTTATTGACCAGCACCAACAGCGAAGGCGATACCATCAGCTTGCACAAAAGCATCACGCCCGAAGCGGTTGAATCTATGGTCAACTGGATCAAACCAAGCCAGCAGGAACTGGAAAAGTGTTTGAACTGGACGATTATGCCCATATGAAAAACGACATTCTGGCAGATTTGGAACAGCGTGTTAAGGATATGGTAGAGGCAGACAAACAATCTGGCGAACACAATAATGCAACCCCCTTGGATTATGTTCGCTGGGCAATCGAGGAGATTGAAAACAATCCATAACCATATGAAAAAACTGCTATTCTTAACCATACTATTAACTGGCAACCTACACGCCCAGCTATTCAGCTTTGGGAGCGGTAGCGGGGTTCCCACCGATACGGCTATGGGAGGATTGTTGGGTATGCTGATTGCTCCTATGGTCAGCAAGGGTAGCGATGCCAAGTTGGTCGGAGCATTGATGGGAGCAGCCGCCATGAATGCGGTGGCCACCGCCAACCATAACCATCAGCAAGGAAGTTATGATAAAGTTGTGAATACACAAAATCCATATCAAAGATATCAATCGCAGGTGACGCCCGCAGGTGATCGTCCCGCCTTGGGTATTCGACAGGGCAACATGGTAAAGAGTCCGTATAGCCCTTTTCAGTTTGATCCGAGTAGCATGAAATTGCAACGAGGAGAAGTGTTGTTTGATCCTTTCACTGGGCAACCCATTGTGATTCCGTGAAATATATAAAATATATAATCTTTTGTTTATTAACCTTATCCCTGCCCTTGAGGGCGGAAACGCAGTTGTTCAGCCTGGATGGTGAAGCCATCAATGATATAGCCGTGGGCATGATTGTGGGAAGCGTGTGCGGAGGAGGAGGTGGAATGTGGGCGGTGACTATGGTCGGAGGAGGAGTGTTGGGATATTTGATAGGAGCACCGGACAGGCAAAGCGAGAAAGAGATAAGGAACGATCCCAAGAATAACAAGATTGTGGATACCCAGAATCCTTACCGACATTTGAAAAAGAATTGAATTGACATTTTGAAAAGAATTCCTTATACCAATAAACAATGAAAAACAAACTGGATGAACTCATGGACAAGCTGGATAACCCATTATTCGGCACAATCAATCAGATTGATTTGGATGATATGGCAGGAAGATACGAGGAGGATGAATGAAAAGCTACGGCATTTACAGAGAAAACGAAAAGTTAAGCACCTTTGAAATTACGGAAACGCAAGAGCCGATTGATGTGGTGGATGCAAATAATTTGCTGAATGCTTATCGAACTGCTTTTAATCAGTTGGGTTACATACTACTGGAGCAGAAATGAGCAAGTTAAGCACCAAGGTGGAAAACATTATGGAGCAGTTGCGGGATTTGCGAGAGAGCAAACTGAATCCTTGCAGGGGCGAGGATGTGCAAGGGATATGCCCTTGTCATAGTTTTGATTTTATTCTGGACAAATTGGAACAACTAAAAAAGATTGGAGACAAATGAGCACAAGGGGATTTGTTGGATATAAAAAAGATAAAAAGATACGGGGATGGTATAACCATCACGACAGCCATCCCACAGGATTGGGTATGGAAGTGTTTGAAAAGTGTTTGCTTCACAATGTGGAAGAACTTAAAAGTTTCTTTGATCGGATTGAATTTGTAAAGAATGAAGATGCTTATGGAGCACACAAAGGTGTGTTTGAAATGGATTGGGGCTTTGATCGTCCAGTAATGTTGGATGGGGGCAAGTTTTACAAGGATGGATTGTTTTGCGAATGGAGCTACATCTTCGACTTTGATCATCGCAGTCTGAAAGTGTATCGGGGTTTTGGCAACACACCCGACAGAGGAAAGAAAGACTGGTGCTACAAAAGTCACGCCGATGGCAAAGTGTTTTATGTGAACGAGGTGGCCGACTTTGATTTTGAAATGTTTAAGACTTGTTGTCCTTACACGCTGGCATTCAACCTGCAAGAATGCATTGAAATCAATGATAAGAAAGGTGAAAGAAATGTTATCAGCCGTTGCTGATTTTGCTTTACATTTTGATAATAATTGATAGAACAAAGATATGAGCCAAACAATAGAATATAAAGATTACACCATCCTTATTGAACAGGATGACCACCCTATCAATCCGAGAGAGGATGAAAACCTTGGCAATATGCTTTGTCGTCACACAAGATACAACCTTGGGGACGAGCATATGGCCGACAGGGAGGAAGTGTTGGACATACTGGAAGGCAGAAGGAGAGATGTGGTTGCTCTTCCGCTTTACCTTTATGACCACGGCAACATCACGATGAACACCACAGGATTCAGTTGCCCCTGGGACAGCGGTATGGTCGGTTGCATCTACACCACTTATGAGAAGATTCGCAGTTGGTTTGGCGTGAAAAAGGTGACCAAAAACTTGATTGAAAAGGTGAAGGGTATTCTGCGAAGTGAAGTGGAGATATATGACAAATATATCAGCGGAGATGTTTATGCTTATGTTATCAAAAAGGGAGAAGATGTGGTGGAAAGTTGCGGGGGATATTACGGCGATGATGCCGAGAAAGATGCCCGAAACACCATTGACCATATGACAGCGGGGGTGACCGCGTGAAAAAGAAGCGTTATACATACGGACGCGTACTGAGCAGAGATCCCGACGAAGGTGATGACTACGCCAAAACGCCCCGTTCAAAATACAGGATTGTTTGTCACGATGATGATTGTGAGGACACTTTGTATTTTGAAACAAAGGGAGACTTGGAAAGAATGTGCATTCACTGGGACGAAGATGGATATTATGATATAAAAGATTTTAACAAACAACGGCGACACATACACACAGCTCAAATGAAAAGAAAAGGACGATGGGTGACTTGCAAATGATATGAGCAAAAGAACCACCAAAGCACGAGCAGAGTTGGAGATGAGTTTGATGATGCACGAACGCAAACCCTATGTGATTGTAAGGGGCGAACTGATACCCCAAGAACAAACAGAATTTGTGAACATTGAAGAAGACTTTACCGGCAGGGATGTGGTGACATTCATTTACAATGGAGAGCAACACCAAAGCTTCGTAATAGTAAAATAAAGATAATAATTTTATTGCAATAAAGGTCAAACCAGTCTAATAGAAAAACATACCCAAGGCATATGCCCGACTATTCTAAATATATAAAAAAATTCCTCAAAGGATACAAGGTGGAACTGGGAGGAATAGGCAGGAATTCCCTCATGCAAAACTATCTGATCGGAGAAAGTTTTGAACTGGGTTATGACGGGGAGAAGGATGAATGGTTCCTTGAAGAGTTGTATACCGATGAAATAAATGGCAGTCCGTTCTTTGACAGCATGCCAAGGGGCGACTTTGAAACATTGGACGAAGCACTCATGACAATCGCCCACATATGTTTGATTGATGCTTAAGGATTTACATAAGCCCCATATACCAGCGTTCATAACTCCCTAATTATTAAGGAGTTATTTTTCGGTAATGTCCCGCCCGTAACTCTTTGATGTTCAACAACTGCCGGACTAGGATTCGAACCTAGAAAGGGTGATCCAAAGTCACCAGTGTTACCATTACACCATCCGGCAAAAAGCTATTGCTAGTTTAATTTCCGCCCAAAGTATTTCAATTCGTTTCCAAAATAAGATTATTCGCAGCAGTTGTATCTGCTCTTGAATTTGATTTTTTTTAATGGTGCTCCCCATCGTCCGCTTTTTTACCAAAATCTTCAAGGGTCGTCAAGCACATAAAACTGAAAGAGTCTTTCACTTGAAATTCTTTATTCTTTCAAAAAAATTTCGTAGAGTGGATGCAACAAAGGAGAAAGAGTATGAAAAAGAAACAGCAGAAACAGAAGCAGAAGAAAACGAACATCAAGCTGAAGGTGGGGAACAAGGTGATATCGGCAGATCATCTGACTCCGCTCGATCTTATGTATTTCATTTACAAATCAAAGGGGCAACTATGAACTGCGATCAAGTGTGGGCGTTAATCAAGTTGGCCGAAAAGATGAAGGATTTTACAACATCATCAGCAGAGGTTCAGAACGATGCATATAATGCATCCCGACTAATCAAGGAACTGACTGGATACGAGTTTGAAAATGTAAAAGATATCAGCGTTCATTGGGGATGGTTGCAGGAACCCCCCGAAGCCGAGAAAAACCAAAAGCACTTGTGGATAGAACAAAGGTGGCAGATCGATCATAATCACGAAGATTATAGTACCCACGAATATGTGGGGGCTTTTGTAGTGGCAGAAAAACTTCTTCATCGTTTTTCCGCAACCGAGCAACTGGGAAAGTTGGTCGAAAAGTGTAAGAGTCTTTCACCAGAAAAACTCGAAGAACAAAACAAACAGATATAGGGTGGAAACAACAAAGGAGGAACCGTGATGACAAAAGAACAAGCATTGGAGATTGTGAAAAAGGCAGAAGCAGAGTATGACCCGCACAACAAATACGAGAATGTGACTCGTCTTTTGGGGAGCATAACTGGCTGGGATTACTACGAATATGGTGATGAAGGAAACAGGTGGCAACAATTCCACGATGGAATGGGTTGTATTGTGGATGCCAGTAGTGAAGAAGTGGCAAGCACGCTGGCTTGGCAGATAAACAATGTGGAAAACCTTCTGTTCGTGGTGGGACGATAAAATGAACAAACAACAATTATGGGAAAGGGATTGCCAACGCACTATGGATTTTGCAAACAAAGTTTTGTTTAATCCATACTCGCCCAACACCAGTTTCTCGTGCGATCAATTGGCAATTAAGTATGATTTTAATCTGCAACGATCATATCTTTTAATAAAATCTTTGGAAAGGGCAGGTATGTTGGAGCAGTTGGATATCAACCGATATCAAGCAGTTTTCGGCACAATCAAACTTGAAAGGAGGTAAAGACATGAAAGAAGCAGAAGCGGAAGTTAAACTAGAAATAGTCATGAAAGAAGAAGAACTGAAAAAGCTGTATGATGTTTTGAGGGCTTTGCGAGCACTTAAACAAGATATGCGGAAAGTGCTTGGCAAAGAGAAGTAGATGGAAAAGGAAGGTTCCACCCCTTCTTTTTATTAAAAAAAAGCTTGCAGGAAAATCAAATTTCTGTATAAAGAGAAAAGATCAGACCAGAACCAGAGGGGCGGAAGAGGCGATAGCCAAACCAACTCGGAAGGGGAAGGAAAGATCGAAAGGATAACATGGCTAAGAAAGAACAGATCAAGGCAGGATTGCAGGTGATTGAGACGGCTCCCCTGCAAGGTGAAATCAAACCCCTACCAGTCACCCGACGGCTGAACGAGGTGGAAACATATGTGATCGGCAAAGCCGTCAGCAAGATGGGCGAAGAGGTGAAGGATAACATTCCTTCGGGCAAGCTGGAGGGCATCGTGGACAAAACCATCCGCATCCAGTTTGGCTGGACAAAGTTTGAGGATGTGGAAAAGATGGTGGTGCAGACTGCCAAACCTTGGACACTGCTGGCCGCCGCCCTTAACCGACTCAACAATGTGAGCATCGAAGCCATCGTGGAGGATGCAGAACGACTGGCGGAAAGCGATGAATTGAAAGCCAAAAAGGGAGTGGAACTTGCCCTTGAAAAGATCAAAGGCAAAACCCTCAAGATGACCAAAGGTCAGGTCAGGGTGGCAGGCTTGGTAATGGAGGAGGTCGTAAGCTAAACAGGATGGGGGGAGGAAACTAACCCCCATTCTTTTAATATAAAAAGTTCTTTACATTCTTTGCAAAATAATCTAGAAATGAAAGAACAAGAAAAGGAGGATACCGTATGATGCATGAAGTAGCAGCAGTTGGAGAGGATACGACAGCCTATTCCATTGGCAAAAGCATTGGGCAGTTGTTGAATCTGAAACGCATGATTCAGTTGGTGGATTTGGATACTTGTCAATCCGCTCCATTGTTTAGTAAAGATGAGATGATAAACATAATTGATGGAACTGTTAATTGTTTGAACAAAATTAGTTACCCATACAAAATCTAAAGGAGGATACCATATGATGCTGGAAGGTGATCAAATGACCTGGCTGAGACTCAAGACCGCCCTCATGGGACTGAAGATGCTGATCGATACGGGTGGGCGAATGATGATAACAAGGGGAGCCAACGCCAAAAAGATGATGATGATCATTGGCGAATATACCGGCAAAACCTATAAGCGGAACCAGCAAAAGATCGCCCTTGATGATGGCATGAAACACCTTGCAGATAACGCAAGAAGGAATGAAAGGGTAATGCAAGTCGTGGACTTCCCATTGATGGGCTAAACATACAGGGCAAAGTTATATAGGAGGGGGGTGCTACAAAAGGCACCCCCTTTCTTTTTGGGGGGCTATATAAAAATGATGCCCCTTTTATAACAAGGGGGCTGTTTTAAGAGGGGGGGTATTTAAATTGCTAATAGCGAAAAGTAGTTTTTTTTATAAACCCAGGGCGCATGCCAATAATTTTTAAAATAATTTTTTATAATTTTTTTATTATATTTTTACTGGGGCGGTCCCCAAACAGCATGTCTTATCTGACTTAATGAAAGATAACGTTTCCAATCTGCCATATCCTTAATTTGTTCAAAAATCTCCGGATCTTTCACACCATATCCTGTAAATTCATTTGAAAATCCCAAAAGTCGGGCTTTTGTGTCTAATGCCTGTTCAAATGTTATGTTCTTTTCAAAAGGATAACCACTTTCAATAAAAGCAAATTCCTTTTTGCTGGTTTCTATGGTCCACCAATTATTATAATCACTCCAATTCAAGACTCCTTTTTTATGTAAAAATTCTATATATTGTGGTTTGGTTGTGCCGTATATGTTCATATTGTTTACTCCTATTGGTTTATTTTTTGCAAATATTCCTCTAACAATTCTGGAAAGTTCATGCCCAATGTGGTTTTCTTTAAACGCCAATAAAGCATATCATACTCTTTGGCAGCTTGTATTTCATCCCCATATCTTCCACAATGATAGTTTTCCTCCCCTATTCTCACCTTGGCCAACCATGTTTCTGTGGGTTTATGCCAGCTTACTCCCCGGTATTTGCTGCTGCATCCCCTTCTTTTCTTTGTATTATCTCGATTTTCACTTTTATTTTTGGGTTGTAGATTTTGTATTTTATCATTGGTGCTGTCTTGGTCATGATGATCAATCACCATGGTTTGGTGACAAGGCATTTGTTTATGTTCAAAATAATATATGATGTGGGCCCGTTTCAATTGGTGACTTTTTCCGTTCTTGTCTATAAATGTGATATATACCCTGTTATTTTGTTTGTTAAAAACACCAATTTCTCGTTTTTGTTGAAGGCTATAAACCTTTCCATTTCTTGTATCAATCTGCCATTTCTTGAGCATAAGATCCGGATCCGGAAACACCTGTATTATTTTCCACATAATCTTATTCCATCAAATGCTGCCAATTGGCTGGAAATTCACTGGGTTGGTACGGTCTTTTATAATTTTCCTCATTGTCTGGAAAGTTCAGTTGTTGCACAGCATGTTCCCCCCATATGTTGTAGGCCGCCCGGTCATAAGCAAGTGCTGCTTCCTCTTGTGTTTCATAATAACCAAAGCTCATGTGCTTCTTATTGTGACAAAGGCTGGCCCGCCATCTTTTGCTGGCTTTTTTAGGATAAAGGGACACTCCTTTGTAAATGCTGCTGGTTCCTTGTTTTTTGGGCATGTTGACCTGTTGCAGGTTATAGTTGCTGGCCCTTAGATTAAGGGGACGGTTATCTGTTTTGATCAGGTTGATGTGATCAATTTGTTCCGGCAATTCATTGTTTTTCATGTAATACATCACTTCATGAATGCAATAGGTCCGGTATTTTCCTGTGCTTTCCTCCATTATGGCCACCCTTAAATAACCATCTGCATTAGGCCGGTTTAATATGGCCCGCCCCGTTTTTTTACAATATAAAATGCCTTCATCAAAATTGGGATTGAAACGGTTTTGCAGATCCTCCACGCTGTGACGTTTTTGCAGTACTCTCATCCCCTTATTTTAAATAGGGGGGGGGGAAATGTCAATTTTTATTTAAAACAAACAGATCTTTGCCCCCGCTTGTTTCCCTCGTCACTTTATATCCTTTACCCCCGGCAAATCTGTTCAGTAATCTAAGGTATACATCGCCCCGACTGGCACTCTCTTTTGGATCTATTCCTTTCAATGCTTCAAAGGTTATCTTTTCGGGTTGATATTGATCCGCTATCCGGTTTATAAAATAAATGGCGGCATTCAATACCTGTGCGGCATTTCCTTCATCCGTCAGTTCCGTGGTGCCTTCATCCATCCAAAAGTTAATGTGTGCACCTTCTTTGCTTATTTTTGCGTGATATGTATAAGCATGTTCGCCTGTTTTGCCCATTATGTTTTTTGTGAAAAATACATCCTTTCCTTCATTATCCCCTATTTCACTTGTTTCGCCCTCCACGTTCTGGGGAATTGTTTTAAAAATCTCGTTTACCAGATGATCAAACCTCATAACGGATCCAGTTTTTGTTGAAAATCCGGTTTTGCTTTATACTTCTTTTTCATTCGGTTGTTTGCTATTTTTTTGCTTATGTTCTTTATTTTTCCCAGCTGTTTTTTAACAGGCCCGTTTTGTTCCAGCAATTGTTGTATAAATGCGTCAAATTTCATTTATTATATTTATTAAACCTCTTTTCCCCAATATTTTTTTAATGTGTCGCGAAACAATTCTTTATCAACAAAATGAAAACTATCCTGAAAATCCCCTGTTCCTTCGCTGTCGTTCCAATGATCCATTATATGAAATATATCCTCCCATTCCAATCCATTCTTTTCCAATGGCCCAATCATGATATCATTTGCCATGTTCAGATAATCAATATCCTCTTCATCCCTTGTGCCTTCTTTATCCAGATAATCGTTCAGGATGTTAAGTGTCATCATCACGCCTTGTTTCTGCAACGGAGCAAGGCCCTGTTGATATTTGTGAAACTGGTAAGGATCCATGTTGTTATTTAATTGACATTTAAAGGTTTTCCTTAATATAAAGGCATGAATTTTCCTCTTAAAAATACCCCTATAAGTTTAACATCAGTTGAGGTTAAGCTTTGTGAAGGAATGGGATTGATTCGATATAATCAAAATCGAGAAGCAGGCAAATCCATAAGCGTCATCAGCGATGATGAACCAATTGATTTGGATGTGGAAGGCATTTGTGGTGAAATGTCATTTTGTAAACTTTACAATCTTTATTTCGACCCAAACCAATATGTGCGAAACTGCTGGGACAACACGGATAATGGAGATTGCAAACTCATGGGATGGCGCGTAGATGTTAAAACCACCAAATACAATCAAGGCCGGTTATTGTCCACCAATTGGAAATCTGCTAATGTGGATGTTTTTGTGCTTATGACAGGCAAAAGACCAGATTATGTGTTTCGAGGTTTCATGCTTTGTCAGGATCTTTTGCAACAAAATCGTTTGAAGAAGATGAGGGGCCGGGATGTGCCATCCTATGCAGCCGAGCAACATGAGTTGGTTGAATTTCACCAATTGGAAAGATTGTTGTCCTCAGTTAAGGTTGAATCCCCGGTATAGTGTTTCGGGTCGCACAATGCAGGGCACAAAATTTATTTTATAAGCATTTGGTTCGTTTTCGTCCCGTACTTTACTCAGGCCCACAAAAGTAAGATCCGGTTTCTGCTGCAGATAGGATATTTCCAACAATACCATTTTATCCAAAATCTTGTAATGATCCGGACTGTATTGCTGGGGAAATGGCGGTTCTGATAATTGCTGCAATATGTCTTGCAGTGTTACTTTGGGTTGAGGCTTCAGTTTGGGCGGAAAGGTTATGTACCAAAAATTTTGCAAATGCTTTTTAACGAATTTAAAAGGCTGGTAAAACACATTCCACATATGAATCCAATAATAATTAGCATCAGACCCAGGCTACAATCGTTCACAAATGCTTTGGTGGCCAGATATAGCCATTGTTTTATTTTATTCATGTTATTTTACAAAGATTGTTTATTTTTCAATAAATATTTTTGTGCTTTTTTTGCCGGTATTCCTGTTTATTTTGGTGGTGGTTATTTTTTTGAATCTGCGTCGATAACAATCCCTTCACAATCATAGTCCTCGTTGTTGTTTTCGTGACGACCCAGATACCATTCCTTATTTACATCGCGTTTGATGCGAATCAGGAAAATTTTTGCCGCATCATCAAAACCATCCTCATATCCCCGCAAAAACACGTGCAAACCCTCGTCATATCCCTCCAGCATTTTTTTAAGTTCTTTTACGGTCATAAAAATATTCTATAACTTGTTGATGGTGTGTCAACGTTTGTATTTACTTTTTTCCCTCGAAGAAAAAGTTTTTCACTGCACAAACGTAAATAAAAATGTATCGCAAAATCTTTTCTGTATCAGAAAAAAAGTTGATATCTGAAAAGTTGTGGTAAAAATAATGACAGCATCCATGAACAAGAATATTTTGGTCAAGAAACGAAACGGAAAAAACGAAAAGTTTGATATCAGTAAAATCGACCGGGTGATTGAATGGGCCATCAACGGCTACACGGGCGTGAGCATGACCGATGTGGAGATTAATGCCAAAATCAACCTGCATGACGGCATCAGCACCAAAGAAATTCATCAACTGATCATTGAAAGCGCGGCCAATCTGATCAGCGCGGAAAATCCCAACTACCAGTTTGTGGCAGGTCGGTTGCTCAATTATCAACTTCGCAAAGAAGTATGGGGAGGAAAGCATCCGCCCCGTCTCAAGGATTTTCTGCATGTGGGCGTGAAAAAGAAAATCTATGACAGTGTTCTTTTGGAAAAATACAGCGAGGATGAAATCAACAAACTGGGCGAAGCCATTGATCACGACCGGGATTATCTTTTCACCTATGCCGGAATCAAACAGCTTTGCGACAAATATCTGATCAAAGACCGGGTCAACGGAAATATTCATGAAACGCCCCAGTTTGCATACATGCTGATCAGCATGACCGCATTCATGAACTATCCGGAAGAAACCCGGCAAAATTATGTGATTCGTTTTTACAATGCCATCAGCAAACACAAAATCAATTTGCCTACTCCAGTCATGGCCGGTGTTCGAACCACCAGCCGCAATTATGCCAGCTGCTGCTTGATCGGGGTGGATGACACCCGGGAAAGCATCACCAGCAGCGCCACGGCCGTGAGCATGGCCACGGCCAATCGTTGCGGTATTGGCATTGATGTGAGCCGTATCCGGGCCATGGGCAGTCCCGTCAAGAACGGCGAAGTGGTGCATACCGGACTGATTCCGTTCCTGAAGATTTACGAAGCCAGCGTCAAAGCATGGCAGCAAAACGGACTGCGGGGCGGAAGCGCAACCTGCAACCTGCAGTGGTGGCATTATGAGATTGAAGATATTGTGGTGTTGAAAAACAATGCCGGTACCGATGATAACCGGGTGCGCAAGCTGGATTATACTGTGGGCATGAGCAAGCTGTTTTATGAGCGGGTGCGCAAAAACGAGGATGTGACGCTGTTCAGCCCCCATGAAGTGCCGGAACTTTATGATGCATGGGGCACAGAGGATTTTGACAAGGTTTACAAAGAGTGTGAAGGCAAGCGTCTGCGCATCAAAAAGCGGATCAATGCCCGCAAGCTTTTTGGCACCATCGTCAAAGAACGGGTGGAAACTGGTCGCATTTATATTCTTAACGTGGACAATGCCAATGAACACAGTGCATGGTCCGACAAGGTGACCATGAGCAATCTTTGCACTGAGGTGATTCATCCCACCATTCCCATGCGGGATTACAACGATAGTGAGGCGGAAATTGGCATGTGCATATTGAGTGCCATCAACATGCTGGAAATAAAAAGCTGGGCCGATCTGGAAAAGACCTGTGATCTGACTGTGCGTTTCCTTGACGAAATTATTGATCTGCAAGATTACTTTAATCCGGCCGCCAAGAACTTTGCCAGCAAACGGCGCAGTCTGGGTGTGGGCATCACCAATCTGGCAGCGTTTCTGGCCAAGAACGAGTGTCGTTATGATGATGACAAAAGTCTGACCCTATTGGATGAATGGATGGAATATTTCCAATATTCTCTACTGAAAAGCAGTGTTCAGCTTGCCAAGGAAAAAGGAAGGTGTGAAAAGTTTGGTCACACCAAATATTCAAAAGGCATTCTTCCCATTGACACATTCAAGGACAGCGTCAAGAATCTGACCCGTCGCAAGTTTGCCTGTGATTGGGAAGCTCTTCGAACTGATATTAAAGAGCATGGTTTGCGGCACAGCACACTCAGCAGCTGCATGCCTTGTGAGAGCAGCAGCGTGATTCAAAGCTCAACCAACGGCGTGGAACCAATTCGTTCCATCATCACATATAAAATGAGCAAGATGGGCAAGCTGCCCGTGCTTGTTCCGGGTATTGGCAAATTTGACAAGAATTACCAGCTTGCTTATGATCTGCGCGACAACAAAGGACTGATCAACATCAATGCAATCATTCAAAAATACATCGATATGGCCATCAGTACGAATGTTTATTACAATTATAGCCATTATGAAAATAATGTATTACCTGACGCGGTCGTGATGAAAGAGATTATGTACGCGTATAGTATGGGTTTAATAAGTCTTTATTATCTGAATAGTGATGACGGTGATAAAGAACAGTTGATGAATCAGAAAGAAGACCGGGATTGCAGCAGCGGAGCTTGCAAATTATAACCCGTCTGTTATAAATAACTTCCCATGAAAACGGTTTTAAATTTGAAAAATATCGACACCACTAAACAGCCATTGTTTCTGGGGGAAGATCTGAATTTGCAAAGATATGATCGTTTCAAATATCCCATTTTCTTTGAATTATTCAAAAAACAAAACGAGAATTTCTGGTGGCCCCATGAAACCACACTGGCCAAAGATCGTAGCGATTACAAGGATCTGACGGATACCGAGCGGTTTGTTTTTGACAGCAATCTGCGTTTTCAAACACTTGGAGACAGCATGCTTTCCCGGAGTATTCATTCCCTCAAGGAATATGTGAGCAATCCAGAACTGGAAATTTGCATGAATACTTGGGCGCAATTCGAAGGCATTCACAGCTATTCTTATTCTTATCTTTTAAACAATGTGTATCCGGATGCCACCAAGTTCTTTGACAGCATCATGGAAGACAAGGAAATACTTGAGAGGGCCGAACTGATCCGAAGCAACTACGATAAAATCCTAGGCGATGATGAAAAGAAAGACATCAAGCAAAAAATATTCGATTGCATTCTTTCCGTGAATGTGATGGAAGGTCTGGTGTTTTATGTCAGCTTTGCCTGCAGTTTCTATTTTGGTTATCGGGGCAAAATGGAGGGAAATGCAAAAATCATCAAGTTTATTCAGCGGGATGAAGCCCTTCATTTTGGCGTGACTCAGAATCTTTTGAAAATATTGCGGGATGAAGACAAGGAAGGATTCGCCTCGATTGCCAAAAAGAGCGAAGATAAGATTTACGAAATATACAAACAAGCCACAGAAAACGAAACAGAATGGGCCCGATATCTTTTCAGCAAAGGCAATCTGCTTGGTTTGAATGAAGAGGTGATGACTGGATACAGCAAATGGCTTTGTGACAATCGTCTGCGTTCTCTTGGTTACAAAAAGATTTACAATCAAAAAGAAAATCCATTGTCCGGATGGCTGGACAGTTATATGGACAGCAGCAAGGTACAGGCAGCACCACAAGAAACGGAGTTGCAATCATATAAAATTGCAGCACGAGATACAACTGTTACAGATAGTGATTTTGAAGATATAAAATTATAAATTACAATCTTAGTTATATTTTTGATAAATATAACTGAAGTTATGTATTATAATTATGTTTATTTGGACCCTAGAAAACCCGGGATTTACAAAATAAATAATTTTGTATTTGAGGCAGAACCATTTTATGTAGGAAAAGGTCAGGGCGGTAGAGCATACGATCATTTACATCCGAGTTGTTTAAAAAGAAATATTAGTCCATTTTATTCCAAAATAGCTGCAATTAAAAAGCAAAATTTACAACCAATAATAAAAATACTATGTTATTATAATACGGAAATGAAAGCATATAAGAATGAGGAAAAATTAATAAAAGATATAGGTTCTAATTTTATTAATGAAATTAAAAATGGACCTTTATGCAATATTTGCTTAACAGCAAGACCACCCAATCATTCAGGTAAAACATACAAAGAAATATATGGAGAAGACAAATGGTTAGAAGAGTACAACAAAAGAGTTGAAAAACAAAAAAAAGTAGGTGGCTATTTTAAAGGACATAAACATACTCAAAAAACAAAAAATATTTTATCTAAAAAAACAGCCGAAAATAACAAATTAAGAGCTTTAAAAGGAGAATACATGTCTGAAGAAGGTAGAAAAAGAATTTCTGAAAAAGCTAAATTGAGACTAAAACAAAATCCCGAAAAGATACCTAGAAAAGAATATAAATTAATAGACCCTTACGGAAATATTCATGTAGTAACAAAGAAAATAAGTTTAAATTATTTTTGTAAACAACACAATTTATCTAAATCAGCTCTTCAGAAAACGCTGTATAAAAATATTTCAATTTCCAGAGGAAAAACTAAAGGTTGGAAAATGTTTTATTTAATTTAATATAAAATTATTTTAGCAGTCGGCGGCTATCAATCACAAAATCTATAAAAAGATCATATATTTTATTCAAAGAATAGCTTCCTTTGATTCTGTCTTTGGCGTCCCGATCAACATCCTCAACCGCCGCATTGAAAGCGTTGCTGTATTTTTGTATAAATTCCTTGTAAACGTCGTCTTTTTTCTTAAACCATTTCATGGGTATTTTTCATTCAAACTTTCTCGCATTTCCCTTATAATTGTCAGATATTTTAAAATGGTTTCTTGACCGTTACCGTAACTTTCTTTTTCTTGTTCATTTTTTAATGAATTCAGATTAGGTTGTGCATCCATCAAGGTTTCCAAATGAGCCTCCAATATCATCAAAACACCATAATCCATCTCGTCATAATCAATAGTCTTCTTCAAGCTTTTTCTCCTCGGTCCATCCAAGGGCCATGCTGATGTTTGGAAAAATCTCAATCAACCTGTTTTTGATTTGTACAGCCAACAACCGATGTTCTTTTTGCGTGTCTTTGTTTGCCCTCAAATTCACATAATGAATCCAGCTTCGGAGGCTGCCTTTCATGTATAGTGTGGTCTGTGTGGAAAGAGGCAAAACCATGCGGGCCACTTCTTTGGCCACACCATTCCGAAGCAGCAATTCATAGCAGTGCTCTGCCGACTTGGTTGTTTCCTGTACAAGATTGGTCAGTATGCTGTGTTGCTGACTGGTTACTGGAATGACTTCCTCTCCAACCTGACGATTTTTGTCCCCTTGTAAACGCAGTTCAATATGTTCAAAATCGTTTACTTTGCTGTAACGCTGGCTAAATTCCTGAAAGCTGAAGCTGCGATGGCGTATGATTTGGGATGCTATTGCCCTGCTGGTTTTGATTTCAAATGTTGCGTCCACCATTTCAAATGGACTCCAATGATTATGAGTGATCAGATATTTGATCAGTTTGGGAGAAGTTTCCCGGTTCATTTGGTTTTCCGGATTGCTGACCCGGGCAATATAAACAATCAGATCTTCGGCACTGAATTCTTCCCGAATCAGTGGTGTAAGTTCCGGCTTTGTAATGCTGATGAGTCGGGCAAATCCCATAGACCTTATTTTAAGGTTTATGGGGGAAAATCAATTTATTTTATATATGTTCTTTGTCGTATTTGTCCGCAACAACATCTATTTTTTTATAAATCTCCGGCAAAGGTTTGTTTTTCAAACTGGTATATCTTACTTTGAAAGAATATGAAGCGGCCGGACTTTTGCTTATTTTGTCAACAATATCCGAGGGTACTTCTTTGTTATGCATCCATAGTTTGTTGCTGATCATGACCAAAGCTTTGGGGTTTTCTGAAACAATTTTCATGACTGCTTCGCTGGGCAATTCGCCGGTGGCTCCGACATAAGGTATGGCATAATATCCCGCATAATCAGATTTCTTTAAGTTGTGATGACCATATGCCCTAAGTTCCTCGCCACTTCCTTTAGTTATTCCATTTTCCAATATTTTTAATATTTCTGGTTTTACTATTTTGCGGGTCAAGAGTGTTCGGCCATAATTGGCAGATTGTTCCACGCTTTTTGCAAGGGATTCTATTATCTTTAACGGAGGAAATATGGGTTTGGAAGCCATTTCGAAAAGACCCATGGCATATGAAAAACTATGATGAGGATCGGATGCGATGATATCGTTTATTTTTTCTGAGGGTTGAATGCCATGTTCTAAAAGTGTCATGGCATATTTCACCGCATCATCCGGGTCATTTTTAAATGCTTTTTCTATGTTTTCAGGAATCGGACGTTTGTTTTTCAAAAGAAGTTCCACATATTTGAGAGTTTGTGTGGAATTTTTCAATATGTTTGCCAACAATTCCTTGTATATTTCAGGCTTTTGATCACCTTCTTCATCTTCTTCATTTTTAAAAGTTTTACCCATCATTTTTTTCAAAGGTTCTATGAATTTGGTTTCTTTCACGGCGTCATAAATGGCAGGATGTATTGGGTAATTATGATCCAAGCAATATTTGGCCAGATAGTATGAATCTTTTCCGTTTTGAGCGATTCGTTGAACCAAAACATCAGGAATAGTCTCGTTTTTTGCGATATATGTTTGGGCAATAATTCGGGAAAAAGATCCGCCCATAATATTTTTGGTTAGTGAAACCAGAATAGCTTCAGGTACTTCCCGACCTTGTTGGCGAAAACGATTGGCTAAACGCATGGACACTTCCGGGTCCTTGGCCATGCTTTGAAGCAACTCTTGTTTTATATCATCGCTCATCGGGAACTTCCAACCCATCCAGATAAACGAAATAATCAAACCCTGCATCCGGATTCTTGCGCATGCGATCATCAAACATTTTCTTTTCTCCCGGAGTCTTCAGATCATTTAAAATTTCTTTGTTAAATTCCGTCAATACTTTGAGATATTCGTTGCGTAGATTCTTGTCCAAGGTTTTCCATGCTTCAAAATCTAACTTAACATTTCCTTGCTGCAGGAATTCCTCTTTCTCGGAGTATTTTAATTTGTTGAATGATTCCAAACTAAATTCACTGGCCAGTTCATTAAATCTTTCAATTTTGCTGCGCTCCTCTTTACTCAAAGGTTTGGGCACAAAAACATTCTTGGCAATTGCCCCCTTAAGTTCCGGAACTTCTTTCACCATTTCTTCTTTGGTCACTGATTCTGTGCCATGCCCCTGACTTCCATTGTCGGCCCATGTCCATTGGAACTTATCCTCTGGAAGAGCATCTATCACGATCAAATGGGCTGGATCCTTGTATCGGTTATGTTCATCTTGTTCATCGGTGCGGTTTTTAATCCGTACAAAATAAAAATTGGATTGGTCGCGCAAACGATAACTGCTGTAAAGACTGCCACTGGTGCGGCTGATACAGAAGCTGTAATTGCTGCCCAGTTTCACGCATTTGCCCTGAGTTTCAGCAGGAAACACTTTCACATACTGATCTTCATATGAAGGCTTTTCAGCGTCCTCCACGTTTTCCGGCATGTCCAGTTTGACCTTTGTTTCCAGCGCATCAATTGCATGTTCCATGTCAGTGAATTTTTCAAACCGGGAAATGTCCTGAATACGGTTGCGCTTTTTAAGTTCCAAAAACTTTGTGTAATAACTGTCTAATACGTCCAAATTCTGGATATCATTGAAAAATTTGGCAAGTTTAACCACATGACCCTTACTGGGTGTTTTGTCCATTTCAATCAGTTTGGCCGCAACTTTTTCGTTTTTGTTGTCCAAAACCTTTAGAATGTTCTCGACTGTAACCTTCTCAGTCAGAGTGACATATTTTTCAAAAATAAGATGGGTATCCCGACTCAACGACATATGAGTATTTATAAAATAATAAAGGCAAATATCAACTGTTAATATATAAATAATACTATGCTGCATGATGAAATAAACCTGATATTGGAAAAATATAAAACTGTTAAAAGTTCAGATGAAGACGCTATCGACGTGAAGAAAAGCGATCTGAACAAAGACGGCAAACTGAGCGGATATGAAATTGCCCGGGGCAGTGCAATTGATAAAGCACGGGGCGGCGACGGCAAACTTCCCAAAGGTGCCAAGAAAGAAGAAGATGAAGAAATCAAAGCAGAAAGAGCACCCGATTTATTGACAAAACCCAAAAGGAAATTGGATAGTTTTGAAAAATATAAACTGGGTCAAGCCAAGCGTTTTTTGAAAAATGCCAAATCTTTCAATAAAATGTTGAGCCATATGAGCGGAATGAATGAAAAAGAAGCCCGCAAATATGTCAAAAAATATAGCTGATTGAAAAATCGGCTTTTCTGATAAATCATATTATGAACAAACTAATCACCCTCGTGTCCGTATTGATGCTCACAGCCGCCGTTTCTTTTGCAGATTCGGCCGCCTGCAATCCATGCGACGAATCGGATGATTTGACAGCAGAAAAGGGTTTCCTTGCGACTGCCGATCTTTTGGTCGTGCGTCCTCTTGGAGTTGCCGCCACCGTTGGTGGTTTTGGAATTTTTGCTGTTGCTTCTCCGTTTGCTGCCATGGCCGATGCTGTTGATCCGGTCTACGACACACTGGTTGCCAAGCCCGGGGAATACACATTCCACCGTGATCTGGGCGACTTCAGCAAGTAATATTGCTTAAAGAAAATACCCGGATGGCATAAAACCATCCGGGTATTTTTTTGACTATCAATATCCGAGCTATTTGCTGATCCGTTTCTTCTTTTTCTTGGAGACAGACTTTCCTATTTCAATATAATTCTTCAGGGCTTTCACTGCCCCGATTTCAAAATACTGATCTTCTGTGATGACCTGTCGGCCATAATCTGCAATCAGTTTTTGTTCTTCCGGAGTGACATTTTCAAATTGCATTTGATACATGGTGATTTTCTTTGTTTTTCCTACAATCATTTGCTTTCCTCCAGTTGGTTAAGTTTGTTTTTTGCTGCTTCCAGTGTTTGATAAGTCCATCCTAAAATGCCCCATTGACTGTCTCCCGGATAAACTTCTGAAGGTTCTATCTTTGTTCCGGCGATTTCATAACCATTATGGCTCTTGATAACGATCACTTCAAACGTGAGTCCTTTGGATTCGGTGTGAGTCTGGGTGTAAATGGCCAGATTGTTTTTTCTGTATATCTGGTCATATTGAAATTTCTTTCGGGTGAAGCTTTTCTCCAAAATTTTCATTTGTCTTATTTTACTTTCCCAAAACCAAAGTCAATTATTTTATATAACTTTTTATAATGTTTTTTACACTTTGCAAAAAATTGGCATCTTGAGGATGCAATTTGCTGACGGCTTTTTCAAAAGAAAAGAATTTGGCTTGGGGATTTCTCCGGTCCAAAGGTTGCAGTTTTTGGTTTTCCACATGGAACAAATACATAAAAACAAGACGCTTTTTACCTTTTCGGGTGGGCCGGTAATATCGGCCAAGACTTTTCAAAGGAGTAAGATAACGTATTCCGGTTTCCTCTTTGATTTCCCGTATGGCTGCGTTCAAGGGCGATTCGCCTTCATCGATTCCACCTTTGGGAAAACTCCAGCTTCCATCCACCTCTTGTGTCAAAGCAATGTTACCGTCTTTATCAAAAAGCACACCTCCGGCGGATCGGCGTTTAGCAATTTTTGATATTTCCGAAAAACTCGGAAATTTCATTTATTTTTTGCTTTTTTTGCTTTTCTTTTTACTAGACTTTTTGGTTGTCTTTTTTACCGGAACCACTTCCTCAACAAAGTCATCAAAGTTTTCTTTGGTGGGGAATAGATTCACAATGGCGTTCTTGGCGTCTTCCAGTTTCCACTGGACTGTCCAACGGACAGTATCCAATAAATCACCAATATTTTGTAGTAATTTCATAATATATATTTACTTTTTATCTACCTTTTGCAATATATCTGTTGCAAGCTTATTCTTATCAAGGTTTTGTGAAATATAACCAATAAAGTTGCTCTTCTCGTCCTCTGTTTGTTCTGGTGTGACATCTGGCATCAGTTTGCTCAGTTTTGTATAATAGGAGGGATTTTCCAAAATATTAAAGAATGTAGTGTCATCTCCTTCATCAAAAATGTCCAGAAGAGCATCATAAGGAATGGTCAGTAGCATTTTGTTCTTTTCCTTGTCAAAGGTTACACCCCGATTTTTGAAAATATCCAATACGGCATTCTTTTGATAAACCTTGGCGATTTTTTTAAATCCATTTTGAAGAGCATCTTTGCATATGCTGTAAAATTCATCGCTGCTTTCAAGATCTTCACCAATATCAGAAAACACCCGGCGCAGATTAGCCACCTGACGAGGAGACAATATGTTTTCCAAAACATAAGGAACCAGTTGTTCCTCCTCACCTTCATCAAAGAAAGCCGATACTGGATTGTATGCAAAACGGCTGATCGTGTTGGTCAGGCTGTTATAATAACCGTCCGAGGACAATTCTTCCAAAAACTCATTATATTCTTTTTTGCCAAAAAGAATCTTCAATCCTTCATCATCAAATGTTACCGTGTTATCAAAAGCATCTGACAGGGTTTTTAGTCCACCATTCAGTTTGGCCAGATCCACCTGACCCTGAATCACCATGGTGATGATGTTACGCACACTCAGATTCTGGAAAAACTGATCCGGCTCTTTTTCCAATATGGCCAATCCACCTGTGAGCATTTCAGCTTTGCTCAGATTCTTTTCTTCGGGATTGGTCTTTTTATAATCATCCAGTATGACCTGACCCACGATGGGATGTGTTGCAAAAAATTCAAACACATCAATTGAACGATCATCTGCATTCATGTATTGACCGCTGGGAAAATGAAACTGGTATTTGATCAATCCGTTTTTGGTTTTCAAAAACACCACATAAAGCGGACCGTCTTTGGTATAGCTTTGATAATATGTGTTGTTTTCACTTCGGGCAGCAGTGCACCACCGGGTATTGTTGCCAAGGCTTTGACTGGCCGAAAGCGAAAGAGGAACACCCACAAAATACTGGCTGTTGTCCAGAAGAATGCGCACTTTGCTTTTATCCTTGATATCTTCCTCTTCATACTTGGGAACAAAAGGTTTGATGATGTAATAAAGCGTGTTGAAATCTGGAACCTGATTGATGTCTCGCACATTCTTTTTGTTCAGGGAAACTTTGCTTTTGTTTTTGTCGTAGATTTTCAGGTCACTATTCAATTTGTAAAGATCTTCGTTCAGGAAACGGCGCACATGATTAAGGGTTTTTCCTGCACCTTCGCCCCGTTCATCAAATATCTTCAGGAATGTTTTTAATATCCATTCGCTGTATTGACCCGCATAACCGGCCCCTTTTTCCATGTCCACTTTGCTGTAAGGATCCGCACTGATCAAATTGTCAATGGTTTCGCTTAGAAATTCCAGATAGCTTTTGTATTTGGGATTGGTTTCAGTTCCTTTTTTGAAATCCTCATAGTTGCTGGGAAGCGAGCTTTCCTCGGGCCAAATGTGCAAAAGCTTTCCGTAAAACAAAGGCAGATATTTGCCCTTGAGAAATTCCAACCGATCCACGTTTTCCCGCAGGATTTGTTTGGAATAGCTGTCGCCTATGTTTTGCAGGTCTTGTCGCATGTCCTTATTATTTAATAAATCAGGTTTTTGTCAACATTAAAGACTGGGCTGCAAGCCACCTGTGGCGGCCGGAAGAAACGCTGTGCTGGGCATGTTGCTGCTGTCCATGTGTTTATTTTGCACAAATTGACGAAAGTTGAGGATTTTACGCTTCTTTTTTGACTTTTTCACCTAACTATTTACAATACCCTATTAAAGTTATGAGTGAAACATATCAGCCATATGCCAAAAGCAATTCCAGTTACAATCCTTTCAACGTTTTCTATTATTATACTTTTCGTTTCAAAAAGCAGCCGTATGTGTTTAAACTGACCAATTTGCTTATCAGTGACAACATTCTGGAAAAGCTGGAAAGCAAAGGAGCGGAGATAGTGTTTGAAAATCGGACGGATTATCGCAACAAAAAAAGTGAAAAACGAAACGTGTTTACAACGCAGTATTTTTTGGTTTATAAAGATGCATTGATTTGCTTGGACCGGGCCAAGGATGATGAGAATATTGATTTTCTGCCGCCAATGGGAACTGACACTTTTGAGGAAAAGATGAACAAAAAAAGTTTCTGGACACAGATTCTTTACACCGACAAAAACACATTGGAGGAAATACGAGAACTTTTTGAATATCGGGAAGAAGCAAAACAAGGAAATGTGTTTCTGATTTGTCAGGATCCTATTGAGGGCACATATCTTAAAAAGTTTGATGTGCGTCTTCCCAATTCAGACATTGATGTGGAACTGAACTATGGCAAGGAATTTGCAAAGAAATATGAAGGTATTTTAACAAAATTAAAAGACAATCAAAAAAGCGGTTTGATTCTTTTCTCAGGTGTTCCCGGCAGCGGCAAAACCACAATTGTTAAAAATATTGCCATGAGTGTTGATAAAAAAATCATTTTTGTGCCACCCGGTACCGTGGATATTATCACCACCCCGGGATTTTTGAATTTTATGCTGGATCATAAAAACAGCATTCTTTTGATTGAGGATGCTGAAAAGGTGATTCGCAGCCGGGAAGGTGAAGGAGGCAATCCGGAAGGTGTTAGTAACATTTTGAACCTTACAGATGGTGTTCTTGGAGATTGTTTAAATCTCTTTATTATAGCCACTTTTAACACACCTCGGGAAAAAATAGACAAGGCTCTGGTAAGAAAAGGGCGGCTTGTGGCAGAACATCATTTTGAGGAATTGACGGTTGAGCAATCCAATATTATTTTGAAAAAAATAGGAAGCAAGCGGGTAGCTGAAAAAAGCATGACTCTTGCGGAAATATATAATGAAGAAGGCGGTATGGAGGAAAAAGAAAAGGAATCTGAAAAGAAAAGGATTGGATTCTCTACAAAATAATAGGCCGGTTTGAGTAAATAATAAAAGAATGGCACTCAAAAATTTTACCCAATTTACACCACAAACGCTCCTGTCCGCTACTGACTATGTCGTAGGTTATCGTGATCTGGACGAAATTCGTACAGATCTGGACAGTTTGACAGTTGCCATCAGTGGTCTTCTTATTCAAAAGGGATTTACTCCCGGGGGTAGTTTGGGTAGTGTGCGTCGAGTAAGTTATCGTTATACAATCGGAAGCAGCAGCCCGGTCAATGCAGTCAGCGGCGTGGATGATTTTGGTCTTACGCTAACATACACACCGGGACAAATTGAAGTTTATCGCAACGGCGCTCACCTTATTGAAAGCTTGGATTTTCTTGCCACCAACAGCACACAGGTTCGCAATCTCAGCACACTGAATGTTGGGGATATTGTGGAAGTTGTGGCTCTTAGTGCCACGGGGGTGACAGTGATTGAAACACTGACAGGATCGGGTGTCATTGTTCAATCCAATTATCGCTACACTGTTCCCACAAGTCTTGCCAACGGCGCTGTCACAATAACAGGTCCGGATGACTTTGGTTCCACTCTTCGTTATGCTGCACCTAATCTTGCTGTATATCTTAACGGTTCACATCTTGTAAACAGTTACGATTATACTGCAACAGACGGATTGAACATCACATTGAATGAACCAGTCGCCACAGGCGACGTGGTGGATGTGCAAACACTCAGTTCAGTTGGAACTGGTGCTGTTTACGGTTTGAGTGCATT
>Ga0172367_10000748_pt1 | contig 49642 bp, 37 predicted proteins | sample Lak10m_FD_114542 | JGI IMG/M metagenome (GOLD analysis project Ga0172367, IMG submission 114542) | Freshwater microbial communities from Kabuno Bay, South-Kivu, Congo - kab_022012_10m | ecosystem: Environmental > Aquatic > Freshwater > Lake | place: Democratic Republic of the Congo: South-Kivu...
GGAGGAGCTGTTCGTGCTCGATAGGCGCGGTGATGCCGAAGGTGAATGGAACGCGGTACATTTCTTTGAAATACGCTTCTTTGGGTCGGCGGGCGAGCTCGGATAACGCTTGCGCCAGCGACTGATTTTTGGCCATCGTGGTTTTTTCGGTATGGGAAAAATAAATGCGGTGCATGCGTTCCAACGCTTCCATCATATAGCCCTCTGGCTGGGTGAGGTAGTCGAGCTTGTAGATGAGGTTGAGCAGCACGTAGGCATAGCCGCCGGGGTACTGTTCCGAATGCAGTGCGCCCTGCTGGAAGAGGTGTAGGGTCTGTGTTATTTTTTCCTGAATAAACTGATACTGCTGCTCTTTGAGGTGGTCTGGGAGAGGGCGCATTCGGTCATTCTCAATAGGTTGTAGGGCTTTAAATTCTTCTATGAGGAGGTCATCGAGCTTGTCGGCGTTCGTCGCCACTTCTTTGAGTGCAAAGTAGAGCTTGTACGGTGCGCCATCGATGGAGAAGGTATCGAACACAACGACAATATGCCCCTGGTCGTCGAGTGCGAAGCGGCTGTATTTTAGTGCGAAATTCTTTTCGACGAGCCGGCGCAGGAAGCCCACGTTCAACGTTTGGTAAGCCGCAATTTTTGCTTCCGCACGCAGCGACTGGGCATTGGCGGTTCCTTCTATTTTGCGAGAACCCTGAAAAATTTCAAACCGTATGCTGTCGCCATCGGAAAAATAGTGCACATTGTCGCTGGTATCGTCCCGTAGGTACTGAAAAAAAGCCTGGTATGAATCCATATATCGGCCTGCCTCGAAATGTTGTTGCGCCTGATTCCAGGCGACGTATTTTGCTGTCGGCTTGCAGGAGTCGCTGTATCTCCCCAATTCGGGAATGCGCAAGGAGCGGTTCGTTTGGGCGTCTGATTGGCGAAAAAAAGGTAGGAAGCGCATGTGAAAGCAGTGTTCTGTGGATGATAGCCATTTCAAAATGATTCTTGGCATCTCGAACGGCGTTTGTCGGAATCAGTACTAAATAGATATTTTTGTCACACCCCATTCGACCGTTTCCGCTGTTGTTTTTATCTAAACAGCAGAATGGCCTGGGTACCTTACAAATTGTAAACGCAGTACAAAGATATGGAGTTTCGCACGGTAATGCCCCCTGTCAGCTATCCGTTCCGCATCAACTGGAAGACGCCGATTCTGGCCATGGGTTCCTGCTTTGCTGCAAATATGGGTAGCCGCTTGCAGGAAAACAAGTTTAAGGTGGTGTTGAACCCGTTTGGCGTGGTATTCAATCCCCGGTCGTTGGCCGACGGGTTACAACGATTGTCCCAGGGCGCGCGCTTCCAGCGGGAGGATCTGTGGTTCAACGGCAGTCGCTGGCTCAGTTTTTTTCACCACGGAAAATTTTCCGGCTCTTCGGAAGCCGAGGTGCTGGATGGCATCAACCAGGCATTTGAAGCGGGGCGGGCGCAGTTGCAGGAGGCGAAGTTATTGTTGCTTACGGTAGGCACGGCGTATGTGTGGGCGTTAAAAAAGACAGGGGATATAGTCGCCAACTGTCATAAACTGCCCGCTTCTGAATTTGACCGAAGGCGAATGACCGTGGAAGAAGTGGTACAGCACCTAACGGCTGCCCTGGACGCCGTTTTTGAAATCAACCCGGGTGTTGAGGTACTGCTGACGGTCAGTCCCGTGCGCTATGTTCGCGAAGGTCTAATGGAGAGCCAGCGCAGTAAAGCGGTGCTTCTCCTTGCGACGGAGGCGGTGCAGGGCTATCGCAACCGGGTCCATTATTTCCCGGCGTATGAGTTGTTGATGGATGATTTGCGCGACTATCGGTTTTATGCCGAGGATATGGCACATCCGTCTCCTCTTGCCCTCGAGTATATTTGGAACTATTTTTCGGATGTATTGTTGGAGCCCTCAGAGCGCGATCGCCTGGCGGGTCTGGCGAAAATACAGCGGGCTATGCAGCATCGTCCGTTGTTTCCGGATAGTCTGGAGCACCAGCGATTCAGGGAGCGCCTGCTGCAACAGGTACTCGATATGGAACAAAAATGGCCGGGACAGGATTTTTCCAAAGAGAAGACATTTTTCACCTCTCATACAGATTCATTATGAAACAAATCTACTTTTCTCTGCTGCTGGGCAGTATGTTGCTGGGCTTTTCCCAACCGGTAGGTGCGCAGGATCTCATCCGCAGTACATACGTCCGAAGCTATAAGGCCGCCGAGGTAGGGGCCAGCTTACCTATCCCCAGTCTGGCGCAATACGATGTGGATGTATATACCATCCGGTACACGACCAAAGGAGCCGATGGGCAAAAGGATACTGCTTCTGGTCTAATCGTTTATCCGGTGCGTCCGAATACCGCCTGGCCTACCATGGTGTACCAGCATGGTACGGCTTCGTCGCGGGATGCAGTGCCTTCGCGCTTCAGTGCCGAAGCTACGATTGGACTGATCGGCGGGACGCTGGGCTATGTGAGTGTGTTGCCCGACTATGTCGGACTGGGCGATTCCAGAGGATTTCACCCCTATGTACATGCACAATCAGAGGCGCAGGCGGGCGTGGATATGTTGCTGGCGTTGCAACAGTTTGCTGCCAGCCAGTCGCTATATCTGAACGGGCAGCTTTTTTTATCTGGATATTCGCAGGGAGGGCATGCTTCCATGGCGCTACACCGGATGCTGGAAAAGTCTTATGCCAGCCAGTTTAAGGTTACGGCCGCTGCCCACATGTCGGGGCCATATAGTATTTCTGGAGAAACACGGGCGCGCCTGTTGAGCGATGCGGAGTACTTCCGCCCGGGCTATGCGCTGTACACCATGCTCTCCTACAACCAGGCCTACCACCTGTACGACTCGTTGAGCCAGTTTATCCGTCCTCCATACCTGCAGATTGCGACTGATTTTTTCTCCGGGAAAGAAACGAACCTCGATTCGGTACATGCCCGTCTGGCAGCTACGTTGATTCAGGAAAAAGGAAAGGTGGTGCCGAAGTATATTTTCCAGGATAGTGTATTATCCGCTATTGCTGCTAATCCCTCTCATCCGGCCAATCTAGCTATGGCTGATAATGATGTGTATAAGTGGGGTCCGAAGACGCCTACGCGGCTGTTCTATTGCAAGGCAGATGATCAGGTGGTCTATACCAATAGCCTGCTGGCAGATTCGGTGATGCGCGCCAGCGGAGCGACTAGTGTCGGGTCGGTGGATGTTGGCTCTTCGTACGACCACGGCCAATGCTTTCAGCCGGCCCTATTATCCAGCGTATTCTTCTTTAGCTTGTTCCAAAATGTGCAGACGGATGTAAGGGGGGTATTGCCCGCGCTGCCGGTGCGCATGTTCCCCAACCCGGCCAGCGGAGCGTTCTATTTGGACAATCTTCCGGAGAGCGGCCGTATCACCATACACGATATGTCGGGGCGGCTGCTGCATACGCAGGTCGTAGCAGGGGTAGCTACAGAAGTATCCCTGAACGGAATGCACCCTGGTTTTTATGTCGTTCGGGTGTTGTCGGATAGTGGCGTATGGGCTGATAAGCTCATCGTGCGCTAATTATATCAGCCGTTGTACCTGGGTAGCAGGTCGGAGCAGCAGATCCGGTTCCAGGTTTAGATGGAGCAAACCAGGTGTTTTGCCCGGTTCAATGCTACCCAGGTCCGCTTCAAATCCCAGTGCCTTGGCTCCGTTAAGGGTGGCCCATTGGAGTAGGGTTTCGAAGGGGACGTAGGATTGATAGCGGGCGATGGTTTTCATTTCCTCCAGGACGGAGAGCTGCCAGTTGGAGGTCAGGCTGTCGGTTCCTATCGTCACCATAGCTGCTGTATCCAGAAAGTGCTGGTAGTACGGTAGGGTGTTTTCAATATAGAGGTTGGCATTGGGGCAGGTAGCCCAATATACCTGTGGATTCCATTGTTGCGCGGCCTGAATATCCTCGCGGGTAGTAGTGGTGTTGTGTACAAAAAGAACGCGGGTGTCGGCTCTCAGGTGCTGGAAGGTATAGTGGATAGACGATTTTCCACTGGCTTCAAAGTGGTCCAGGACGAAACCGAACTGTTCAAAAAAACGGGTGAATCCACCCGTCTTATGCTGAAAGAGCTCATTTTCGAGCGGGGTTTCCTGGTTGTGTATGCTGATGGTGCTATTGGGGCTATTGGCTGCGTTGATGCGTTGAAACAGGCCGGGGGATACCGTGTAAGGAGCATGCGGGACACAGCTCTTCTGGTTGCCGTGGGCGGTACTTTGCTCCTGGAACACCGTATAGTAGCGATCGAAAGTCTGCTGGGCGAGCTGGTCTTGTAAAAAATCGAACATTTCGACGAAGGTGTAATAGCGGAGCAGGCTCTTGTCTTTTTGGGCAGCGGTATCGCTTTTGTTGGAGATGTCGCCGATAGCGACGATGCCCGCATCATACATTTCCCGGTCGGCCTGCGCGATGGCATCCAGGATATCTTCCATGGAAGTTTCGCGTTGGGAGACCACACTTTTCAGAAAAGGAAGCAGGGTGGTGCCCGTATGCACTTTGCCGCGCATGTGCGACAGCTCCAGATGACAATGGGTATTGACAAAGCCAGGAACAATAGCCCCCGGCCAATACTCGATGGTAGCTGCGTCGTGGGCTTCCCGGGAATCGATGCGGATTATTGTTCCCTGCTCATCACATAGTATGACCCCATTGCTGACCGGGGGGCTGCTGACGGGGAAGATAAGGTCGGCACTAATTTTGCGCATAGGTCAATTTTTTATTTCCATGAACATACGATAAGCCCGCTTTTCATCCTAGGTTCAAACCAGGTGGACTTGGGTGGGAATAATAAGTGCGCTATCGCTCCTTGCATAAATTGGTCGGTGGAGATTGGATACAGGCAGAACCCTACGGCAGGCTCCATGGCGGCTTGTTCCTGTTTAAGGCCTGCTATTCCGGCCGGACCTTCCACATACGCAATCCGTGGACTGTGGCGGATATCGGTGATACCTAGAATTTTTTCAAAAACAAAGGTGTTCAGGAGTTGTACATCCAGAACGACCGGGTCGGGTGGCTGATGGAGAAACGCTTCTTTCCACCGGGCTACAAACCATTGGTTGTCAATAAAAAAAGTCATTTCTCCTGCGCTGCTGGGCAATGCTTCCCAATGGGGTTGGATGCTCGCATAGCGACTGAGCGATTCCAGCAAACGGGTAGGGGAGGTATCTTCCAGGGTGGCGATGCGATGAAAGCTGTGGATGCGAATAGCATGTGCATCGATGAGTACACAGGGGATGCGGGCAAAGGGTTTCGCTGGATGCCTGAGGTGCAGCGCAGCCGCTGCGGCACATCGATGATGACCGTCGGCTATAAAAACATCCGTAACCTCCTGGCTGAAATAGTGCGCTATGCGCGCAATATCCGCTGTATCGGTAATCGCAAATAGTCGGTGGATATCGTATTCCCCTTCCCGGATAGTAAGGCATGGCACCGGGTATCGGTCTTTCATGTCGGTCAGCCAGGCGTTTATGTCGGCATAATAGGGGTAGGTGGCAAGTATTGGCTTTAGAAAGGCTTTCTGTGACTCAAACAGGTGGCATTGGGTCTCTTCCTTCGCGCGCAGCGTATGCTCGTGTTTTTTGATGTGGTTGTTCAGGTAGTCCTGAATATCGAGGGTGGCTATGATGCCTTGAATGACCTGTCCGTTTCGTTCCAGCTCATAGCGGTAGATAGCGTCTTCTTGCTGAGGCTGAAAGAAGCCCTGGTCGGCGAAATGCCGGTAGTTGGTCTTACATTGTTGGAAAAAATCCGCCGGATTGGACAGAAGATCTGCTTGGGGAAGCAGCGCCCGAAAAGCGTGTATGCGCATGGCTAATACATTTTCATCCTCGAAAGGTAGGATTTTTATTTTACAGATGCGACATACGGTTGAAAACCGGGATATGCACTCGTATCTTAGTAAGCGTCCGGCTAAATACACCCCTAGATATTGTCTGTATTTTCAGGCAAATTGTTCTCCGCTTACTTTTTTGGGGCGCGCAAAAAGAAAGAAAAAAGGGCACTCCTTCGCCTCACAGCGGCAAAAACACCTTTCGCGAAACTACGTTTGACTGCTTCCTTCAAAAATGAGTAATCCTACGGCTTCATCCGTGGGATTGCTCATTTTATAATTGCTTTTCAAACCTGGTACCATTGAACTGATATACATTTCCATCGCCCATTCCAAACCATAATTTGCCATTATGATCTTCATATATTGAGAGCGCAAAATCGTTGGTCAGTCCATCTTTTTTTGTGTAATTATACATGGTTTGGCCATCATATTTCCAGATGCCTGTATCTCTGTCTCCAAACCAGATATTCCCTTTACTATCTTCTGCAATCGTAAAAACGTGCTCAAGCGTGCCAGGTGGTGATTTATCACCTTTTCTTCCGCTGGCAGGGTGTATCAAGTTATTTTTTTCTGAAAAATTAATTATTGAATCCCCTTGTTTTAATAGTACTCCAATTCCATTATTCCCAATCCAAAGTTTTCCTTTAGAATCTTCGAAAATACTTCTTATATGCAGGGGGGCAATATTTCTGTCAAACCCTAATGTTTCATCATTTATGATTGTAAAATCACTTCCATTATAGCCAAAAACACCTGCATAAGTACCAAACCAAACCATATTTTTTTTCCCCATCGAAATGCTTGTTACAGCAAATAGGTTATCGTAAAGATTAAGGGCTTTGTGGGGGGGAAATGCCAAATAATTTAATTTTTGCCCGTCAAATCTGTAAACCCCCTCTTGGATTCCAGCTTCAAACCAAAGGTCATTATCGGATTTCATCCATTCACCTTGCAAAGGTTCATTTGTCGGAGTAGAGAAAATATTTTGAAAAAGTTGCAGGTCTGTTTTTGTGTAATGCTTAATCCTTTTTCCATCATAACTGCTTACACCTTTTTGCGTATTAAACCAAATAACACCTTCTTTATCTTCTTGTATAGAGTGGATTTGGTTGTCAGGTAGCCCGTCATTACTACTAAAGTAACTGAACGATTCGCCATTATAAACAGCCACTCCTTCTTGCAGACTGCCCAACCAATAATTTCCTTTGCTATCTTGGAAGATAGAGCGAATGCCAGAAGTGAATTTCAGGGTGTCAGTTGTTGGGGTGCTTACAATGGCCGATTTATGAGTCCCCAGGTCAGATGCTTTCTTCTCAGCACAAGAAAAGTTCAAAGTCAATAGGAGTATTAGGTAAATCAATTTCAACTTATTTTAATTTTTTTTTAGGTATTTAGCACCCATATACCAGGGGCTATGTACTTACCCCAAGGGTTAGGAGAGCTAAAAATAGATTTAATAATTTGAAAAACACCCTCACGCAACATCTTTAGCCCCTTACTCATCCACCCCCTCCCTCACCGAATTTTATACAAAGCACGAATTACTGCACTGGAATGCCGTATCTTTGGCCGCTGAAAAACACACAGCGATACTAGCAAGTCAAGAAATAACCGCTATGGGAAAAAAATACATGATTACCTCCGCCCTGCCGTATGCCAACGGCGCCCTGCACCTGGGGCATTTAGCCGGAGCTTATCTTCCGGCAGATATCTATGTTCGGTATTTACGCCTTCGGGGACGGGATGTGGTATGGGTATGTGGCTCGGATGAGCACGGCGCCGCCATTACGATCCGCGCTAAAAAAGACGGGGTCACCCCACAGGAAATTATAGATAAATACCACGTACTCAATAAAGCGACCTTTGAGCGACTGGGTATCTCCTTTGATTATTACCATCGGACGAGCGCTGCCTTGCACCATGAAACGGCACAGGGATTCTTCACCGAACTGTACAACCAGGGCGACCAGTTTGAAGAGCGCACTATAGAACAGTACTACGATGAGGATTTTCAGCAGTTCCTGGCCGACCGATACATCACCGGTACCTGTCCGAAGTGTCAGCATCCGGAGGCATTTGGCGACCAGTGCGAGCATTGTGGTACCGCGTTGTCCCCACTGGAGCTGATCAACCCGCGTTCTACTATGAGCGGAAAAGCACCGGTGCTTCGCCCAACCAAACACTGGTATTTCAAGCTGGATAAACATGCAGATTGGTTGCGCGAATGGATTGAAAACGGGGTGTTGGATGGCAAACCCCACCACGACCCAGACTCCTGGAAACGCCACGTTGTCGGGCAATGCTTGTCGTGGCTCGATGGAGGCTTGCAGCCTCGCGCTATCACCCGCGACCTCGACTGGGGGATTCCGGTGCCCTTGCCCTCCGCAGAAGCCGAAGGTAAGGTGCTGTACGTATGGTTCGATGCCCCCATCGGATATGTCTCCTCTACCCGGCAGTGGGCACTGGAAAATGGAAAAAACTGGGAAGAATACTGGAAAGGCGACGACGTGGAGCTGATTCACTTCATCGGAAAAGACAATATTGTATTCCACTGTATCGTGTTTCCGGCCGTGCTAAAAGCCCACGGGGGCTATGCACTGCCCCGCAACGTGCCGGCCAACCAGTTTCTCAACTTCGAAGGGCAAAAATTTTCTAAATCCAGAGGCTGGGGGATAGAACAACACGATTACCTCGAAGAATTTGTCGATTTCCCCAATAAGGAGGACGCGCTGCGCTATGCGCTGATTCGCAATATGCCGGAAAACAGGGATGCGGATTTCCGCTGGGACGAATTTGTCGATTTTCACGATAAAGAACTGGCCGACAACCTCGGCAACTTTGTCAATCGGGTGGTGGTGCTGACCGACAAGTACTTCGAAGGCAACGTGCCGACGGTGCGCTCCGATCTGAAACCCCTGCCAGAGCCACTGTTGGAGCTGACACGGCGCCTGAGCGCCGAAATTGAAGCCTTCAGCTTCAAAGCAGCCTGCCTGACTTTGATGGAGATTTCTTCATTCGGGAATACCTATTTGCAAGATGCTGCTCCCTGGACATTGTACAAGGAAAATCCGGAGGACCCCCGTATTGCAGAGTCGATGTTTGTGGGTATTCAGATTGTCCGTCTGTTGAGCGTGCTGGCTTTTCCGTTCATCCCCTTTACCGCGCCGCGCATCGCCGGGCTGCTGGGGCTGGATGCACCGTCCGCCGGCGACCTGGAGGATCTCCTCGCTAAGATGGAACGCAACGAACCACTGCTGCCATCAGGTAGTCGCATCGGACAACCGGAAGTGCTGTTTCCCAAAATCAACGACCGCAAAGACAGCAGCCGACTCGAAATCGTCGAACGCCAGAAAAATAAACTGGCTGCCATCGTGGAAGAGGAAACCAGCACCCATCGGGAGCCGTTCAAACCATCCGTTGAATATGATGATTTTGCGAAAATCGACTTGCGTACAGGCACTATCCTGGAAGCTGAAAAGGTGCCGAAGGCAGATAAATTGCTCAAACTGCGCATTGACCTCGGCGCAGAGCAACGCACCATCGTATCCGGTATCGCCGCACATTTTGATCCGGAAAAAATAATCGGACAGCAAGTCGTGGTGGTGGCTAATCTCGCGCCGCGCAAGCTGCGTGGCATAGAATCGCAGGGAATGATTCTCACCGCAGAAAATGCAAAGGGCGAACTGATGTTCGTATCGCCTGCAACCGCTTTTGGCAACGGCTGGACAGTGAAGTAGAGGGAGAAATAACGCGTCAAAAAATAGCATTCCAGGCTACATGCTTCACTGCCAGCGAAGCATGTAGCCTGGAACTAGCGGCGCTTATTAGCGCATCGGTGGTCTGCGGCGTTTGCCGCCGGGTTTAATGGGCATCTGACCACCCCGGAACGCGCCCATTCGGGTAGCTGCTTTTATCTGACCTTGTTGGGACAGGGCTTTTTCCATTTGGACAATCTGCTCTTTGATGGTGGGTTCGGTTACTTTGAGCTGTTTCAGATTCCGCAAGTGAACCTCCGCTTGTTTCCAGCGGCTCTTGTTGAGTTGTACACTGGCCAACTGTAGCTCAATCATCGCTTTTTCATTATCGGTAGGTAGCTCCAGGGACTGCGCTTTCAGCAGCCAGGCTTCTCCTTCTTCCGTTTTTTTCTGCGCCATAGCCACGGAGCCCTTAATCAGGTAGTAGTACGCCCGGTTGGTCACATAGAGCAGCCGGGGGCTGAGGGTCAGGTTCAGCCGCTTTTCGGTGGCTTCCAAATCCCCACCCTGCATGATTAAGGCAGCGGATTGTATGGTGCCGAGCAGGATATAGCCTGCCAACAGCGTGAGCGTTACCAAAAAAAGAGGGAAAGCATACCAAAAGCCCAGAAAAATGGATAACAGTACGCCTCCGACCAGGGAAACGCCAATCAGGGCAAAGCGCAGGTAAATATTAATGGTGTACATGTGTAGTATTTTCAGTTTTCGCAAAGGTAAAAAAACCGGGAAAACCAACCCGCCCGGCAGCCATTTGGATAGCAAGAATTCACTTTTCTTTTATGCCCTGTAGCTCCATCCAGGCCTGCCCGAAGCCCAACGGCTTCGCCCCGTCTCCGAAAATGGTGCGCCGGAGTCCTGCTTTTTCCGCACAGCGCCCTGTATCTTTTCACAAAAAGAAAGCGGTATCCGGTTAATTTTTTTAGGACTTTTTGGGTGTATTTATTTTTTTAATAGAATGAAAATCAATTTTTTATAATTTAAATAGTGGCAAAATAAGGAGCTAGAAGCGGGTGTGGAATCCACTTTTTGGGGGATAGCGATGCGGGTTTTCTATCGTAATTTTACATTCAGTAACTAAATCCCACCAATATGAAACGGAAGTCCCGGTACCTGTGCGTCGAATGCGCTGCGTGCGATATAACTCGCCTTTCCAGCTGTTGGTTAATAGTCATTGTGGACGATACGAGGCAGTCGTTGATAGAGGCGATCGGGTAATGCGGCACCTGGTCGGTTCGCCATAGCCTTCTAATCGACGGGTTTCCTATCGGGTAGATTCAGGCTCGTCCATGCGTGGCGCGAGAAAAAACATACATCGGTCGAAAACGATTTGCCGGGTTTGCTGGTTTCCCTTTTTTTGGTTTCCTGCTGAAAATATACGAGGGTAAGCACACCGCTTTTTGAGCCCTTAGTTCGTTTTCGACAGAGAATAAATGAAAGCATACGAAATGAGAGTAATGATTTACATGCTGGGCATTCTGATTTTTTTGGGTCTAGCGGAAGGGGTGGCGTATGGTCAAAAAAAGTCCATCTTCGATCGCCTCCAAGCATTGGAAGCCCCGGTAGAGCTGGAGATAAAAGCGGATTTAGCTGCCTTGGAGGACCAGCGCAACACCAATGAATACGTGCCGGCGGTGTTGTCCTTCCAACTGGAAAAAAAGGTGACAGCGCACTGGAATATCGAGCTGCGGTCCCGCGGAAAGTATCGGCGCCGAATCTGTGTTTTTCCGCCCTTAAAGGTCAAATTTCCCAAGGCCGAACTAAAGGCGCAAGGGTATAACTCCGATAATGAATTTAAGCTGGTGACACATTGCGTGGACGGTGAGGTGGGTAAGGAATACATCGTCAGGGAGTACCTGGTGTATAAGCTATTCGAACAAGTATCGCCGGAGCTGCACTTAAAGGTATTGCTGGCGCGGATTCGTTACCTGGATGAGCGTACGGAGCAGCGCGTCAATGGCTGGGGAATTTTGGTAGAGGATGAAAAGGCGTTGGAACGCCGGTTTGGCGGTAAGGTCTGCGATAGTTGTTTTGCGTTGCAGCCGGCTGCCTATGTTGCCGACAACTTGCGCCTGGTATATCTCTTTCAGTATTTAATCGGCAATACAGACTGGAATCCCAACTCCATGCACAACGTGCTGCTGTTGCGGTCGAAAGAAACGGGTAAAGCCGTACTGGTTCCGTACGACTTTGATTTTTCAGGGGTGGTAAATGCTACGTATGCAGTACCCAATGTAAGCTTAGGACAGCGGAATGTTCGGGATCGCCTCTTCATGAGTACGCTGATTTCGGATAGGGAGCTGGAGCCAACGAAGGAGTGGTTGCGAGCCAGGCGCAGTGAGTTAGAAGAGATGGTTCGGAGTTTAAAATGGCTGAGTGCCACGTCCAAAACCGATATCCTGGATTATCTGGAAAGCTTTTATACCGCGCTGGATGGAGGATTGCGCCGGGTATCTGTGCCCAAGGAGGAATAAGTATTATCGCAGTATATTTTTTCGATTGACGAGAATCCAGTTGGTTCCGGTATCGATATACGTAGCGTCGGGGAATTGGGGTAAAAAGAGTTCTTCAAAGACGGTTTGGGCTTTGCGGCGGTCGGTGGCTTCGAGGGAGAAGCAGTTGAACAGCAACAGCCCATCTTCCTGGAGGATTCGGTGGAGCTGGATAAAAAAATCAGGTGTAGTGAACTGGTTTGGAATTTCGTCGTCGATAAACAAATCGACACAGATAAAGCCAAAACGGGCATCCGGGCAGGATGTTACATACTCGCCCGCATCGATGCAATAGATATCGAAGGATGCTTGCAGGTTTGATAAGGTGTATTTCTGAGCCAGGTAGATAATGGCTTCGTCCAGTTCGACAGCGGTATAATCAAATGGCTTGCGGAATTTTTTTTCCAGCATTTCGGGGATGCTTCCCAAGCCCAGGCCGAGCAACAGGGCGTCGGTAGATTGGATATCCTCCAGCCGGATTTGCCGGAAGGCCCGGCGGAAGTTGGTGTATAGGTCGCTGAAGGAATAAATCGCCTTATCGGTGCTGAGCTGCAACCTCCCTTGTTGCAGGGATACGTATAGGTTTGGATGAACCGCGCTGGATATGGTTTCCAGTGGGATTTCCATGAGATAGCTGAGCAATCGCTGGCTCTGGGAGATGTCAGGCATGGGGAGGGCGTTTATCCCAGGGTCTTAGCTCGGTAGTTTCTTCGAAGAGCCGTATGATAGTGATGCGATCGGCTACGCTCAGCGGGGTCTGTCGGCGGGATAGCATTTGTTCCATGCTGCGCACGGCGTGTTCGAGCGGGTAGGTTTTAAGTACAGAGGGGCCTGCCTCCGTGAATGGGGGGATATAATTTCTTGGAAACTGTGCCCCGTACAGGTTGGAAGCAACGCCGACGGAAGTACCGGTATTAATCATCATGTTGATACCGAGTCGGGCGTGGTCGCCGAGAATGAGCCCTAAAAATTGCTGTTTGCTGGGTTCAAAACGCTGGGTGGCATAATTCCAGAGCCGGACTTCCTCGTAGTCGTTGCGTAGGTTGGATACGGTGGTTCCTGCGCCAATGTTGCACCATTCGCCAATATAGGAGTTGCCCAAAAAGCCGTGATGTGCCTTGTTGGAGTATCCCTGAAAGGTGCAGTGGTCCAGTTCTCCGCCCACTTTTGACCAGGGGCCCAGGGAAACGGGGCCATACAGTTGGGCGCCCATTCGCACTACGGCGTGTGCGCTGAGTGCGACGGGCCCTCGAAGGGAGGCACCTTCCATAATTTCTGCATGGGCACCGATGTAGATGGGGCCGGTACGGGCGTTGAGGGTAGCTCCTTCTACGATGGCACCTTCTTCTACAAAAATGCGTTCGGGGCCAAGCACGCGGTTGCTTGGGCTCAGGGGCTGGGATTTTTTTCCTGCGGTGAGCAGATGAAAATCCGACTCGAGCGCCGGGCCATTGAGTGCCACCAGGTCGCTGAGCTGGCTAATTTTCTGCAGCTCAATGTCCTGCAGCGGAAGGGCATGCAAGGCGTCGAGCTCCTCGTCGCGAATGAGTTTGTAGAGTTGCTTCCGGTCGAGCCGGGCAGCAATCAGTTCGTCTTGATAGAGATAGGCTTCATTGGGCTCCATGTTGCGGAGCAGGCGGCAAAGAGAGCCGTTGGGGAGCACCGAAGCATTTATCACGAGGTTCTCCTCTCTAATGTCGAGCGGGTAGCGGTCGGACAAATAATCTTCCGTGATGTACGAAGCCTTCGCGCCCATCCAGTGTTCCCATTTTTCCCGAATACTCAAAATGCCTACGCGCAGCTCGCCTACCGGCCTTAGATAAGTCAACGGGAGCAGATGCGAGCGTACTTCGCTGTCAAAAAGAATGATGTTGGCCATGCTTACAAAAAAAGGTCTATAGATGGAACGACTGTATATAGGAAAAGGCTGTTTCAAAAAGTCATTTTTGAAACAGCCTTGGTCAGAAAGCCATCACATAGGGATTACTTCTTCGCGAAACGCGTCGTAGCAAATTTCTTGTTGAACTTGTCAATACGACCAGCCGTATCGACGAACTTCATTTTGCCAGTGAAAAACGGGTGCGAAGCACTGGATATTTCCAGCTTGACTAATGGGTACTCCTTTCCGTCTTCCCAAACAATCGTTTCCTTCGTGTTGGCGCAAGAGCGGCCAAGCCATGCTTCGTCAACGGAGAAATCTTTGAAAACTACCGTCCGATAACTCTTTGGATGGATATCACTTTTCATGATGCGTGTCTTTTTCAATCAGGCTGCAAAGATAAAAAGCGTTTTGGTAAAAAATAAAAAGCGAATGGCTTTATTTTCACCGATATAAAAACAGTGGAGCTGTCTGGTGCCCGGAGTGGGACTGAAAGGGCTGTAAACGGTGGCGCGATGGGTTTCCAGCAGGTCTGAAAAAAAATAGCATTTCTATGCAAACAGGAGCTTTTCCGCTTGGGTTCAAACGAGCCGCAGCGATGGTGGTATTGCACCACGGCGATTATTTTCTGTTGCTCAAGCGTCGGAAGCCACCCTATGTGGGGCATTATCTGCCCGTAGGCGGCAAACTGGAGCCACACGAAGACCCGTATAGCGCTGCCCGCCGCGAGCTGCTGGAGGAGACGGGGATTGCAGATGCCCGCATACGCTATGGGGGGGTATTGATTGAGACATCCCCTACGGACTACAACTGGCAGAGCAGTATTTACATCGCGGAAATCGACTTTGTGGAGCCGCCCCATTGCCCGGAAGGGGAACTGGAATGGATTGCATTCGATCGGCTGCCGCATATACCTACCCCGCCTACCGATTGGATGGTATATCAGTATCTCGTGGCCGGTAAGCCGTTCGCATTTAATGCCGTGTACGATGAAAAGATGCAGCTTTGCTCTTTCATAGAAGAAATTGAGGGTATTTCCTGTTTGCCCGACTCCCTGGCAGCGGTCGCTGGGGCGGAGGGAAACCGGTAGTCGGCTTACCAAAAGCGAACCCCGGTACTGAATCCTCCCCACCACAGCTGGGCCGGCCGGCCGCTTATTTCGGAACGGTACCAGGTATAGGGCGGGAAGTTGCTGTCTGCGTTTCCGGTTGAGGAATCTTGTCGATTGGTGAGCAGCAGCTGGATGGTTGGCCCGAAAAAAAAGCTAATCTTCTCGTATATAGGCACATCCAGGGTCATGCGGAGCTGCTGGAGCTGATGCAGACCAGGGGTCCACAGTGCCTGTTCGTTGATATGAGTGCTCAGCAATTCCATGGTCAGCCTACGGTGCATACCCGTTTGAATGGTAGTGCCCAGCCCATATCCGATACCCCAGGAAGGGATGGCACGCTGGTCTTTTTTACGGGGCATTTGGGTACCCAGGAAAAAGATATTGTAGAAGGCGGGAACGCCGAGCTTGACTGCAAAGCTGGTGTGGAAGGTTTCGCTGCCGGCTATTTCGAATCGGTTGTATCCGCTCCGGATGAGGTTGAGTAAGCCCAGGGGGATGCCGTCTATAGTGTCAGCTTGGTTGATGAGGGCAGCCTGAAAGCGCACATGACGGGCTTTGTTGTAGAGCAGGCTCAATTGGCCGCCCTCCACCTCCTCCGCTACATTGAACAAGGTAGCCGATTGCATGCGTATCTGGCCATTGGCAAGATTGCCGATGCCTGCTACCTGTATTCCGGTGCTGGCCTGTTGGCACACGTTGACCCCACCACTGGCCTGTACCCCTGCAAATGGTCCGCGGCTGTAGTTGAACAATCCGGAAGCCTGTACGGCATAGGCCGTTTCGGCGCGGTTGAACAGGCCGGCTAGCTGAAGTCCCTGCAGGGTATCGCCCACCCAGTTGCCGAGGCCGGAAAACTGTACGCCGGTGACGCTGCCAGCCACCAGGTTGGCTGCTCCTGCGAGCTGTATTCCATGTACGTTGTAGAGGATTCGGTTTACCAGCCCGCCGGCTTCTAGTCCGTTGACCCCCCCGTTTAGGCCCCAAAGTAGGTTGAGGGATACGCGGTTGGCCGTTCGATAGGCCTGCAAGGGGTTGGTGCCGATATAGGGCAGCAGGGAAACCTGTGCCAAGCGGGTGCCGCCGCGCGACCCGGCAGTGGTGGGCATCGGCTGGGGCAGCTGGTTTTCTGAAGAGGGGGATTGGGCTTGTGTGGCCGGCAAAGGGGCATACATTCGCTGAATCACCGGCAACTCCTCCTGAATGCGTTGCTGGCGTTCCCGATGCACCGATTCGAGCCGGGTATCGGGGTAAATGGGCGATTGCTGGGTTGCTTCCTCCGGTAGTTCACGCGGCTGCAATGCACCTGGAACGGGCTTGGGGGCATACCGGAGTACGATTTGCTGCCCCACCAACTGGTAGCGTATGGGTAGGGGCGCAAATAGTTGTTTCAAAAAATCCGCCATAGGGGTTGGCGGCAAGTGCAGGGTGACGGCCTGCTTCATCGGAAGGTATTGTGGGCTGTAGGCGAAGCGAAGTCCATACCGCCTGCTCAAATCCTGGAGCACGTCCTCCAGCGGAACAGCATGGTACCGAGCCTGTATTTCGATAGGTCTGGATTGCGCCTGTACGGGCGGTTGGCTGCCGACGAGCAGGCACGCCAAGGCCAGGATAAACCAAGGCCAGGGTTGGCGCAGGGCATTAGGGGCAGGGCGTGCCGGAAACCAGGTAAACGCCATGGTCATTCTCTATTTCCAACCCCATCGCCAGCTGAAGTACTTGTAGAATCTGCTGCAAATCGGGTTGCTCAAAATCACCATAGAAGGTACATCTTTCCAGCCCATCCTGTACCTGTATGTCGATATGAAAATAGCGTTCCAAATCCGACAATAGCTCGGGCAACGGTGTTCCATCAAAGGTCAGTCGTGCTTCCTTCCAGGCAACGGTGTTGGGGTTGGCGTGCGGAAGCGGCTCCAGTATCTGCGAATCGGCGAGCAATCGCGCTTGATGGCCTGCCGGCAGGCGGAGCGTATGGTTGGGTTGCCCGCTGGCTGTTAGGCGAACGGTACCGGTGACTACGCTGACTTCTACGGTTTTTTCACCGGGGAAAGCGCGAATATTAAAAGAGGTTCCGAGCACGGTGGTGCGCAGCGAACCACTTTCTATGGTGAAAGGATGTGCTTTATCGGGTGTTACTTCAAAAAATGCCTCGCCTTCGAGTATTACTTGTCGATGTGTGCGGAATGCCGGATTCCATGAAAGGCGAGAGCCTGTGTTCAGCCATACGGTTGATCCATCGGGTAGGGTTATGGTGCGTGTTCCGGTTTGGCAGACTGCTTCATGCCAGGGCTGGGATACCCGATGATCCCGAAGCCAGAAATGCATACCGAGGGCGGTGAGCAACAGCAGGATAGCAGCTACGGCAGAAAAACGGACTATTCGGGGCGCGAAACGCCGGATAGAGGGGCGAAGCGGCGGGGTTGCCGGCTCAGCCGCCGTGATGCGTTGTTCGAGGGTAGCCCAGGCATGGGATACGTCGGTAGCAGGGGTGGTGGGTTGATACCCATCAAAAAGTGCCCAGGTCTGAGCGTAAGACTCAAACAACCGGGCGTGCGCCGGGCTGGAATCTTTCCAGTCCTGGAGTACGCGGGCTTCTTCGTCGGTCGTGTGGCCAGACAAAAACCGGGTTATTAAATCGAGGTATTCGGCTTCCTGAAGCATAGCGATCAATCTAATAAGGATGATGTAAAAATAGGGGCGTTCCCCCTACGCAGCAGCCGTTTTTTTAATCTTTTTCCAAAAATGAATCGAGGTGCACCCGCAGAATCTTGAGGGCCTTGCTAATTTGGTTTTCCACTGTTTTGACCGATATGCCGGTTTGTGCTGCAATCTCGGCGTAGCTCATGCCTTCGAGGCGGCTGAGCTGAAAAACGACCCGACATTTGGGAGGAAGCTTTTGGAGGCCGCTTTCTAAAGCTGTTTGGAGGTCATGGTGTTGCAGGTTTTGGAGTGGGGTTGTCTCCGGATCGATGGTTTCAGGTACTTCCTCAAAGAACCGGCGTCTTCTGAGAAAGGCCAATGCTTCAAAAATGGCCATTTGCCGGATATAGGCCGGGAGGGAAGAGTGGATTTCAATCTGGTGGCGCTTTTCCCAGAATCGTATAAAGACTTCCTGGGCAAGGTCCTCTACGGTGTCGTGGTCGGGCAGCATAGGCGATATCCACCGGCATACAGATGGGTAGAATTCGGTGAAAATGAACTGTAGCGCCGTGTGATCATCTGCTTTGAGGCGCTCGAGTAACTGCAACGTAGCGGATGTATCCATGTGAAACAGACAAGGTTCTTTGGTCAGAGAATGGTCGGGCAGTGTACCTCCGCTTGGTAAGGGGTAGGTGGCCATAAACGCAGACGTCTCATTTTTGATTCAGCGGAGCCAAATCAAAAAGAGACGCCATGCTGCTTATTATTGGACACGCAGCGCCTGTAAAAGACGCACGAAGGAGTCGCGGAAAATATTTACAGCTTACTGATTTGACTTTTTACCGCCTTTTGTCTGGAGCTTTTCGTATAGCCCGCCAATGGTAATGGGGTCAGAGGTCATGCAAAATAAACGAAGGGCATCGGATGGGTTTTCGTTCGGACCGCCTTCTGCGCCTACGAAAATATCGCCGGTGAGCAGGTAGCGAATCGTGAGGTAGGTCGGGTCAAAAAAACCGGGATTGATAGGAACCCGGATATACCCGTTGGTATAAACGCCTGTACCGGAGAAGTTACAACCTACTTGGCCATTTTCATTTTTTGAACTGGAAAACTTGACTTTTACCGTAGAGTCAGCCTGTACTTCTACATCAAATTTTTTCCAAAACCCTTTATCCGGATAATTTGGATCAGCAAATTCACCGGTGAGTTCAGTAAGGGAGGCCTCGCGGAAGGCTACTTCTTCCGATTCGGCTGTATTTGTATCGTCTGCTTTTTTGTCGGATTTACAGGCAGTACCAAACAGGGCAAGGCCGATCAGCATGGTAAGAACAGAATACTTCATTGGCTTATTTTTTGCGCGCAAATTACGGTATTTAATTTTTTGCAGGCAAATCAAAAGTTGGCAGCTCAATATTTTCGCGCATACTCAAAAGGCATATTTGATAGGGTGACTCCTGCCAAATATGCCTTTCTTCGGAATGATATGGTTCTAGCCCGGAATCGGGTACGTCTTATTTACGGCACAAAAAATCCTGATAAAAAACCCGCTCAGGGGTACGTACCACTAAGGTGTAGTGCCCATTCTCCAAATGCCGGATATTATATCGTTTCTGAACGGCAAGGACGTTGGGCACGAGGTCTTCATACACGAGGTCTCCCCGGTTGTCCAAAATGGTGATTTTTACCGTGGCCAGGCGCCTGTTGAGCAGGTTGAGGTCGATTGATTCCTGGGAAATATTTATTTGGGGCAGAAAAATCTCAAACCGCTTTTTGTGATCTATGGTCACTATGTGCTCCCGCAGGGAAAAGGGCTGCCTGATTTCATGGTTTCCGGTACGCACCGTTACCATATAATTTCCACTTTCCAGGCTACTCAGGTCAAAGGTCTTGTCGTACACGTGCTGCGACGGGCTAACGGTCTCGGAGTACACCGGTTCGTCCTGGTCATTTCGTACACTCACCTCCGTCTGCGGGGCTATTTGCTCGATGTGCACGGTCAGTGTCTCCGCCTGCTTTACTTCAATGCGCACTTCTGCGCCCGATCGGCTGAGACCTACCTGAAATGCAAGCACTAAAAAAGTCGGCACCAGTGCCGCTTTGTACAGAATACGCTTCCATGTTTTCATGATGACTGTTTTTGTGTTGGGTGATACTAAATTGACTTAGTTTAGTTTTTACACCAACAAAATTACAGGCTGCTCCTACACAAAACTACCACCATGTTGACAAATAATGATGCTATATTAACAAGACATCGATTTTATTTGCTTGTTAACGTTAAAATAACATCTAAAAATCCAAATGACTGAAATGAAAAAAAGGGATTTGGGAAAAATGTGACGGGGAAGAGGGGTTTTTACCAACATAAAATTTGAATGGAGGGTATGTTGGTATAAAATGGGTGTTGCCCGCTGTGGCAGGATGCCATTGTTAAAAAAAAACGCCCGTTGATTGGGTATTTTTAATGCGCTTAAATTCAAAAGGATATTTCAAAATAGAGAAGGATATACGTTTAAAGGGCCATTTTTTTTCATTTTACGAAAAAAAATGGCCCTTTAGAAAATTTTATTCCGCATTAGAAATGGTAGAATAAAATTTGGATAGCTTCAGTATATATATCCCTATTGGCCGGCCACACCGCTAACAGGTGCGCAGATAGGGGACTGGCTACGATTCGGGAGTAGCCGTGCTTGCTGCCAGTTCGGGATGGTCCTCAAAAGAAACCTCATTTTCCCAGCCGCCTACAATAGCGGTAGCCAGGCAGTTGCCGAGGGTGTTGGTAGCTGTCCGACCCATATCCATCAATGCGTCGATACCCAGGATAGCGGCGATGGGCCATTCGGGAAGTCCAAAAGAAGCCGCGGTGCCGAGCAGGATTACGAGTGATGCGCGCGACACGCCGGCGATACCTTTGGTAGTGAGCATCAAGGTGACGAGCATCGCGATTTGTTCGCCAATGCTGAGCTCAATATTGGCGGCCTGGGCTACGAAGATAGCGGCAAGCGATAAATACAACGTAGAACCATCGAGGTTAAAGCTCAGGCCTGTCGGCAGAATAAAAGAAACGACTTTCCTGGAAACACCGTACTTCTCCATGTTCTCCAGCGCTTTGGGGAGTGCTGCTTCCGAGCTAGTCGTAGCAAATGCGATGGTGACGGGCTCGCTGGCGTACTTCCAAAACCGGCGCAACGGCACCTTAAACAGGAGCGCGACCGGAACCAATACGAACAGGATGAACACGAATAGCGCCACATACAGGGTGATGAGCAGCATAAACAGGTTCTGAAAAACGCCCAAACCCATGCGCGCTACGGTGTATGCAATGGCACCTCCCACGCCAAACGGAGCCAGGTACATAACCAGCCCGGTAAACTTGAACATGATTTCAGACAGGCTTTCCGCAAAGGTGAGGAAAGGACGGCGCTGGCCAAAGGGCACTTTGGTCATGGCGAAGGCAAATAGCAGACAGAATACCACAATCTGGAGAATTTCACCTTCTGCAATCGAACGGATGATATTTTCGGGAAAGGTATGCAGCACAATTTCCGGCCCGGTCATAGGCTGTCGAACCTCCGGGAGATCGCCACCTAAGTCCATCTGCGGAATACCAACACCCGCCTTGGATATGTTGATGGCTACCAGGCCAATAACTAAGGCGATGGTAGTGACCACCTCGAAATAAATGAGGGCTTTGAGTCCCATTCGCCCTACCTGCTTCATATCGGCATGTCCGGCAATACCCACGATAAGGGTTCCGAACAACAACGGCGCGATAATCGTCTTGATGAGCTTGATGAAAATTTTGCTGAGTACATTGTACCAATCGGCGAATTGAGGGAGGTCGTGGCCGATTTCAGCACCCAGAACGAGCGAAAAAAGAATCCACACGGTCAGGCTACCGCGTTTCCAGGTGAGGTAAGCCATGGCTAGAATAGCTACCCATCGGGTGGCAGAGGCAGCCATGGTAGGCAGCAGCTCCGGTCCGAATGCCATCCAATTGACGATAGCGGCAATAGAAACGAGTATCCATGCCCAGGCGTTGGTGCGAAGCCCAGCCAGCGGAGAAGGTTTTATCGGTTGATTTTCCATAGGTTATATTGGTTATGGTATTGAATGAAATGAGCGGATTCCAGGGCTCGGGTATGGGGCAGACAGCCTGGTTTTACTGCCTGGCATCCATTGGCAGGGCGTAATTTAAGGATAAAAAGAAAAGCTACGGGTAGTACGCGACGGATTTTATTTGCGCAGATTCCTTCGGGTTCTGGCGCGGAAAGGGATTTTGTCTGAAAAATGTCGGATTTAGGCGGTTTGGAGCTGTTATGCGGGGTGGAGCGCTTATTTTTATGTCGGATTGAAAAAAGGAATATATGAATCGTATGTCTCTCCGGGAGCAGTATGCGCAGTTCTTGTATGTTTTTTATAGCTTGGTCGATGCGCTGCACTTTGCCAGAAAAAATCGGCTGTGGGAAGGCTTTATGGTATATGGCTGGGCATCCCGCCTGGCTATGCTGCTCGGGATGCTGGCCGGCTTCCGTTTTTTTCAAATCCTGTGGAAGTACGTGATGGCGGTCGATTCCATAAATCCTTTTGCTGCGGCTGGGCTTCTTGGGAGTTTCGCGACCGAAGTGGTGCGGGAAGAATACGATTTTTTATTTTCCGGGGGGATGAAATATGGGTCGATGGTACTGCTGGAGATTTTCATTTTTCACATTACCTATCGCACATTGAGCGTGTTGCTGGTAAAATCGGGGGTGCCTACGCTCAAAGATTTTTTGCGGGCACAGGTGCGCATTTTCAAGCTGTCGCTGGTATGCTGGTTATTAGAGTCCGCTTTCCTGATGGTGGCCAAAAGCACCCTGGAACTCTCCATTCTGCCGGGTTGGTTCCTGCCGGTGATTACTTTCCTGATTCAGTGTTTATTTTTGGGGTTGCCGATTCTGGATAATTTCACCGAGCACTTTGGGTTTGGTATTCGGGAAGGGCTTCGCTATGCCCGACAGTACACCGGAGTGGCTATTGGTCTTGGCCTTTTGTTGCGCGTTGGGTTCTGGATACCCTTGCTCGGAAATTTGATTAGTCCGGTATTGGTGTCTATCGTCTCCGCACTGGTCATGTATGAGCTGTCTGATCTGACCCGCAGCAAAGAATCGGGCATGACGCTCGCAGAAGAGCTGGTGGATTAGGGGATGCGGTTTTCTATTGCCCATACGAGCATATAGTCTTCCCAGGGGAGGTATTGCAAATCGTAGAAAATGGGAGGGGAGCCTTCCTTGTGAATATAGCCTCGGAGCATGCCGCCTTGTGGTTGGTAGGCAAATGGTTCTATAAACAGGTGCCGGCAAAAATCGAGCTGCTTCCGGCCGTATGCTTTGTAAAGGGCTTCCTTTGCACTCCAGTACACATGGATATGCGGCAGCCGGAAATATTCCGACAGCGACGCCTGCTCGTCGATGCGCATGAATTTGGGCACGACCCGTTCGGTTTTTTCCACTATATGCTGAATATCGATACCGACGGGCTGGATGGCCATCATCGCGGCGGCCATGCCATTCGAATGACTGAGGGAAACGAAATATGCCGAATCGGGCAGAAAGGGCTTTCCCCAGGCATCTTTTTGTAAGGGGTGTCTTTTTTCTTGCCCAGTCAGAATATGCAGTACCTGGCGAACGGCGAGAAACTCTATTTTTCTTGAATCTTTGAGCAGGTGGAGCTGGGCTCGTTCGGCGTCATCCAGCCACAAGCCGTGTTCAAACCAGGGAACAGACTCCTCGATTCTCCAAAGCCCAAGACGATAGTCGGGATGCAGGTCGTTCAGCAGCGCAATGGGCATATTACGGTAGTATGGCTATATCCGGTATCATAATGCTCCGCAAAATACAGCTTTACCTGCATAATGCGCCAGATGTCCTTTCTCGGTATATTTCGACGGGCATAAGCATTGGGAATATTTTACAGCTTTCTTAGCTTTACCGTTATTACCTAATGCGCTTGTTGCCATGATTCTATCCGATACAAAAATCCTGGAGGCTATCGATGCCGGCCAAATCGTTATAGAGCCTTTTCGCCGGGATTGTCTGGGCACCAACTCCTACGATGTACACCTCGGAAAATGGCTGGCCACTTACATCGACCCGGTACTGGACGCCAAAAAGCACAATGAAATCCGGCATTTTGAAATACCGGAAGAAGGCATTGTGCTGCAACCGGGCGTATTGTACCTCGGTGTTACCGAAGAATATACCGAAACCCACCATGCGGTTCCATTTTTGGAGGGCAAATCCAGTGTCGGACGATTGGGTATTGATATCCATGCTACCGCCGGAAAGGGCGACGTGGGATTCTGTAATACCTGGACGCTGGAGATTTCCTGCACCCAGGCGGTGCGGGTGTACGCGGGTATGCCCGTGGGCCAGTTGATTTATTTCACTGTAGATGGAACCATCGACCGGTATTACGGTCGCAAAGCCGACGCCAAATACAACCAGCGTACCGACCGTCCGGTAGAGAGTATGATGTGGAAAAACACATTCTGAGTTACCCTGATTAGGGGCTCCGGCATAGCGAGGAAGGGCATGGTATGAGTGGTTGCTGGTTTGGGTTCTTCCTGCCGGCGATATACTATTCAGGTAATGGGGATAGCGCAGCGCGGCCGCATCTGAAAAAGTTTGCCATAAATAGGGGGCTATCCCCTAAGTCTTTTTTGAAAGGCTACTTTTGTTCATATTGCTTAGCAACATGAACAAAAGTAGCGCCATACTATTCAGACAGACTTCTTGGTCTACAGGTATATTCCTTTCTTAAAATCCAATTCCGGGCAATCCATTTGGTGCCTCTTTTTCATTGTGAATCGTACGTGCCTTGGAGGCATTCGGTGCGATTTCATCGAGTGTGTTGCCATCGTAGAGGCGGCCATTTTTCATGACATAGCGGATGGTGTTGGTATTCCGGATATTCTCCAGGGGGTTTTTGTCGAGGATGAGGAGGTCTGCCAGCTTGCCGGGCTCGATTGACCCCAGGTCGTTGGCCAGGCCGATGGATTTGGCTCCGAGGATGGTAGCTACCCGTAGTGCGTCGTGGTTTTTCATACCCCCGGAGGCGACCGACCACAGCTCCCAGTGGTATCCGAGTCCCTGGAGCTGGCCGTGTGAACCTACCCCTGCCAGGCCGCCGGCTTCCACTACGGCTTTCACCCCTTCGGCATGGCGGCGGAAGATGTGTTCTTCTTCCATAAACCAGCCTGGACGGCGGCGGGATTTCTCATCCAGCTCTTCCTTAGCGGTGAAATAATTGAGCTTTTTGTCGCCCTGTACTTTTTCGGTAGCGTAGTAGTAGTTCTCCGCCCAGGGGCCTCCGTATGATACCAGCAGGGTGGGGGTGTAGGTCATCTGGGCATTGGCTACCAGTTGGGTGACATCCTTGTAGAGTGGATAGATGGGCAGGGAGTGTTCATGCCCCGGGTAGCCATCGAGCAGCTGGGTCATGTTGAGCTTGAAGTCGAGACCGCCTTCGGTGGTAGGCATGAGGCCTTGTTCTTTAGCTGCCTGGATAATCCACTGCCGGTGCTGGCGGTTACCGGTGAGGTACATTTTTATCGTTTTGGTGTGGTAGTACTCGGAATACTGGCGGAGTACCTGCCGGGCGTGCTCGAGGCTTTCAATGCGGTATGCCCAATACCCCACACCGGGGCCGGTAGAGTAGATGCGTGGACCTGCCATTTCGCCGGCTTCGACCATATCGCCATAAGTGAGCACATCCGTAGTGGCCGTCTGTGGGTCGCGGGTGGTGGTTACCCCGTAGGCGAGGTTGGCTTGGTAAATCCAGATATCGTCTTTGTGAATACCCCAGTTGGGCCACATGTGGGCGTGGGTATCCACAAACCCGGGCACGATGGTTTTGCCGCTGGCATCGATGATGCGGCAACCGGAAGGTACTTTCAGTGTGCCGGACTTGCCCACGGCCTGAATGCGGTTGTTGTGTACCAATATATCTCCTTTCTCCAGGATATCATAGCCTTTCATGGACACGATGCGCGCGCCTTTCAGGAGGATATATCCCTCTGGTATGTCGCGCCGTACCTTGACCTCGATGCGGGTTTCTGCAGCTTTGTAGGATTTGTCTTCACTTTCCTTTGCCGGGCTGTCTGCCTTTTTCTCTTCTGTTTTTTCAGCTTGCTGCTTTGCTTTTTCGGCGGCTTTCTTCTCTGCTTTGATGGTTTCCTCCTGCTGTCGGGCTGCTTCCAGGTCATAGGAAAAATAGGCATTGCCAAGTGACCAGTGGGCGATTTTTCCGTTCTCTGCCCAGTGTGGAAACTCGCCCCCAAGCAAGGTAAGTTTCTTGGATGGGAAGCTGGCATTTTCTGCTTTGGCTACCGATACCGAAGGGGTCGTACCACCTACCTGTGGCACCGTGACGACATACACCTCGTTATTTATCTGTACCAGTGCCTGGTCGCCGACAGGTGCCATGAGAATGAGCGATGCATTGGAAGGACGCTGGGTGGGCTCCTGTGCGGTTTCGACGAGCATACAATGCTGCTCATCTACCAGTGCCGGGTAGGTGACTATTCCCGTTACCTTGAGGTGTTCTTTTTCATCGGTGCCGTCCCACCGGATGGATACGAGCCCTTTCCCTTCGTGGAAAAGATATATCCGGTCGTTGTGCTGTACGAAGTGTGGGTGTTCCCGGCCATTGGCGGGGGCGATGCGTGTTATTGGCCCGCCGTTGGCAGCTACCCAACCCAGGTAGGTGCTGGCGCCAAACGCGAAAGGTCCAATAGCATTTTTATAAGCCTGTGCAGGCCCATAAACGAAGGCGATTCGGTTGGTTTTGGCATCCCAGACGGGTTGTGAATAGGTGCCTGGTTGTGCGCTCAGTCGCTGCGCCGCTCCACCGTTGACGCCTACTTTGTATAGATAGCCGGCTTCCCCTTCCCAGGTGATGAATGCGAGCTCCTTGCTGTCGGGCGACCAAGTTGGCATAGCTTCGGTGTGGTCGCTGTTGGTCAGTCGTCGGGGGGTGCCGTTGGGCCAGTCCATGACGTACAGTCGGTTGAGTACCGTAAAGGCTAGCTTTTGACCGTCCGGCGAGCGCTGTGGGTCCCGGATTTGCGTGGCCACCATGGTCTTTTCATCCGAAATAGGGTAGTTGAAAGAAAGCTGTGGGCCGAAGTCCAGCGCTACATCCACCTCGAACGGAATGGGGGTAGCCGAGCCGCCGGCGATGGGCAGACTCCATATTTTTCCGCCGTAGGTACATACGAGCGATTTGCTGTCGGGGGTAAAAGACATGGCGGGGTACACGCCCAGGGGGGCGATGGATTCCTGTTCGTCGCGCTGCACAGGGTAGGCGAGCCAACTCTCTTCCCCTGTTTCGAGGTTCTGCTTCACCAGGCCAGTTTGTGTGTTGTAGCGGGAGCCATAGACCAACCATTTCCCGTCGGGCGATAAGGTAGGGGCGAAGGCAGAGCCGTATCGGCTGGTTTTTGTTTCGGTAGTCCCGAGGTCGCGGTCGTACACGCCTAGTTGATATTGGGGGAGCTGGGCGTTGTAGTTCCAGGCCCCTGTACGCCAGGAATACCAGATATACCGACCATCCGGACCAAACGCAGGCTCTACGGTTTTGAGGTTATCCGGCGTTTTGATGAGCTGGGTTCCGCCGCCGCCGTCTTTGTGGAAGAGAAAGAGCTTGAGGTTGCGTCCGCCTTTGGATACGACGAGGTAGTTGCCGTCGGGCGTCCACTCTGCCGATTGAACATGCTCATCGTTGCCTTTTGTTACCTGCACGGTATCCTGCTTTTCCAGGTCGATATACCAGATGTTTTCAGCGCCGGAGCGGTCGGAGGTGAAGGCAATTTTTTTGCCGTCGGGGCTGAATTTCGGGTGGGTGTCGTAGGCAAGTCCGGAAGTAATCGGCGTGGCCTTGCCTCCCCGGATGGGCATCAGGTACAAATCACCCATGAGGTCAAAGGCAATCTGGGTTCCATCTGGGCTTACATCGAGGGAAATCCAGGTTCCTTCATTCGTTTTAAGCTGTATTTTTCGCGTTGGCTCCAGGGGCAGTGGTTTTTTGGAATCCACTTTTTTTGGAGTAGCGGTGCTGTCTTTGGCAGCAGGTCCTTCCTGTGCTGCAGCGGGAAGTACCATGCCCAGGAGCAACGCGCCAATGAGCAGAAGGGTACATTTAGGTATGCGCATAATTCGGTATTTTTTGGCAGGAATTAAAAATCTGCAATACGTCGGGAAAATTAGGAAAAAGAAAAAAAAGAAGGTAAGAAAGTGTAATGCGGTATGTAGATTTATAGGAGATATAAAGGACAGGTGTTTTCTCACCCTGCTGTGAGCAACTATTGGTGGAATAATGTCCAGTAGAATAGGTAAAGAATTTATTTGAAAAAACGGAGTGCGAGTTGCAAAAGCGCTTGTGCCCACTCAACACAGGTACATGAAAACAAAAAAAGAGCTCAAAAACGAGTTTAAGGATAAAAAGCCGACAATGGGTATTTTCCAGATCCGAAATACGGTCAGCCAAAAGGTATTGGTAGAGGCGAGTACCGACCTAAGTGCGATATGGAACCGGCAGCAGTTTCAGCTAAAAAATGGACTACACCCAAATGTTGCACTGCAAACGGATTGGAGCGAGCTTGGGGAATCCTGTTTTGTCTATGAAATATTGTGCGAGCTAAAACAGGAGGAAGATGGTACAGACTACAAGCGCGCGCTGAAGCAACTCGAACAAATGTTTGTGGATGACCTGCAGCCGTTTGGCGAAAAAGGCTACAATACCGCAAAGCGATTCTGAAAAAAGTGGGTAGTATAGCTCTGTTTTGCTATGGGTTAATGGTTGAATTGGATACATTAGCCTGTATTTTTTACCGCTAAAAAAAACAAGATGAAACGGTTGGTATGGATGGTTTGCCTGGTGTGCCTGGCAATGATGGGGTTTGGACAATCCATATCAGGCGACTGGCATGGGGTATTGAATATTTCAGGTGCCCGTCTTCGCCTTGTTTTTCATATTGCGCAGGAAGGGGAGCAGCTCAAAGCTACTATGGACAGCCCGGATCAAAAGGCATTTGGATTACCGGTGCAGACGGTCGTTTTTTCCAGCCCGGAGCTGACTATTCAGATGCCCAATATTGGGTTGAAGTTCACGGGGCGGATGGCAGGGGATTCGATCGCAGGAACCTTCTCACAAGGAACGCTGGCTGCGCCCATGGTACTCGGTCGTGCCGCTACCGCTGCACCCGCTCCTCCGAAGCGGCCTCAGACCCCACAACCTCCTTTTCCATATCGGTCGGAATCGCTGATTTACCCTCATCCGACAGCTGGTTTTAGCTTGGCTGGCACGCTCACTATTCCGGAGGGTGCCGGTCCGTTCCCGGCGGTGGTGCTCATTTCGGGATCTGGTGCGCAGGATAGGGACGAGACCTTACTGGGGCATAAGCCTTTTCTGGTAATTGCCGATTACCTCAGCCGGCACGGAATCGCCGTACTTCGTTTCGACGACCGCGGAGTAGGCCAGTCAGGAGGAAACCATGCCACCGCTACCTCGGCTGACTTCGCTACGGATGTAGCAGCGGGAATTGCTTTTTTAAAGACCCGCCGGGAAATTGACCCAACGCGGATCGGCCTGATCGGGCATAGCGAAGGTGGATTGATTGCGCCTATCGTAGCGGCGGCTGATCCTACGGTCGCCTTCTTGGTGCTGCTGGCAGGTGCGGGCGTCTCCGGCGATGCCATCGTGTTGTTGCAGCAAAAACTAATCGCCCAGGCAAGTGGTACACCGGATACAGAGATAGAAAAAGGTGCCTCCTTTAATAAAATGGCGTTTGAAGTGGTGAAAAAAGAACCCGACAATGAAAAAGTGGCGGCGGTACTCGCCCCCACACTCCGGCAGGTACTTGCCGAAAATCCCGGGTTTTCGAGCCTTTCGGCTGCTGAACAGGAAGCACAGGTTCAGGCTCAGCTAAAAACCCTGACATCACCCTGGTTCCGCTATTTCCTGTCTTTTGACCCCGTTTCGGCGCTGCGCCAGGTGAAGTGCCCGGTACTGGCGTTGAACGGCAGTAAGGATTTGCAGGTAGCTCCTTCCCAAAACCTGCCGCCCATCGGTGCCGCCCTTAAAAAAGCGCGGAATAAGGATTTCGAGCTGCTCGAATTGCCCGGGCTAAACCACCTTTTTCAACATACCAATACGGGTAGCCCGGAGGAGTACGCCCTTATTGAAGAAACCTTTGCGCCGGAAGCATTGCAGAAAATAGTGAGCTGGCTGACTCCGCGCGTACTGAAAAAATAACCCACATGCAGTTAAAAATTATTTCGGCAGGCGCGGGGAGCGGCAAGACGCACCGCCTGACCGGGGAAATGGTACAGCTTCTGCGCAGCGGAATCCGGGCGCAGGGAATTATCGCTACGACCTTTACCCAAAAAGCAGCCGCGGAGCTGCAGGAACGAGTGCGGGTGCGGCTACTGGAAGAGGGGCTGCATACCCAGGCAGAAGAGTTGTCCAACGCACTGATTGGCACCGTACACGGACTAGGTGTCAAATTGCTCCGTCGCTTTGCCTATGAAGCGGGGGTATCACCCGAAGTATCCATCATCGCGGAGGAAGACCAGCAGTTGCTGTTCAACCAGTCGCTCGCTATGGTGCTCAGCGAGCAGCGGGCGGAGGAAATGCAGGTGCGCTGCGAACGGCTTGGTGTGCAGGGAGAATGGCGGGAAGAAATTCGGCGGCTGACCGAACTGGCCCGTATCAATAATTTTTCGGAAGCGGTACTGCGCGAAAGCAGCCAACAATCTTATGCGTCGCTGGAAGCCTATATGGGGCAGGAATCCCCCCTGTCCATGGAAGACGTATATACTCGGTTGAAGGAATTACTCGACGCAACTGTCACTCAGATCGAGCAGAACGGAGACGCGACAAAGGTGACCGCCACTGTACTGGAAAAACTCCGTACACTGCGCCTGGAGATCAACCGCAGAGGGAGCCTGCATTGGCCACAATGGGCCGAGCTGTACAAGCTTCAGCCGGGTGCAAAAAGTAAGGATGCCATGGAAGACCTGCGCAACTTCGCGGCTACGCATGTGGGGTTTTCGGCATTTCGACAGGATATCCGTGGGTATATTTCAGAAATTTTTGACCTATCAATCGCCGCCATTCAGGAGTACCAGGGCTATAAACAGAAGCGCGGCCTCATCGACTATACCGACATGGAGGCCCTCGTGAATCGCTTACTGGACAAGCCCTCTGTGCAGGAGGTGCTGGCAGAAGAGCTGGAATTACTTCTGGTCGATGAATTTCAGGATACCAGCCCGCTGCAATTGGCGCTCTTCCTTAAGTTGTCGCGATTGGCAGCACATTCGATATGGGTCGGCGACCCCAAACAGTCGATCTATGGATTCCGCGGGGCAGACCCGGTGTTGATGCAGGAGATTATCCGATATTCCGGAGGAATCCGGCCGGAGGATATCCAGCGCCATTCGTATCGGTCCAGGGAAGACCTGGTATATGCAGTCAATGCGATTTTTACCCGCGCGTTTCCGGATATTCCGGCAGATCAAGTGGCTTTGGAGCCGGTTCGCGCGACTGCGCAGGATGCGGTGGGGATGATAGAGGCCCTGCATTTGTGGAAAATTGACTACATCGCTTCGGATGAGGACGGGAAGCGCTTGCCCGCCAAACCCTGGCTGGAGCAGTGCATCGGACAGATGGCGGCTTCGTTTATCCGCAGTGCCGCATTGGTACAGCCTAAGGGGTCGGTGGCACCCCGGCCCGTTCAGCCGGGAGATATGGCTATCCTCTGCCGCTCGAATGCGCAGTGCCAGGCCGTGGCTGAGGCGTTGCACCACGCCGGGCTACGGGTATCCATGGCGCGAACCGGGTTGCTGGATACGGTGGAAGCAGCCCTGTTGCTGGCCTGCCTGAAATACCTGTTGCATCTGCAGGATACGCTGTCCATAGCCGAAATACTGGTGCTGGCAGCAGGGATGCAGCCCGACGAGCTGATTGAAAACCGGCTTGCCTTCCTGGAACGGTACGAAGCAGGAGGAGGAAATGGCCCCTGGGCAATCCAGCAGCCTCTTATAGATAAGCTGAACAAGCTGCGGTATCGGGTAGGGGAAATGTCCAGCTCAGAAACCCTGGATCTCATCCTGGGCGAACTGGATCTTCGCCGAATTATTGCTTCCTGGGGCAATGCGCCCCAGCGGTTGGATAACGTAGAACGCATGCGCAGCTTTGCACTCCAGTACGAAGACGGGTGCAATCGCCTCCAAACAGCGGCTTCGCTCGGTGGATTCTTGTTGTGGCTCAATAGTGTGAAAGCCTCGGGACGGGATTTTCAAAGTTCGGGAGAGGATGCACAGGCGGTACAGGTACTTACCTACCACAAAAGTAAAGGGCTGGAGTGGCCGGTAGTGGTTTGTCATGACCTTGGAAATGACCTGCGTACGGATGTCTGGGGGCTTGACCTAGTATCGGCTACCCAGCAAATAGACCTGAATGATTTGCTGGGTGGGCGGACCGTGCAGTACTGGGTAAACCCCTATGGCACGCAATACGCCAAGACCCCGCTATACGAGGCTATTCTGGCGAGTGCGCTCTATACCAATAAGCGAAAGCGGGCACTGGAAGAGGAAAACCGGTTGCTGTACGTGGGGCTTACCCGCGCCAGGGACTATATGATTTTTCCTCAGGGGCCTAAAGATGGATTTAAGTGGTTGAACCGCGCCTGGAACGATGGTCAGGAAGAGTTCCCGGTGCTGAACGCCGGCGAGCCGGAAACGCCTTTTGAATGGAATGGCCGCTTGGTGCGGATACACCAAGAGGTTCAGGGGTTCGAGAAAATGATACCGCCGAGCCAGTTGGAAGAACCTCCTATGCGCTTCATCCAAACACCGGCAGGCGAGCAAAGCTATCAGCCGCTGTATATCGACTGGACGAAAGAAAAGGCGCCGGGGCAGCCCAATAGTACCGTGCATGGACCATATCCTTTTGGCAGCCATATGCATACCGACCGGGCAGCGCTGCAGGTCTTCCGGCAGTTTCTCCTGGCGCTGCATCCAGCTTACAACCGCTTGCAGTGTACAGATATAGCCACCGCGCTGCTGGAGGTGTCCGAAACCCATGAGTTGTCGGTAGAGGACCTCGTATCGGCAGGGGAAGGCTGGATTCAATGGCTGGAACAGATGCTTGCAGCTAAGGCAGTGCGCCCTTTGTATCCCCTGCGGGGATGGATGCAGGATCGCATCTGCGATTTGCGGATTGATGGTTGGGTGGACACGGACAATGGGCCTGTGGCGATTGCTATCGATACGTATGCAGGAGAAGGAATCGCCCTGAAATCCAGGGTACAGGATTGGAGTAACTGGAGTGCCTGGGTACGCTGGTGTTTTCATTTGGAATCAGCGCAGTCGATTCGGACGATGGTTTGCTTTCCAGCCTCCGAACAAGTATGGGAAATTGATTAGCCGTAGCCTCAAAACCGGGTGATCGGGCGTATGTCGAAGAGATGCTCGTATCTCCGTTGTATCGCCCGCCGCAGCATGGACTATGGTGGGGTGCCCAAAGAATCAATAGGGACAGTTGTGCATGAATTGAATTTTAGATTTTATTTCTGAAAATAACTATAAATAAAGATTATTTTTCTTTTTTCAATTTTTTTTGCCCGTGTGGGCAGTGAACGAAGGTGCTGGAATACCTTTTTTTATTTGGTGAACCCGGATTTGAGATTTCCTTTTTTTTAGTGCATAGGGTGTTATCGTTTTATTTTTTTGAAAAAGAACAATTTGTGACGAAATGGAGTCCATAGAAATGAGCGCCTGGCCAGATGCGGAGATCCGGACTCAATTGACCTGAATGGGTATTTCTCCTATCTTTGCGGCATAGTGTTAAAAATACACGAACCGAATGGATTTATTTTCGATTCACAAATAGAAAGAACATGCTGAAAAAACAGTATTCAAAAAGTAAGCCGGTATGTAAGGTAACGTTCATCCTTCCTGCGGAGGCAACGGAAGGAGGCACGGAGGTACGGGTAGTAGGGGATTTTAACAACTGGGACTGGAATCAGGGTGTTGCAATGCAATGGAAGAAGTCGGAGTTACAGGCAGTAGTAGAGCTGCCAACGGGTCGCAACTACGAATTTCGCTACCTGGTAGATAACCAGCGCTGGGTAAATGACTGGCAGGCGGATGCGTATCTCCCTTCTCCGTATTTCGGTTCCGACAACTCTGTACTGATGCTAGACGACCAGTTGGTTCGCGTACCTGCCCCGGCAGAAGATGAGCCGCTGGCATCCGCAGCCCCTAAGGCCGGAAAAGCTTCAAAGGCAGTCAAAGCAGCCAAGGAAAAAGACGACCTAAAAAAAATCGAAGGCGTTGGTCCAAAAATTGAGGGACTGCTGAACGCCCGCGGTATTGTATCCTTCCAGGACCTGGCTACGGCCGACATCTCACTGTTGATGGAGATTCTGGAAGCGGCGGGAAGCCGGTACAAGATGCACGATCCTACCACCTGGCCACAGCAAGCTAAGCTGGCAGCAGCAGGTGATTGGGGGGTGCTGAATAAACTTCAGGCTGAACTGAAAGGCGGTAAGCGTTAAATACTTCTTCCTGGCCACGGCATACGCCAGGCATAAAAATAGGTAGGCAGGTTAGTTGCGGATGCGGTGGCTTCCGTTCTGCTGAGTACACGGCATGGCTTTTTTACCGGACATCGCGGTAGAAAAGCCATTTTTATTAAAAACATACGCAGCCACAAGACTTCTCGGACAGCCTTGGAAGGAGGGCCGCATTCGGGAATTATTTGCGTTTATTTCCCACTTTATGCAAATAAAAAAGCTCGGGGCAGCCATGCTAATGTATATTGTTTGTTACATTTGGGAATAGTGTGCAAATAAACACGGGGGCATAGCGCCTTCGCGTAAATCAATATCAAAAAACGGGGTACATGAGTCAGGTTCAGCCTTTCAGCCTTTTCAGCGATTACGATATCTACTTATTCAAATCGGGCAAGCACTTTCGGGTTTACGAAAAGCTGGGTAGCCACCTGGTGGAAGCAGATGGACAGCCGGGTGTATATTTTGCGATTTGGGCGCCCAACGCGCAAAAGGTGACGGTAATCGGCAATTTCAACTACTGGAATACCCAGACGCATGCCTTATTCCCCCGAATGGACGAATGTGGTATCTGGGAGGGATTCATTCCGCATTTAGGGAAAGGGGAGTTGTATAAATACGCCATTCAGACGATTGATGGCCATTGGCTGGAAAAAGGAGACCCCTACGCGTTATTCTGGGAGATACCGCCCAATACGGCGTCTATCGTCTGGGATTTGGATTATTCCTGGAACGACGAGTCCTGGATGCAGGCGCGGAAGGAGAAAGCCGGCCAGGTACAGCCCTACTCCGTCTATGAAGTACATTTACCCAGCTGGAAAAAGCGCCCAGGTACGAGTCTTTCGCTCAGCTACCGACAATTAGCCGAAGAGCTGGTACCTTATGTACAACATCTGGGATTCACCCATGTCGAGTTCCTGCCTGTCATGGAACACCCGTACTACCCCTCCTGGGGATACCAGGTAACCGGCTATTTTGCCACTACCAGCCGACTGGGCACTCCACAGGACTTCATGTTCCTGGTCGATGCCTTCCATCAGGCGGGTATCGGGGTGATTCTCGATTGGGTTCCCTCACATTTTCCTACCGATCTGCACGGATTGGCGCAGTTTGATGGTACCCACCTCTACGAGCACGAAGACCCCCGAAAAGGATTTCACCCAGACTGGAAGAGCGCTATTTTCAACTTTGGCCGCAACGAGGTGCGCAGCTTCTTAATCTCCAACGCCATGTTTTGGGCAGGACTCTACCATGTCGATGGGTTGCGCGTAGATGCAGTAGCGTCCATGCTGTACCTCGATTATTCTAGGGAGGGCGACCAGTGGATTCCCAACCAGTACGGCGGAAAGGAGAATATCGAAGCGATTGCCTTCCTTCGCGAGTTCAACGAGATGGTTTACCGCGATTACCCCGATATCCTGACAGTAGCCGAAGAATCTACCGCTTGGTCGGGGGTGTCTCATCCCACCTATGCGGGTGGACTGGGCTTTGGCCAAAAATGGATGATGGGCTGGATGCACGATACCCTCAATTTCTTTAAAAAAGACCCCGTTCACCGGAAATATCACCACGGACAAATTACGTTCAGCGCTATTTATGCGTTTACCGAAAACTTCATGCTGCCCTTATCCCACGATGAGGTAGTGCATGGCAAGGGAAGCCTGCTGGATCGCATGCCCGGGGATGAATGGCAACGATTCGCCAACCTCCGCTTACTCTATGGCTATATGTACTGCCACCCTGGATCTAAGTTGCTGTTTATGGGGGGAGAGTTCGCTCAATCCAGCGAATGGAACATCGAGACCGGCCTCCAATGGGATCTCACGCAGTACCCCAACCATAAGGGCGTACAAGAGTGGATGCGCGCCCTCAACACGTTTTACCGTGATACTCCGCCGCTGTATGAACAACAGTTTTCTGCCGACGGGTTCGAATGGGTAGATCACGGCGATGCCGAAAAGTCAGTCGTCTCTTTTCTCCGCAAAGGCAAGGATGGGGAAGATCCCCTGCTCGTGATTTGTAATTTCACGCCGGTGACCTATCCGGATTTCCGCAGCGGCGTGCCTTTCACCGGCGAGTGGGAAGAAGTGTTGCACAGCGACAGCGAAGCCTTTGGAGGAAGTGGCCACCACCTCAATGGTCGCTGCCACACAGACCCCATCGAGTGGAATGGCCGCGCACAGTCGATCGGCCTGAAACTGGCACCGTTGGCGGTTCAGGTTTTCCGGCGGGTGCGCTGAAGCAGGCCGCATAAAAAATAAATGGCGTTTGTCGATTTCGATAGGTCGTTTGGACACTTTGTAGAAGCTGCCGAAACAAAAGCTATTGGATTGCAGTTCAATGGCTGTATTTTTGCAGTCTTTTATCCATAAGCCTATAAATCGTACCTCGACATGAAGTTTTTTACGCTTCTGCCCCTTTTCTTATTGATTTCATTTACACTGGCTGCGCAGCCTCCCCGCGGAATGGGGAGCGGACAAGACGGTATTTCCGGCCGGATTAGTGGCGTCGTGCTGGATGCCACAAATAATGTTCCGGTCGAATTTGCCTCCGTGGTGCTCGTAGATATAGCTTCCCAACAACAACGTGGCGGAGTAGTGACCGATGAAAAAGGTCAGTTTAAGTTTCCGCAAGTGCCATTGGGTAAGTATAGCCTGCAAATCTCCTTCATCGGATACGAGTCTAAGCAGATCAGCGATATCGAGCTTACTCCCCGGGTACCGGATTTCGACGCGGGCAAAATTTTGCTATCCGCAGAGGGGATTGACCTGGAAGCAGTAGAGGTGACCGGGCAGGCCGGCACCTATGAAAATAAAGTCGATAAGCTGGTGTATAATGCTGAAAAAGACGTCAACACCGGCATCGGCGACGCCTCCGATGTGCTCCAGCGCGTGCCCATGCTGGCAGTGGATGCGGAAGGAAACCTTTCGCTGCGCGGTTCTTCCCAGGTACAGATACTAATTAATGGAAAGCCTTCCGGTATTTTTGCAGCTAACCCGGCAGATGCCCTGCGCACTATCCCCGCCGACCAGATAAAAAGTGTAGAGGTGATTACCGCTCCGACTGCCCGCTACGACGGGGAAGGATCTGGTGGTATCGTCAATATTATCACCAAAAAGAAATCAGCAGAAGGATTTACGGGATCTGTCGGCGGTGCTGTGGGTACCCGCAACTCCAATACCAATGTCAACCTCAACCTGGTGCGTGGTCGTTTCGGCCTGAACTTCGGTGCAGGTGGATGGTATTCCTTCCGCAGACCATCTTCGGTCGATTTTCTTCGCGAGGATTATGTGGGCGACCTGACCCGCCGCCTCCAGCAGTTCAGCTCCGGAGAGGGAACTATGTTTGGCCCCCGCATGTCACTGGGCGCTAATTACGACTTCAACGCCTATAGCAGCATCAGTACGTCTTTCTCCCTGCGCAGCTTTGGAAGAAACCAGGACAATACGACCCATTCTACTTTTGATGACCCGATCAACCAGGTATTTCAGACCTATAACCGCACCGCATCCAGTACTTCCGTCAATGGGGGCTTCGACTGGACGACCGACTTTCGCCGGACATTCAAAAAACCGGATCAGGAGTTTTCACTGGCTATTCAAATGAACGGGGATATCAATCGCCAACGAAATAAAATCAACCAGGAAGGTACCGCGGAATCCCTGTATCGCAACGAGAGCAATCGAAACGACGGTTTAAATGTGGAGACCACGTTCCAGGCCGATTATACACACCCGCTCTCTGCCGCCCTTAAACTGGAAGCCGGTGGAAAAGCTATTCTCCGCCAAATAGAAAGCGACTTCGAATATCAGTCATTCGATATCGCACAAGGGCTCTATCTCACTGACTATAATCGATCCGATGTGCTCAACTATAGCCAACAGGTATATGCGAGTTACCTGTCAATGAACCTGACAATGGGCAAATATTACGGTCTCGTTGTGGGCAGTCGCTACGAACGCACCAGCATCTTCGGCGATTTCAATGTGAACGAAACCGAATTTTCGTTCGATTACGATAATTTTCTGCCCAGTGTAATCCTCAGCCGTAAACTCGGGAAAATGTCGAGCCTCCGCCTGTCTTTCAGCCAGCGCATCCAACGTCCTAGCCTCCGATTCATCAACCCGTATATTCCACTGGATGATCCGCGGAATATTACCGTGGGAAATCCGGAACTTCTCCCCGAGCGAACCAACTCCTTCGACCTGGCCTTTAATACGTTTGTGAAAAAATTTGTACTCAATACCTCCGTTTTCCTTCGCAAAACAAACGATGTCATTGAAAATTACCTCAACATTGATACGCTCGGGACGTCGATTACCACCTATCAAAATATTGGCACCAACTATACCTACGGGGTCGATATCTTTACCTCTTTAAATCTGCAGGACAAAATCAATCTGCGGGGCGGATTCAATATCGCTAATTATTATACCGAGGCCACCATCAACGGGCAGCGCTTGTCCAACCTCGGCCTCATTTATCGCGGCAACCTAAGCCTCACCTATACCTTCCCCCATAATCTCCGAATGGAAGTATCGGGATTCTATAACTCTCCCCGCTATTCCCTGCAGGGCTACCGTGCTTCCCATACCCGATCCAGCATCGGAATACGCAAAGATTTTGCTAATAAAAAAGCTACTCTCGGCTTGGTAATAGACCAGCCTTTCCGCAAAAATCAACGCTTCCCGAACCGACTGGAGGGACCCAGCTTCTTCCAGGAGAGTATTAATACGGTAGCTCAACGTTCGTTTGGCCTGAGCTTTAACTATCGTTTTGGCCAGTTAGACTTCAAAGATTCGCGAAGAGAGCGCCGGAGTAAAATCAATAACTCCGACCTGAAGGATGGGGGCGATTCCAATATGTAAGGGTAGATACGATAAGCTGCCTGCGCCCGAATCTATTTTTATCCGACCCAGCAAGCTATGGATAGTTGCTTCTTTGGGCGTGCTGAACGGTAGTAGGTGCATGGGATAAAATAGACTATCCAAAAATTAGCCTCTTGCGCAATGCCGCTTTTATCTGCTAATTGCAGCATTGTTACTTAAAATCCTATGCGTTATGAAAGTAAAAATGCTCATTGCTATCGGTGGAATGATCGCTTTTGTCTCCTGCTCGGGCCAGCAGTCTTCCAAGAGTGACCAAACGGCTGCGGGAAAGGCCGCGCTACCCGAAATGGCAGACGACGAAATTCGGGAGTTTGGTCTGGTAAAACAAGTGGAAGATGCCGGGTATCCATTCGCAACCCTCACTATCGAGTTTCCGGAAAGAGGGTTTGAAGAATATTTCACCCTGAATATGGAAGAAGTGGAAGGGGTCGATCCAGGCGTAGTCAACAAATGGAAAGGCCGCTACGTGGAGTTTTATTACACGTCCAGTTTGAGCTATGCCCTGCTGGATATCCGACAGAATGGGGTTTCATTGATTGGTATGAATCCAGACGAATTACCGGAAGGGCTGCGCAAAGCCAGCGGCACCCTCGATTGTCCGGAAGAGCCCAGTGGTGACCTACCCGGAACCGTCCAAATCATGGATGCCCACGCCGACTCTTATTCGTTCGAATTTTTTATCACGCCGGAAATAATAAACGCCAGAGGACAACTGGTGGAGGGCTACTTCGAAGAACGCAGCGTAAATAATATCACCAAAATACGTCCTTCTAAAAAATAGCGCGCTGCCCCTCGGTGGCATAAATGGGAGCAAATCAAAACGAGGTTTTTATTGCATTGGATGAATCCACGCAATAAAAACCTCGTTCATTATACCCCGTCGTATATGGGTTTGGTCAGGAAACGTCGAATGACTTGACAGGAGGAACGGGCTGCTCGTCTGCTTCATTCGCAGCAGGAGGTGTGACGAGTACTTTGTAGAAAAAATAGCCACACGCTGCACTCACTGTTATAAGTGCGGAAAGCCACGTAATTAGCGCAATTAAATTCATGTGCGGTGTTTTTGAGTTGTGCGAAAAAAGGGTTGTTGCCTGTCTTAGCACTGCCGTACAGAACGGAAATACCGTGCAGCAATTGAATCGACGGGCAACAACCCGAAGTGGAGCGAATTAGGCAACGGTAGTAAACCGGCCTTCGCGCATCCGTTTGCGGTAAGCTACGCCTACGGCAACAGCAATACCTACCCACATGGCCAATAAGCCCAGGCGGGATATGTTTTTATAGAAAATCGTCTTTTTTAATTCTGCGATCACGGCCGGGTCACTCGCTTCCGCTATTTTCTGGTGTATATCGGTATTTTGTATGGTAGCCAGGATAGAAGGAAGGCTGCCAATAAACACGAACAGGAGAATAACGGGAGTCACATACTGGATGATATATTTAAACACCAGTGGGACTTTGATGTCTGCACCCAGATTAATCTCATCCCAGCCTCTGCGAATACCAAATACCCAGGCAAAGAGGATAATTTCAAATAGCGCGAATACTACCAGTGAAACAGTTCCCGCCCAGTAATCATATTCATCGAATACACCGTAGTTGAAAAATACGACCGTCGGAAGTCCAAACACCAAAATCAACGCGCCAAACATCCAGGCTGCTGATTCTCTTTTCCAGTTGAACTCATCGCGCAGGAAGCCCATGATAGGGGTGCCCATGGCGAGCGAGGAGGTAATCCCTGCAAAAAACAACAGGCCAAACCACATCACTCCTGCCAGCACGGCGAGGATAGGGCCCCATTGCTGGAATAAGTAAGGCAGCGTACGGAATCCAAGCCCCAGGCCACCGGCTTTGTTCACCAGCTCCGTCATGCCGTCTATGCCAAAATAACCCACCGTAATCGGAATGACAATAGCTCCGCCGAGTACTACTTCCACAAACTCATTCATCCAGCCTGCCGACATGGCGTTGAGCGCCACATCGTCGCGCGAGCGGAGATAGGACGCATAACACTGGATACTACCCATACCTACGGAGAGGGTGAAAAAGATTTGTCCGGCTGCTGCCAGCCATACTTTAGCATCCCAGATGGTGGAGAAGTCAGGGGTCCACAGGAAGTTCAGACCCTCTGTACCGGAAAAAATAGCTCCGTCTTGCCCTGCTTTCAGGGTGATACCGCGAATGGCCAGGATGACTCCAAAGCCAATCAATAGGGGCATGCCAATTTTGGCTACTTTTTCAACGCCTCCACTAAGCCCTTTAGAAAGAATCCATGTATTCAGCACAATACATACAATCCAGAAAAGTACGGGTTGCAGGCTATTCAGGCTTGTATAATCAGTAAAAAAGGCAGCTACCTGATCACTGCTCTGGCCGGAGAACACGCCCGTTATCGAATGCCAGACATAACCCATTGCCCAACTTTCGAGGTAGCAGTAGTACGAAGCGACCGCGAGGTTGGTGAATATTCCAAATACGCCAATATACTTCCAAAAAGACATCTTGGACATGGAGTCCAAAATAAAGGGTGTACTATGATGGCCGTGCTTGCCACCAAAGCGGCCCATAGACCATTCTACAAACAACAAAGGAATACCTAAGAGCAGGAAACTTACCAAATAAGGAATGATAAACGTGCCGCCTCCGTTTTGGATAGCTTGTACTGGAAACCGAAGGAAATTGCCGAGACCGACTGCGTTGCCAGCCATAGCCAGCACCAGACCTACTCGTGATCCCCAGGATTCGTGGTGAGTTGACATAGATTCAGGTTAGTAGAGTGATTGAATAATTTGCAATTAATGGATGCTTACAGCGGTTTAAGGTAAAACTTAAATGCTTTTTATCAAAATTTTTTGATTTTTCAGGCTATTTCGTTCCGCCTCCATCCGGAATAGACGGTGCTTATACCTTGATATACACGCTTTTCTTGTACAGGAGCCAGCTACAGCAAAAAATGAAAAGGACATTTAGCAGCGCGTATCCGAGCGAGGCGTTTATCGGCGAAAGCCAGGAGGTGAACAGCCCATCATAAATCCATCCTTTCAGTGTCTGGGTATTGGTGTCGTCTAGCTGCCATTTGATAGCCCCCAACAACTTGGCTACGATGCCCGACAAAATGAATGCAAATAAAGCGTTGACCCCCAATACCTGAAACGGTTTGCCCCAACGTTGGTATCCCTTAATGTCCACTGTCCAGTAGATGAGGGCGAGCAATAACTGAGCCAACCCACCGGCATACAGTACGTACGAACTGGTCCAGAGTGCTTTGTTGATAGGAAAAACCAGATTCCAGGCCTGTCCAACGGCTACCAGCGCCACCCCGCTGAGCAGTAAACGCATCGCCTTTTTTTCTGCAGGGTGGGTGCTCCGGAGTATTTCCCCGGATAAAATACCCACTAAGGCAGTTCCAGTCGCCGGAATAGTGCCGAGGATGCCCTCGGGATCCCAGGTTTTGGACTGGCTCCAGAGGTGTTTAACTCCCAAAATCGTCCGGTCGAGCCAGGCACCGAGATTGGTCTCTGGCTCGAGGTTTGGCGCCATTCCATCTGGTATCGGAACCAGGGTCATCAGCCCCCAGTACAAGAGCAACAGGGAGGCCCCTAGCACCAGCTGCCCCTTGACTGACGTATGTAAAAAAATTAGCGAGGCAATGCCATAAACCAGCGCAATGCGCTGCAAAACGCCGGGAATGCGCAGGGTGTCGAGCCAATAATGTCCGCTCAACCCTATCGCCATCATGCCCGCTACGGCACCCCATGCCAGGTAGGCCAATATCTTTCGCTCTTTTTGATGTGTTTCCGGCTCCAGTACTTCGCGCGCAAAGACAGCCAGCATGGCTACAGCGAGCAGTACATAGTGCACCACTCGGAGCACCGGGCTTCCGTCGAAGCGAAAATGTGGAAAAGCGGCCAAAAAAACACCTAAACCGAAAATGACCAGCGTCCGGTATCCGATTTTGCGGTACATAGCCTGGGGGGCATCTCCCTGATCTTTTCGCTTACCTAGTGCAATAGATATGGCTACCCCCACCATGAATAAAAAAAAGGGAAATACGAGGTCCGTAGGCGTACATCCATGCCATTTGGCATGGAGTAAGGGCGGGTAAACCGCTCCCCAATCGCCGGGATTATTAACCAGTATCATGCCCGCAATGGTCAGACCCCGCAGGATGTCGAGAGAGAGTAAGCGCGTTGGATGTGTCATATTTTTCAGACCTTCAGTTGTTTGTATGGTAATGCGCCTGAAAAATAATATTTTATCCGGAGAATTGAATTTTACACCTCAAAAAAGGCGGCTTCCCATACCTGGGTGAAGGCATGCAGGTGGATGGGGAAGCTAGCTGATTCGGCTCCAGCCTTTCCACTCCTTTTTATCGGTATCGAGAAATTGCCGGAGCGAGCGATGTTCGGGTTTGGCTAAGGGAGGGTCTTCGCGCAGGATGTTCGAAGCACAGGTGCGCGCACTTTCCAGGATTTTGCCATCCTTGGCCAAATCGGCAATGTAGAGTTGAACGAGCCCACTTTGCTGGGTACCTTGCAGGTCGCCCGGTCCTCGGAGCCGGAGGTCGGCTTCGGCTATCTCAAACCCATTATTGGTGCGCACCATAGTCTGAATGCGCTCCTTGCTGTCGGCACTCAGCTTGAAGGACGACATGAGGATACAATAGGACTGCTCGGCACCCCGACCGACCCGACCGCGCAACTGGTGCAACTGGCTGAGTCCGAAGCGCTCGGTATGCTCGATGACCATGACCGACGCATTGGGCACGTTGACACCTACCTCAATTACCGTGGTAGCTACCATTATTTGTGCTACCCCTTGCACAAAGCGCTGCATTTCATACTCTTTTTCCGCTGCTTTCATTTTCCCATGTACGATACTGATTTGGAACTCCGGTGCCGGAAACTCCCGTTGCAAGGCTTCATAGCCTTCCATTAGATTAAGCAGGTCCAATTTCTCAGATTCTTCAATCATGGGATAAACGACATATACCTGGCGTCCCAAGGCGATTTGCTCCCGCATGAAACCAATCACCCGGATACGGTGGTTCTCGGTGCGATGCAAGGTGACAATATCTTTCCGCCCCGGTGGAAGCTCGTCGATAATGGATACATCCAGATCGCCGTACAGCGTCATCGCCAGGGTGCGGGGAATAGGGGTCGCCGTCATCACCAAAATATGGGGAGGCAGGGTACCCTCGTTTTTTTTCCAAAGCTTCGCCCGCTGGGCTACGCCAAAGCGGTGTTGTTCGTCTGTAATGGCAAAGCCGAGCCGGTGAAAGACCACATAGTCTTCCAGAATAGCATGGGTGCCAATCAGAAAATGAATCTGGCCGGCAGCCAGTTTTTCCAGCAACTCTTTCCGCGCTTTTCCTTTAACACTAGACGATAGAAATGCAATCTGTATATCCATGCCGTCCAGGTACGCCTGAAGTGCTTGAAAATGTTGTTGGGCGAGGATTTCCGTTGGCGCCATGAGGGCAGCCTGGAATCCGTTGTCGAGCGCAATGAGCATACACAGCAGCGCGACCATAGTTTTGCCGCTGCCTACATCACCCTGCAGCAGTCGGTTCATCTGTACGCCCGTTCCCAGATCCCGGCGAATTTCCCGAATGGCGCGTTTTTGGGCATTAGTCAGCTCAAAGGGGAGCCGCTCTTGATAAAATGTATTGAAGGAACTACCTACCTTCCCAAAAACAAATCCGCGCACTTCTTCTTTACGGCGCTGCTTGACCGAAAGCAGGCGCAGCTGAAGAAAAAAAAGCTCTTCAAACTTGAGCCGTTTGCGGGCCGCGTCGAGGGCTTCAGCATTGGGGGGGAAATGAATATCGGCAAAGGCAGTGGCACGGGGGGGGAAACGGAATGCCCGAACCAGCGCCTCCGGTAGATTTTCCGATAAGTCCTCCGGTTCCAGCTTCTCCAATAGTGTTTTGACGAGCCGCCGTCGGGCGCGGTTGTCCAGACCTTGCGCGTTCAGTTTCTCCGTGCTGGGATATACCGGTGCAAAAAAGGTAGCTAATTGGGTGTTTTCGTCAGATACGACCTCCATTTCCGGGTGGCTGAGTGACCAGGAATCTTTGAACGCGGTGGGCTTGCCGTACACTACATATTCCTGGCCTACCACCAGCTGTTTTTCGAGCCAGTGCAGACCAGAAAACCAGACCAGCTCAATCGCACCGCTTTCGTCGCGCAGTACGCCACTCATCCGGCGTTTACGCCCTTCGCCCAGCGTTTCCAGCCGCCGGAGAATACCCCGGAGCTGTACCGCCCCACTTTCTTCCTGTATGTCGGCAATGCGGTGAAACCGCGTCTTGTCGATATACCGAAATGGAAACTGAAAAAGCATATCCCGGAAGGTATATATCCGAAGCTCCTTCTGAAGCAGTTCTTCCCGTTTGGGGCCAACACCTTTTAGATAACCGATCGCAGTATCCAATATCTCCTGCATGCCTGCTAATGATTGTTAAACTTTTTTTTTCAAAAATATAAAAAATATCCTTTTTGGGCTCTATTTCCATCTAATTGTGTGATAAATAGCTTATTGCTGCCTGCTATTGGCCGCGTTAGCCGGCACTTCACCGCGTCGCCAGCCTGTGAAATACAAAATGAAGGCCTGGAATGACCGACCAGTCAACCCGATACGTCGTTTTTTCGTTATCTTGCACGGTTGTTCCCATTAGGTACCGGCTGTTGGCATAGGTACCTGTTCAACCGATGGGCATCCGGTTTATTGATTTAATTCAGTCAGTGTGGAAACGATAAAGCAAAAACAAGTCGCAGAGCTGGTAAAGCGAAATTTTAGCCTCGTATTACAGGATGAGGGAACCTATGTGTACGGTGCCGCCCCCCTCGTAACGGTAACTACCGTAAAGGTGACTCCGGATCTTAGCCTGGCAAAAATTTATCTCAGCGTATTCAATACGGAAAACAAGCAGGAGGTGATTCTGGAAATGGAAGCCGAAAAATCCCAACTGCGCAATTCGCTGGCCCATCGCTTGAAAAAACAGGTGCGCCGTATTCCCGATATCGATTTTTATCTGGACGATACGCTGGATGAAATGCTTCGGCTTCAACAGCTTTTCCATAAGCTACACGCCGACAATCAGATGGGAAGCGATAGCGAAGAATAAGCTGGTTTAGGCACTTCCTTTTTCCATCAGCGACGCAATCATTCCTTGTTTCATAGAAAAATGAGATACCCACAGGTGCTCGATTTTTCCCATTTGAAGAATGGCATCTATGAGCAACATCGCCACGACAATGAGGTCTGCCCGGTATTCGGGCATGCCCTCTACGCTCAGGCGTTCTTCAAACGGAAGCACCTGTATTTCATTTAGAATGGCTTCAAAACGCCCCGTATCCAATACCTGATAGCGATCGTCTCCGTCGATGACCTCCAGCAGGTTTTCCAATACATCAAACGTGCCGGACACTCCCACCAGCCTATTAACAGGATATTGTATTAGGGCTTCGCGGAGAGAGCCGAGCGTCTCCTCCAGAAAACGGCGGATCGCATGTACCTGATCAGCTTCAATAGGGTCGTTGAAGTGGAAATTTCGGTAGAGTACCGTTACGCCGATAGGAAAACTTTTTACCCAAAACGTTTGCGTGGCATTGGCAATTATAAATTCGACGCTACCTCCTCCAATGTCCATCACCAGGGAGGGCTCCTGGGTAAAGGGAACAGCCAAACGCACCCCTTTCAAAATAAAGGCAGCTTCCTCCAGCCCGTCGATGAGCTGTATCTGAATCCCAGTTTTTGCCAAAACTTCCTGTATGAAATCCGTTCCGTTTTCAGCCGTGCGCAAAGCTGCGGTCCCCAACGCCCAAACCTGACTTACTTCCCATTGGTCGAGTGCTTTCCGAAAGTCGCACAGGCAATCTATCCCGCGCTGCCAGGCTGCCGGCGATATGCGTTCAATGCCATCCTGCCCCAGCTTCACAAAGCGGCGGTCGCGGAATACATGGTTGAATCCGACGCTCGACGTGGTATCTGGCGGCACGATGAGCAGGTGGAAGGTGTTCGTTCCAAGGTCTATCACCGCAATCGGATGGGGGGGGATGGTATTCATACGCTGAGTTTGTGAGGGCTGAGGTTAAAATACGTGTACCCAACTTAGGCTGATGTTCCGGCTAATCCATCGGTTTTGTGCACTGCCGGCCGGCAACAGGGACCATAGCCCTTTTTGCCACTGAATATGAAATCCGGTATCGGGCTTGAAAAAGAACGTACCTCCGAAAAGGTAGGATAGCCCGTCGGGCCGAAATCCAATTTGATCACTCACGTCTTCTTCCAGCGAATCGAGTACCCGCTGACGGATTAGGCGGGAATAGGAAAGCCCGGCACCGACCTGAAATTTCCACTCGTTGAATTGCAACATGACCGGCACTTCGACCCGGTTGAGGCGTATGCGGGCGTAAGCGGCCGCCGGATCGTCGTTTAGGTTGCGCCGCGCTCCCTGCTGGGCAAACTGCAACGCCATACTCATTTCCCAACGGGTGGAAAATATGGTGTTTACCTGAATACCCGCCGCCGCCCCCGGTTGGTTGAAACCCGCCAGCCGGTCTCCGTCGATTTGCGACAAATTCAGCCCGGCCAGCAGGCTTCCCTTAAAACGGGATACCTGGCTCAAGGCCGGGTTGTGCAGAAAGGCGAGCAACAACATACTCAAAGAAAGGCAGTGGATTGTTTTGGGCATATTCATATCGGGTAACGCAATTCTGACTATTTTTGAACTTTCAGCTATCAAGATGCTTTATTTTTTGAATACACCGGGAATTATTTCCCCCTTTTTAAAACAATTCACAGCTGACGACAGATACGCCGGTTTGTGGGTACAAGAACCTCAATCCAACCTATGGTCAAAGCGAGTAAGCATTTTTTAAAAAAACTGGAAGGACTTTTTGAGTCCCTGGGCTATATCGTTCGCTATGAAAAAGGCAATTTCCAATCCGGGTACTGCCTGGTAGAACAACGAAAGGTTGTCGTGGTAAATAAATTCTTCGATACCGAGTCCAGGGTACATACCTTGCAGGAGATACTCAAAATAGCCGCCCCCGATGAATCCGGGCTGGATGACAAGAGCAGAAAATTTTTACAACAGGTGCGTGAAAACGCCGATATGAACGAAAACGAAGAGGAGGAGCCATCAAACGAGTCGTAACCCTTTTAGGAACAGGAACTTCACAGGGGGTGCCGGTAATCGGATGCCCATGTGAAGTATGTCGCTCATCAGATATTCGCGACAACCGACTGCGTGCCGCGGCATTGATTCAGTCGGAGGATACCTGCATTGCCATCGACTGTGGCCCCGATTTCAGGCAGCAGATGCTTCGGCAAAAAGTGGAACACCTGGACGCTATCCTGCTTACCCATGAGCACAATGACCATGTCATCGGGCTGGATGAAGTCAGGCCTTTTAATTTCAGAACAAAAGTGGATATGCCGGTCTATGGCTCCAACCGTGTGTTGAGAGAACTCCGCCAGCGATTCCCGTATGTATTTGACGAAATAAATCGCTACCCAGGGGCACCCCGGGTGGTACAAAAAAACATCCATGCCGGTCAGGTATTCCAGGTGCAGGATATTGAAATTTTGCCATTTGAAGTGATGCACGGTATGATGCCCGTGATGGCGTATCGGTTTGATACCTTCGCGTATATCACCGATATGCGCACCATTTCAGCAATAGATTTCGAGCGATTGAGAGGGGTGGAATACCTCGTGGTAAATGCGTTGCACCATTTTCCACATCATAGCCACATGAATGTAGAAGAAGCATTGCATTTTATTGAGCGACTCCGTCCCAGAATTACCTATCTTACTCACTCTAGTCACCAAATAGGTCTGCATGCTTCCATAGAAAAGATATTGCCACCCCAGGTGCGTATGGGTTATGATGGATTACAGATAAAAATTGAATAAGCGTATGACACGTTCAGACTTCCTTACCCTGGCTATTGTTGGCCTATGCCTCGCGGCACTGGTATTTCTCATTTACCGCTTTATGAATATTGAGGAAGACAAGGGGTTGCGCCCGAATCAGCCGAATCAAACAGAAGTGGTGGAAGATGTCTATGACTCCGGAGGGGAGGATCCATACGCGTACGACGATACCACCGGTGCTGCCGGTGACCTGGGATATGGTGCCAAAGAAATTGTAACCGAAGTTCCAGCAGAAGCACCCGCTCCTAAAGAGACGACACCTGCCCCAGAGAAAGTACCCGCTCCCGAAACGGCTCCCCAGGTAGTCCAATCCACGGGAGACTACCTGGTGCTCGCCGGTTCATTCCGCATCAAATCACATGCAGAAACGGAGGTGCGCCGATTGAAAAAAATGGGGTACACCCATGCAGAACTGAGCTTGTTCAACCGGGGAACGTATGCTTCTGTGCTGGTGGATCGCTATA